>ENA-ORDI01001918-ORDI01001918.1-marine-metagenome-genome-assembly--contig:-NODE-1918-length-10717-cov-2.326598_pt1 | contig 10717 bp, 9 predicted proteins | sample MGYA00248628_ERZ508525 | MGnify/ENA primary metagenome ERZ508525 (study PRJEB26195, sample SAMN05422138) | marine metagenome | isolation source: East of Porto Seguro, South Atlantic Ocean | place...
ACCGTCGCGCCGGAAATAGACCCCGTCGAGGCGCGCCGCGACGGTGTCGCCCAGCGGTGCGTTGATCCCGGCTTCAACCTTGACCGCGTCGTAATTGCCGTAGGTGAAGGCACCATAGCCGGAAAATTCGAACTCGGGCGGGGCGGTGTAGATGTTGATCAGGCCAGCCGAGCTGTTGCGTCCCCCCAGCGTGCCCTGCGGGCCGCGCAGCACTTCGACCCGTTCGATCGGGCCCAGTTCGCTCAGCGCATTGCCCGAGCGCGAGCGATAGACGCCATCGACGAACACCGCGACCGAGCTTTCCAGCCCGGGGTTGTCGCCGACCGTACCGATACCGCGGATACGGGCAGAGCCGTTGGCTTCGTTACCGGTGGAGGAGACCAGCAGGGACGGCGCGACCTGATTGAGTTCGCGAATATCGCTGGCGCCCGAATTGCGCAGCTCTTCCGCGGAGACCACGTTCACCGCCACTGGCACATCTGTCAGTTCCTGCGTGCGGCCCTGCGCGGTAACAACGATCGTCGTTCCGCCGTCGAGCTCTTCCTGCAGTTCGGCTTCGGTATCTTGTGCATCGGTCGTCTGCGCCAACACAGCCACCGGCTGGAAGGCGAGGCCTCCGGCAAGTGCTCCGAGGGCGATCGAGCGTGTCAGAATGGCTTTCATAGGTCTCCCAATCCCAATGTTCTTGCGGAGAGAGACTGCGCCTTGACGCACCGCCAGCGGCGATCACGTGGTTGGTTTTAAAGGGGGCGCGCAGCTTTTGCCTGTCGCGCCCACCGATGCATGCTCTCCCAAGCCGCGCTATTCTGCGCGTGTTCTCGTCAAACTACAAGCGCGACCTGCGGTCGTCGTGCAACTGTGACAGTTGCGTAACACTGTGCGGCACGCGCTTGCATTCCGTAACGTCAGTAGCCCTTGGTCGTCGCATAGAGGTCACGCAGATGACTGCTCGCGCCCCATGCCGCCTCCAGCACCCGCGCGCGTTTGAGATAGAATCCGACGTTGTATTCGTCGGTCATCCCGATTCCGCCATGCAGTTGAATGCCCTCCTTGCTGATCAGGTGCAGCGCATCGTTCGCGCGCGTCTTGGCGAGCATCGCCGCCTCGGTCACCGCGAACCCGCTGTCGAGCGCCTGCAACCCGCCTTCGACCGCCGAACGGGTCATTTCCAGTTCGCTGTAGAGGTCTGCCATCCGGTGCTGCAGCGCCTGAAACGAGCTGAGCACCTGATTGAACTGCACGCGTTGCTTCAGATAGTCGAGCGTGGTGTCGAACACCGCCTGGCACATGCCGAGCATTTCGGCAGCGGTCAGCACGCGTGCGCGATCGAGGATCTTCTGCGCCAGATCATCCCCGCCAGCGGCCAGTTTCTGCGCGGGCGCATCATTGAAATCGATCTCGGCATGGTCGCGCATGTCGGCCAGCGCACGGCTCGAGAGCGTAACGCCCTGCCCCTGCTCGACCAGATAAACGCCATCGCTGGCCAGGACGACGAACAGCCCGGCACGGCTCGCTTCGTGGACGAAGGCCTTGGTGCCGGTCAGACGCCCGTCGTGCACACCGGCGCTCGCCTTCAGCCCAATATGACGCGGGCCTTCATCGAAGGCGAGCGTGCCGATCAACTCGCCCGAAGCGAGCCGGGGCAGGTATTCCGCCTTCTGTTCGTCGCTGCCGCCCAGCACGATCGCCGATGCGGCGAGTGCGGAGGCGATCAGCGGGCTCGCGGCGAGGCTCTTGCCCAGTTCCTCGACCACCAGACCAAGGCTCATCCAGCCGAAATCGCTGCCGCCATGCTCTTCGGGGATGATGATCCCCGCCCAGCCCATCTCGGCCATCGCGCTCCATGCGTCCGCATCGAACGGCTCGCCCGCGTCGCGCACCTTGCGCCAGGCACCCACCGGATGCTCGTTCTTCGTCCACTCGCGCGCCATGTCGCGCAGCATTTCCTGTTCGTCGTTGAGAACCGCCATGAGTCCCGCTCCCCTTACTGGTGGTCGAGCATCCCGAGGATGCGCTTGGCGATGATGTTGTTCTGGATTTCGGTCGACCCGCCATAGATCGTGGTCGCCTTGCCGAAGAGCCAGGCGCGCGTGCCGTCGAGCTCCTTCTGCTCGAAGCCCTCGCCTTCCCAGCCGAGCCCTCGGTAGCCTTGGATCGCGATCATCAGCTCGGCGCGTTCCTGTCCCAGCTTGGTGCCCGCCTTCTTGAGGATCGAGCTGATCTCCGACACGCCGCCTTGCGCCTTGCTTTCCTCCATCGCGCGCCGCGCGGTGAGCAGGAAGGCGTTCCAGCGCATTTCGAAATCGGCGATCTTCACGCGCAGTTCGGCGTCGGCCAGCTTGCCGTTCTCGTCCAGCCCGATGTAGCGTTCGGCCACCTTGCCCAGCGGCTGCGAATTGAGTGCGGCGAGCGCGCCGCCGCCCGAGAGGTTGGTCCGCTCGTGCTGCAGCAGCTTCTTGCCAATCGTCCAGCCCTGCCCTTCCTCGCCGACGAGGTTTTCCTTGGGCACCTGCACATCGGTGAAGAAGGTTTCGCAGAACGGGCTCATGCCCGAAATCATCTTGATCGGCTTCACCTCGACGCCGGGCGCGTGCATGTCGATCAGCAGGAACGAGATGCCCTTGTGCTTGTCCGCGCGGCTGGTGCGCACGAGGCAGAAGCACTTGTCCGCCCACTGCCCGCCGCTGGTCCAGGTCTTCTGCCCATTGACGAGGTAATGGTCGCCCTTGTCCTCCGCCATCGTCTGCAGGTTCGCGAGGTCCGACCCGGCATTGGGTTCCGAATAGCCCTGGCACCACCGGATCTCGCCCTTGCAGATCGGCGGGATATGTTCATGCTTCTGTTCCTCGCTCGCGAATTCGAGCAGCGTGGGGCCGAGCATCATCACGCCCATCCCGCCGATCGGGTTCCACGCCCCGACCTTGGCCATTTCTTCTTCGAGCGCGCGGGCCTGCTTCTTGGTCAGCCCGCCGCCGCCATATTCCTTGGGCCAGGTGGGCGTGCCCCACCCCTTCTCGCCCATCGCGAGGCGCCATGCCTTCTCCGCGGGGCTTTCCTCACCCGCTTCCTCGACACTGCTGAGGATATTGTTCTTGCCGCGCAGTTCGGGCGGGAAATTCTCTGCCAGAAAGGCGCGCACTTCCTCGCGGAAGGCGTCCAGGTCGGCTTTAGCTTCGGGTTCGGCGACGCTCGCCATGTTCACTCTCCCATACCGGCTGTTATGGGCACGACACTGGCGCAGGTTTACGCTCGCGTAAAGTGCTTTCTCGGTCGCCCGATGGACGAGCGCGCCCCTTCCCGGGCGCGTCACCCTTCGGGTCGCGCGGCCGCTCCGTTGAGCAGGTGTTCTTCGAAATACATCCGCAGCGCTTCGGTGGAGGAGCACGCCCCCAGCTTGGAGAGCATGTTCGCGCGGTGAATTTCGACCGTGCGCGGGCTGATCCCCAGTTCGATTCCGATCACCTTGTTGGAATGGCCGCCCGCCATGCGCGCCAGCACCTCGCGCTCGCGAGGGGAAAGGTGGGCCAGCCGGGTGCGGGCCAGGGCGGCACGCTGGCGCGCGGCGGCATAGGGGCCATTGCCGTCGCCCAGCTGGTCGATACTGCGCAGCAATGCAGCGGTGTCGAGCGGGAGCGAGAAATAGTCGTACCCCCCGCCGCGCAGCACAGCGACCACCCGCCGCAGGCTGGGCCGGCTGGCGTAGGCGATCACTGCCAGCCAGCACCCTTGCGCGCGAAAGTGTTCACACACGCCGAGCGCCATCGGCGTATCGTCCCCCACCAGCACCACCTGTTCGTCGCCCGCGCGCCGCGTCACGAACTGTTCGAGCGTGTCGAATGGCTGTGCGATTACGCCCGCAGCCTCCACCTGTCGTCCAACCTGATCGCGCACTTGCTCGTCCGCGTCGATAACCGCCAATGTTCCCCGCATTTGGCACCCCTTTCTGCGTGTTAACCCTTAAGGGTCGACCGCAGTCATCCGCGTTTTCCCGGCTCGCAGAAATACGAGGTATTGCGGATGTGGAGCTATTTGAGGGGCTTGCTCCGTCCAAAATATAGCCAAAGCCTAGGTACCCGCGCGTAGGGCAGCTGCTCGGTTTTGGAGAAAAATGTCCCGCAGGCTGTGGCCGGTGTCCAATTGCCCCGGTCCCGGTAGGGCGGCGCGCAGGCGACCCGGTGATGCTGATCGCGAACAGTGCCAGACTGCCCGCGATATTGCTGTGGGAGCCGCGCTACGACCGGCTGGAAGCCATCATCCGTCATGCGCTGGCGTGGGAGGAAAAGCTCGCCCCGCTCGACCGCGAGGATCACCGCAAAATCCGGTGACCGATCCGCTGCCGCGCGAAAATCCTACAAATTATCGCTGTCCTACAAGGGTTTGTCGGACGTAGACGACGCGAGTCGCTGCCTGTTTGCCGTCCGTCGCATCGCCCCCGCGGTGCGGGCGCGGGTGCGCGATTTCCCTGTCGGAGATGCCCATGCCCCAAGCCCTTCCCCCGTCCCCGCCCAAACCGATCCAGACCCCCGCCCCTTACGTCACTCCCTCCGCCGTCGCTTTCGAGCAGGCGGGCGAGGCGATAACCGCCAGCGCCGCCAGCCCCCTGCCGATCGGCGAGGTCAGCTATCGCGCCGCGCGCCCTGCGGCGCTCGACAGCGTGCTGGAGCCCGGCCGCGCGCTGGCGATCGTCGCGCAGCAGCCCGGCCAGCTAACGCTCGCGCTTGCGGGCGGCGGCGCGATCGATCTGCCGGTCGAACCGGGCCTGACCGTGCTGCCCTTCGCGGTGGCCGGGATCAGCGCCGGTGCCCCGGACTTCGCCCCCGCCCTCACCCTGCTCGACTGACGAAAGGCCCGCACCATGCTCCAGACGATCCAGCCTCGTCCCGCCTCCGGCGCGGCGCAAGCTCCGTCGACCGCCGCCGCCAACGGCTTCGGTCACATCAAGCACATGCTCGACCAGGGCCGCGATGTGTCGATCGTCAACTGGTCGGACAGCCTGTCCAACTCGCGTGAAAGCCCGCGCGAATTCATCTTCCGCCTCGCCGACGTGATCGCCACCCACCCCAGCCAGCCGACCGTGCTGGTCACGACCTGGGCCGACGGTGTCTATGGCGGCGCAACCACCGAAGCGGTTGGCAGCGGACCGACCGTGCGGATCCGCAACTTCGCCGTGGCGGGCGGGCAAATGGCCCACGGGCTCGGCACACTGTGGCGCGACAGCGGCCTCGCTGATGAGACGCCGGACCTGCTGACCATCTGCCACGGGCACAATCATGTGGTCGGCACCACTGACGAACAGGTGCTGGGCGAATTCCTCACCGCGCTGGAATACTACCGCCTCGCCCATCCCGGTGTGCCGATCGTCGCGCTGCTGCAGAACCCGCGCGCGGACGGCTCCGCGATGGACCGTGCGGTCGATGCGTGGCGGCGGGTTGCGCGACTGCGCGATATCGCGCTGATCGACGCGCACACGCCCTATCTTGCAGCGGGCAAGCCGTCCGCGTGGTTTGCCGATGGCGATCCGGTGCACCCCAGCGACGCGGGTATCGAAGCGGCATACCTGCCCGCGATCCGTGGTCTGTGGGATGCCGCCCCCGCCCGGGCAGCGCTCGGTCCGCCATCGACCCTTTGCGGGCTCGACCCGGCGCTCAACCTGATTCCCAATGGCGACTTCTCCCGCTTTGATGGCGCGCTGCCCGATGGCTGGGTGGCCGCATCCGGGGTGACCGCCAGCAAGGAGCCGGGGATCGTGCGCGACCGTGCGCTGGGCCATTCGCTCAAGCTCGCCAGCACTGGCGGCACTGTGTTCCTCAACCGCATATCCTATACCCTGCCCGATTACGGCCACGCACCTCTGCGCGGCAAACCGGTCTCGCTGTTCGGCTGGGTGTACAAACCAACGGGCGCGCCGCACACGCTGGGCGCGATCACGCTGGAGGCGCTGGCCCCTGCGGGCGGATCCGCCGCCTGCACGACCCGGCCGCTTGCGCAGGATCAGGGCAATGCCTGGGTGCCGTGGGCGATCTGCGGGCTGATGGTGCCAGCGGAGTGCTACGAGATCACCGTGCGCCTGCACCACGACACGGCGGCAGCTACCGCCAGCCAGCCCGTGTATTTCCAGGGAATCACGCTGGTGCCGGGCTACCTCCCGCGCGGGCTGTAGGACCTCCCGCGCGTCTCGGCCCTAGCCTTCGAAGTCGGCGACCTTGACGGTCCGCCGGATATCTTCCGAGGCGGGGCCGATCGCGGCGGGCTGGCGGATGCCGGGCCGCACGCACACATCGTAAAGCTCGGTCAGGATACCTTCAAAGTTCATCGAGTGGACGATGCTGCCATTTCTGGTGTCGATGAAATAGAGGCCGGTGCGCGGGGTCATCTTGCGCTCAGCCAGTTCCTCGTCGAGCTTGAGCCCGCTGAAGGTCTTGTTGTCGCGCGGGAGCGACATGCCGACCACCGCGATCTCGCGCATGAAGGCGAGCCTGCGCAGGTAGCCGGGGCAGAAGGCGGCCGGGACGAACGCGCCCTTGTCCATATCGACATAGCCGAAGTGCCCTTCGCCGCTGTGCAGCCACAGCCGCCCGTCGCGCCAGCGCAAAGAGTGCGGTATGAACAGGCCTTCCCCCAACCACCTTGCCGCCCTCGATCTCGATCACCACGCCACCGTCGCGCCGATGGCCGCGCCATCCGTCGAAGGTGTCGGACTGGCTGACGGCGGTGACGAAAGCGCTTCACCTTCGGCTACATGACATGCATCGCGACGAAGTCCATGTCCGGCCCCGCAGGTCCCGGGCCAGGGGAATGGAGGGTCGGCGCCCGGTCGGCAAAACCATGTGCTCCGTGCGAAACCGCGCCGGCCTCGACAGGCCCGGCGAAGAGCTCGGCCCATTGCGGCAGAGGAGAGCCTGCCTGCGATTGGGCGTCCTGCCTGATCTGCCCGCTCTGGCGCACCCACTCGACATTGGCGCGCGCCACATAGGCCCCCGCCCCGCCGAACCCGACCAGATCGGACAGTCCATCGCCGTCGATATCGGCGACGAAGCGGGGAAACCGGTCGTTGCTCGACCAGCCGCCACCGGCATCGCTTTGCCCGAAGGAATCGACCATCCGCGTGGTATCGCCGAAGGTGCCGTCGCCGCGCCCCAGCGCCACGTAGGTGCCGTCTCCGCCGAAGCCGATAATATCCGCCACCCCGTCGCCGTTCACATCGCCCAGCGTACGCGGATAGCGGTCTGCGGTCGACCAGCCGCCGCCAACATCGGCATAGCCGAAGCCCGCTATGCCGAGCATCATGCTGCCAAAGCTCCCGTCGGACTGCCCCAGCGCGACGTAGGTGCCGTTGGCCGCGAAGCCGACGATGTCCGCGCGTCCGTCGTTGTTAACGTCGGCCAGCACACGCGGGAAGCGATCGTCCGACGACCAGCCGCCGCCCGCATCCGAAGCGCCGAACCCGTTCAGCGCAAGCTGCGTCGCGCCGAAGCTGCCATCCGACTGGCCGAGCGCGACATACACGCCCGCGCCGCCGAACCCGACCAGGTCACCGCGCCCGTCGCCGTTCACGTCGGCCACGGTTCTGGGGTAGGTGTCCGCGCTGGTCCAGCCGCCCGCCGCATCGCTCGCGCCGAAGCCTGCGTAGGCGAGCGTGGCGGGCCCGAAAGCGACCGCCTGCCCTGAAGCCGGAGCCTGGCCGAGCGCGATCGAGACGCCCGCCGAACCGAACCCGATCAGATCCTGCAGCCCGTCGCCGTTCACATCGGCAAGGGTGCGCGGATAGAGATTGTCGTTCGCCCAGCCGCCCGCAGCATCGCTCGCGCCGAAGCCATTATAGGCGAGGAAGGTCTCTCCGAAGGTGCCGTCACCATTGGAAAGCGCCGCAAACAGCCCTGCACTGCCGAAGCCGATCAGGTCCGCCCGGCCATCGCCGTCGATATCCGCCACGCCGCGCGGATAGATCGTGTTGTCCGCCCAGCCGCCTGCCTCGGGCGCGTAGCCGAAGCCTGCATAGCTCAGGCTCACCGGGCCGGTGGTTATTTCCTGCACATAGGTGCCGTCCGAAAACCGCAGCTGCTCGATACGAACCAAATCATCGGTCCCGTCCGGCCCGGAAACCTGCACATGCCCATTCGAGAGCTGTGTGATCGTGTAGTCGCTGCGCCTGCCGTCAAACCTTGCGGTATCCACCCCGGCACCGCCGTCGAGCACGTCATCGCCGCCCTCTGCGTGAATAGTGTCGTTGCCCGAAGTGCCGATGACGGTTTCGTTGCCATCCCCCAGGCGCAGCACCGAGACTTCTTCGATCCCGGTAATCGATGTGCCGTCGATGAGGGTTACGGTGCTGCCCGAAGTGATGGCCGCCAGGTCGATCGTGTAGTCGAGCCCACTTTCGCCCAGCCACAGCTCCAACGTGTCGTACCCGCTGCCGCCATCGATGATGTCGAGCGGTCGGCCGATGATGAGATCGTCACCGGCGTCACCGAAAAGCTGATCGACGGAGTAGTCATCGTAGCCCGGCGACACTTCCCCGCCGTTGAGGCGATCATTCCCATCACCACCGCGCAAAATGTCCGCTCCGGCACCGCCATAGATGTCGTCGTCTCCTCCCCCGCCGTCGATCGTGTCGTTCCCGCCAGGGAAGTTGTAGGAATCGCCCTGAAGGATATCATTGCCCGCGCCGCCGATGACGACGTCGTCGCCCGATCCGAAGGTGATGACGAACCTCTCGAAATCGGTCAGCGTGACCGCGAGGTTCCCGACCCCGCCGACATTGAGCACGACGGAGCCGGTGTCCGCTTGCGAAAGATCGACGTTCACTCCGAGGTCGTTGTGGGTGGTAAGAACCGAGCCGGCAACCCAGGGAACCCACATGATCCGCATATCGACATAGGCCGTGTCGAAGCCTGAGCCGCCGTCGGCGAGACTGTCGTAGCCGACGTAGATCCGATCATCGCCGCCTTCTCCGTAAAGGGCGTCTGGTCCGTTCTCGATCACGAAAGGACCGTGAAGCGCGGGGCGGGTGACTTCGGCACCTTCGGCGAAAAAGGCGCGCATGCCCGTATTGGTGCTGCCCGCAATCAGATCGTTCCCGCCCCCACCATAAGCGGTGTCCGCACCCTCGCCGGTCAGGATGACATCATCGCCATCGCCCCCGCGCAGCGTGTTCGGGCCATCGCCGCCTTCGATGAGGGTGCCGGTCGTGGCGGTCTGACGCTCGAACGGGACGAAGGTGTCGTAGGCGGATGACGGGGCGTAGAAGGCCGGCCCGTAGCCGTGCAGATCGTTGAGGGGCAGCGGCCCGCTAGCTCCGGTGGGAAAGCTCCCGTCCGACTGGACAACCAGGAGATGGTCCCCGAACACAGCGGCGGCCCGGTCGAGTGCGGCCTGGTTGGGCATATTGTCCAGCAGATACCAGTCGACCGCATCGCGATACTGGTCGGCGATCGCTCCGCTCGCACCCCCCGGCGAGTTGTCGGGCATATAGGGATCGGTCGATGCGATCAGCACCGCGTCCGGATTGATACTGTCCATCACGCCCCGAATTCGGGTGACGAACTCGGTCATCGCCTGTGCCTGCGCGGCAAGTTCGTCGCGGGCGGCAGCGGTGGCAGGCTCTCCGTTCAGCGAGACATATCGCTGGTAGTAAGTGTTCACATCGTCGAGAAAGATCGCGTTGAAGCCACGCTCGGTAAGCAGGAACGTGACCTGATCGACCACGATCTGCTGCCAGTCCGGATCGGTGAAATCGACCAGCCGCCCGTAGTCGTTGGTGGGTGCACCCTGAAGAAAGGCAGGCGCGGTGGCGGCAACGGGATTGAGATCGTCATCAGTCGAGTTACCCGCTGAAGTCCAGTCCGGATTCCAGTATCCGCGCGCAGTGTCGGTCACCCCGACATTGACGTAACCCGCGACCAAACGGCCCTGCGCGATCAGATTGGCTGCCTGCTCCGCACTTAGCTGCTCTGTTACCCGCGGCGAATCATCGCCATCACCCTCGGTGATGATGAGGTCGGCGTCGGCAGACAAAAAATCTGCGTAATTCACGTTTGAATACTGAATGATGAAGCTTGAAACTGGCATGGTCGCCTCCCCCGAGACCAACCCGATCACCCCCGGGTCCATCATCGCCCGTTTACCATACTTGGCTGCCGGCCGACGCGAAAAATAGTCCGGCGTGACGGTTTCACCGACCGGGAAAACGCCGGTTTGGCGCAAAAAAGAGCTTTGCTGCGTCCGTCAGCCGTGCGTTTCGATGGTGTCCATATGACCGTCCCGGGCCTCGGCTGCCGGTTCGAGCCATCCCGCCGCGTTGGCCAGTGCCAGCAGGCTGACCGCAAACGCCGGGCCGAACAGAGCGGCGAACAGGCCGAGCTCGAGCGTCAGGGCGTCGTCGATGATATGACCGTTTTCCAACTCATGTGGCAAGTACGTTCGGAAACCTGCTGGAGCGGTTGGCGCTTGACGTCTCGCAGGTCCTTGCCGCCCCAACGTTCGGCACCTGCCAGCAATGCCGCAATTTGGAGCATGATGGTACGGTCGGCGAAGAATCTTGCACCTATTACTGCCTTTTCGCCGGAGAGGCGCTAGCGGCAGAAGAGCTAGACACACTCTGCGTGGACTTCAAACCCGTGCGGACGCGGCGTCTCGAAGCGATCCGGCGCTGAGCTTGTCACCGCCATTTTCGAGGAGGATACCTGAATTATGTTCATTCAAACTGAAGTCACAGCCA
>ENA-ORDI01001920-ORDI01001920.1-marine-metagenome-genome-assembly--contig:-NODE-1920-length-10713-cov-5.045130_pt1 | contig 10713 bp, 10 predicted proteins | sample MGYA00248628_ERZ508525 | MGnify/ENA primary metagenome ERZ508525 (study PRJEB26195, sample SAMN05422138) | marine metagenome | isolation source: East of Porto Seguro, South Atlantic Ocean | place...
GGACTCAATGGGCAAACCTTATCTGGCGGCAAAGAGTTATCTCGGCCTAAAAAACTCTTGCCAGTTCCCTTAACAACAACACTCTCGGCCCGATGGAAGAGATTCAGGATTCAGGAAAAGTCTGGTGCAAGGGTTCCAACCGCCCGGTTCATGCCGTGCGAACTGGGAATAAGATATTTGCCACTGGTAAAGAGGAAGACCAATCCATTGAGTGCTGGGTAGATAGGGATGTACTCTATGTTGACCTGCATGAACCGCAACGGGAAATCAGGATTGCCAGGAAGTTCCCCCTTGGTCTTGAACCCACACTCACGGGAACGCTGTTCAATGGTTTCACTCGCACCAAACATGCGGACGTATCCATCGTTAGTTCAGATCAAGAAAGTGTCGAAGAAATAATAATTTCTGGAGAAACTTACAGAGCAGGCCAATACAATAGTATGAGTTCCAGAGAATTTTGGAACAAAGTCCACTAGGCGTAGCCAGCGTGACGCTGGACTCAATGAGCCTTAGCTCTTCTGACGGGCAAAGAGTTATCCCGGCTGAAAAAGCTCTGCCTCATTTCCTTTTCTGGAAAGGGGCTAGTGGGATTTGATATCCCGCACCAGCCTTGCCGACTGATGGTCCCGGGTATTGCGGTCGACCCATTCCACTTCACCATTTCTGAGATTGATCCGGCAGACTTCACGTTTGTCATTCGTTTCGCTGGTCCACATGAAATGGGCACATCGGGTAACAAATAATGAGTCAATGTGGACAACTTCTTCGTCCCAGTCTTTTTGATTCAATTCCGGCTCGTATAAATTCTCAACCTCTTCCCGGGTTGGAAGCCGCCAATCGCTGAACCCTCCAGCATAAACCTGGTTCATTGTCTGGACATATCCCCTTGCCTCGTCAAAGGTTCTCCACTGACCCAAATCTCCCCATGAATCCTTGGGAAGCCAACACTTTTTGAATTTGGTGTCGGTAATTATCCCGGAAGAGTTATCCTGAAAACGGTTTTGTTGACTCATAGTTATATCCGAAAAAATTGAGATGAGTGAATCTCTAAAAATTATTTTTGGCGCGGTCCTTATGAAATAAAGACCGTTGCCTCAGAAAAATTACTAACTAACCAGAAAGATCAACGGGAAGCTATCATGTTTAACGGGTCTCTTCAATACCTTTTAAAAACTCATCTTGTAAAAAGCAGGTTAGGATACCAGGTTTTTTGTTTCCAATACCTGTGCCGTCCACACGAATCACAGGAACAATATCAATTCCGGAATTGGTAATGAACACCTCATCTGCAGTCAGGATATCTTCTGGCATCAGTGAACCTTCTTCTACAGGGATTTTATGATCCCTTGCGATATCAAGAACAACTCGACGGGTGATTCCTTCTAGCACCAAATTATTTACAGCAGGAGTTTTAAGCACACCCTGTTTTACAATAAACAGGTTGCTGGTTGCCCCTTCCGTCACACCCAGATCCGGATCGACAATTATCCCTTCCATACTTCCCCTTCGCATGGAAATTTCTCGGACTAGAATATTTGCAAGAAAGTTGCAAGTCTTCAGGCCCCGTTTCACATTTGGCAAACCAGATGCCCTCATGGTAAGTAAAGTGACCCGGACTCCTTTCCGATATATGACCTTAGGCAAAAAATGATGAGGTCTTGCATGAACCACCAAAGTAGGAGGAACCTCGGAGTCTATCTGAAAATTTGATGAACCGATACCTCGGGTGACTGTCAGTCTGATAATTGCATTTTTATATTTGTTGCGGACCAGGGTTTCCTGTACTACAGCTTTAACTTCTTTTGGTGTCATGGGCAAATCAATAAAAATTAAGGGCAAGGACCTGAATAGCCTTTCGATATGTTGATCAAACCTGAAAACCTTCCCGTTGCAGACACGCATGGTTTCAAACAGACCATCTCCGTAGCAGAAACCCCGATCCAATATGGAAACTTTTGCATTTTCAAGAGGGGTGAATAGTCCGTTTAAATAGACAATGGAATCTTGCATACCTTCCTCAATCTGCGGAGAACCTCCGCTGGCCAGCGTAACGCTGGACTCAAATGAGCAACAAATCTTTGCAACACTCAAAAGGCCTTTCGGCTTAAAACATCACTGTCAAATTCCCACCGGGCGTGGCCCGGCGGCTAGTGCGGAGAACCTCCGCTGGTGACTGCAATAACTTTTTACCGCTAGTAATTATATTCTCGGCTTAACGAGTTCTTGCTCATTGCCTCCACGGCTAGGGGTGTGATAAAGCTTGCATCATTGCCGAAGCCTTATCCAAGGTTTCCTGATACTCTTTTTGAGGATCAGAATCAGCCACAATGCCTGCTCCCACATGGAAACTAGCAGTCTCATCGTAGATCACTATGGAACGTATGATGATGTTTAAATCCATATAAGGCCCGAAGCCAATATATCCAAAAGAGCCGGAATAGGGGCCCCTCACAACCGGCTCCAGCTCAGAAATGATTTCCATACAACGAATCTTGGGACAACCCGTAATAGTTCCTCCAGGGAAGACGGACTTTAAAATATCATAAACACGAGCTCCAGGGGCAAGATTTCCAGTTATATTGGAGACGATATGACTGACATGTGAATATTTTTCCAGAAACATGAAATCGGTAACACAAACCGATCCATCCTGGCAGATGCGTCCTAAATCATTGCGTTCTAAATCAACCAGCATCAAATGTTCGGCACGTTCCTTTGGGTTCGATAACAATTCCACCGAGAGAACCCGGTCTTCTTCCTCCTTTTGTCCACGAGGACGGGTGCTGGCAATCGCTTCACTTTCAATTTTTCTTCCGGATCGTCTGTAAAGTAATTCCGGTGTTATTCCTAAAAATGCTTGATGTGGTGCAAGCTGAAAACAAAAATGAAAAGCTTGCGGCGCCTGACGCCGTAATTGAAGCAAAAGTTCGGTTGGATCATAGTCACGCGCCAAACTGAAAACAGCTGATCGAGCCAAGACAACTTTGTTTAATTTTCCTGAAGAAATGTTTTTGAGCCCTTGTTCAACCAAGTCGCACCATTGACGATATTCCGGAAGGTCATGACGTTCCAGTCGAATCAAAGGACTGTCTGGAATGGAGATGTCTTCAACTCGTACAGACTCCAGCATTGTTTGCAGGATTTCCAGTTTTGCCTGAGTATCCTTTCCTATAATAATATGGCAGGCCAGAGTTGGAGTTTGATCGACAAGGCTTAATTCGATCATCGGCAAAGTAAAATGTGCCGTACCCCAATCCTGCCATTCTGGCGAAGTTACTGCTTTTGAGTCAAAGCGCATTCCTCCGAAAAAGCGAACGGTTTTCGGTGATTTCCGCAAATACTCAGTTACAGTCAGTAAAATTTTTTCGTAACCGTCTTTGCCATCCTTTACCTCAAGTGCGGTACCAATTCCCGCATACTGTTCTTTTTGACTACGATTTCCCCAAAATATTTTGCGCGGACAATCCTGAAGAGTTAACCATTCCAGTGGATGAGCTTTTTCTAAAACTACTTCCAGCCGTACTATTTTTAACTTTTCCTTATCGTACTTCTGCTTGGACGCAACAAATTTTTTGACCTGTTTTAAGAGTACACAACGGGCTTCTTCAAGCGATTTGTATATTTTTGGTTTCACTGCTAGCGGTTATGATCAAATGTTAGCTTTTTTGTATGCAACATGAACAGTGGAAGCCCCAAAAACAAAATCGTGAATTTCGGCCTGCTTGAATCCTATCTCAAGCATCATACGTTTCAGTAATTCCTGATTCGGATATTCAACAGAAGAATGCGGCAGATACTGAAACATTTCCTGTCCCGGCATCAGCATATTTCCAATCAAAGGCACAATACGAAAAAAATAAAAGTTATTAAGTTCAGCAATTATTGGCAAACGAACTTTCCCAACGTCAAGGCTGACCAAAACTCCGCCAGGTTTTAGTACACGCAATATCTCCTGCAGACAACCGTTGAGTTCCGGAACATTACGCAGGCCATATCCAATTGTAACTGCATCAAAATTTGCATCCGGAAACGGAATATTCATGGCGTCACCCTGCAAATACTGAATGCGGGAATTTGGTTTGTTTTTGGATTCAGCGATTTTAAGCATTTCTGCGGAAAAATCGAGTCCGGTCACTTTGCATTCCGGATGCTGGCGCAATACTTCACGCGAAATGTCTCCTGTTCCGCAGCATAAATCCAAACATTCTTCATCTGGTCTAAGTCCAGCTTGCCGTACAACGAACCTTTTCCAGTAGCGGTGCATACCAAATGTGATGACATCATTAAATCGATCATATTTTTGTGCGATTTCATCAAACTTTGCTTCAACATAGCTGGATTTTTCTTCTGTTGATGGAAGTGTGTAGGTCATGTTTATTGTTGAGGATTTATCTCTGAAGACAAAAGAGACAGATATTTCTGAGAAAGTTCTTTTAGATCCAGTCGATAATAACTTCCCAAACAACGCAGTTTGCGAATTTCTTTCTCAATTAACTTAACCGCGGAATCCATGGAAGGAGCACATGCATTAACATCCGCAATTCGGTGTCCCATTTCAAAATTCTTGTGATTTGCCATATAAAGCTGACCGCTCTCTTCATCAACTTCATTCCACCATAAATCACACTCAAGCGGCGCTGAAACTTCTACCGGTAATTTTGGTACAGAAGGCACCACGTATGGATATCCGTAGCCTGCCAAAGTTAGTGTGCAGCCAAATTTTTTTTCCGGATGCCATTCAAGAACTGGCGTTTTATTTCCGACGACGTCCAAAAGGACGTCAACCGGATTTTTTAACATCCTCAATAGAAGCGCGTTAGTAGTTACTCCCAAACGAATGTTATATTCAATCGCGTGCCAGACTCCGTCTCTACGAATTGCTGTGACTTGGAGGGGTCCGGTATAACCGGTTTTTTCAAACCACGGTTTGAGCGGATGAATCAGTTCTCGAGCCAAACCATATTTATCATGCGGATCCTGTTCAACAATTCCGGCCAGCGGGGCGCCGGCGAGCGGACCCATATCGCCTGTAAAAGCACGTTTGAATTCCTGATTTGTTACTAAACTGCTGATTTCACCGCCACTGATAAAAACGAAATGTCCGGCTTCTTCTGTTCCAAGATACTCCTGTAAAAACAAACCTTCCGCATAATCCACGCGCTCGATCCACCCAAGCGTATCGGTCTCACTTTCACAGATAATGGCGTGGATTGGACTGAACGGCGAGCAGATCGGATTTTTCAAAACGTAAGGCCGCGGGTCATTCCGCATAAGTTTACGGGCTTCCAGTCGATTCTGCACATGGTGAAAAACTGGCACAGGAATTCCGTATTGTCTGCACAATTCGGAAGACTCCTGCCGTGAGATTTCGATACGCATGGCATCACTAACAGGACTAAAAATTGGCCAACCTTGCTTGACCAAATCGGCAGCCCAGGGTTGTTCCGCCCAGGCTACTGCTTGCGGAATTATCAAATCTGGTTGAAATTTCTCAATCAAAGGCAAAGGAGAAGGATGTTTTTCAGAACTCCATGTCTGGCCTAGAACGGAGGGACCGTAGTGTCCATACGGCCGTGTCAGATAGCAGGAAGTTTCAGCGCCATCTTCTTGCAGAATGGCCTGTACCGAATGTGCAAAAGCACCCACTCCCATTACCATCACACGAGAAGTCATATTAACTTTAGGAATCCAAAATGTAGAAAAAATGCCGATGTCAAAGGAAATGATCCGGGCAAATTAGGATAATCCGCCCTTTTTATTAAAAGCAAAAAAAGCTAATTTGCAATGATTTATGCTAACATACAAAATGACATTCTCCAAGTAGTCTCTTATTGCTAAAACATTAAATTTCAGCAAAATATCCCGTACGGCTTTGAAATCAAATTGTTGCTGTCTATCTTTGAATGAGCTTTGAGGAAGCATAAAATTGAAATAAAAATAATGCAAAAACAGTAAATTGCATTCTTAAAATGGGGCTAATTTTACCAGAATAAAATAAAAGATTAATATTCGATTTTTATGCATGAAAAATTTTATTGGATTACGGCACGTAAAAACCCGATCGGTGGGTTGCCCTTCGACTTGAATAACATTTCAAACTCGGTCAGAATATTGTTTTCGTTGTAACTGCTCTGGTGCAGATCGGTGGTGTGTTCAACAATCGAGTAGGTTTTAAGTTTCTTGAGGATTTCCGTAACGCTTTCAAAATATTCGAGATGATCCGTTTTAAAACGCAGTTCGCCCTTGGAACGGAAAAACGGATGCATTTTGTTTAGAAAATCGGCGCTGAGGATTCGATGCTTGCGTCGTGCTTTTTTGGACCATGGGTCAGGAAAATTAATGTGCAAACAATCGATACTGTTGTGCTGAAAATATTCTGCCAAGAATTCGCCACGTTCGCGCATCAAAAGGATATTTTGCAGGTTTTGCTGTTTCATTTTTTTGGCCGCGAGTACAAGTCGTTTGTAGCGCAATTCAAGGCCGATGAAAGAGTCGTGTGGATTTTCCAGTGCCCATTCGATCAGGTAACGACCGGAGCCGCAGCCAATTTCCAGATGGACTTTTCCGGATGGTAAAGGACAACCATTTTTTTTGCTGTCCCAGAGTTGCTGAAAATTTTCAGGATTAGGATGCGGAATTAGCAGTTCAGGATAATCGTAAACACGAGCCATGTACGGATTGGTTTTTACCAGTTGCGCAAAAACTTCCGGATTTTCGTCACGGTGGTTTCGTGGGCGGAATCGCATGGAGACAGGAAATATTGGAGTTAGTTGAAAATCAAAATTATGTGAGTGTAGAAGCTGCTCATTTTTCTTATGACGGCACAGTGACACTTAAGTTGAGTGATAAGCGAGAGCTGAAATTGGCTGCTGAAATATGGACCGGTTTGGGGCAGCCAAAAGATAAAGCGCTCACGGACGAACAGCTGGAATTATTAGAGCAAGAAGCCTGCTACACAACAATCCGAAACAAAATGCTAAGTTTCCTCGCGGTGCGCGAGCATTCCGCTTTTGAATTACGCAGAAAGTTGCAACAACGTTTTTATAAATCAGTTACAAGTGATGTCCCTCCTCTGATTGAGCGTTGTTTGCTGGAAATGCAGAAGCGTGATTTTCAAAGTGACGAGCGTTTTACCAATCGTTTTGTGGAATCAAAACTCGCGAACAATCCACAGGGCCCTTTCAGGATTTTACAGGATCTTCAAAATCGCGGCATCTCACGCGAACTGTCTCAGACAATTTTGAGCAAACTTGCTAGTCATGAACTATGGCTGAAAAAAGCAGTCTTGTGCCTGGAACAGTTGCATAAAAACGGAAAAAAACAAACACCTGCGGCATTAAGCAAAAAACTGTACCAGCGTGGTTTCTCATGGGAAACGATTGAACAAGCATTGGCAGAGTATGCTACCATCAACAATCAACTGGAGTCCGGAGAATCATCTGCCGAACCGGAAACATTCACAACCGAAAATCCATGAACCTTAATTGTCGCAATGCATAGACAAGATTTGCAAACTAATTCCGCTTCAGCAGAAACAGAATCGCCCCATCAATCCGGACTAAATTCTGGAGAAGAAGCCGTTTACGAAACAGATCCGCGTTTTCCGGAAAGACTGAGCAAGGAACACATCAGGACTCTGCCGATTATGGCATTTGAAGGTGAAATCAAGTTAATCACTGAAAGCAAAGATGTAAATGCCGCAATTAAAATTTTACGTCGTGAGTCAGTTTTGGGCTTTGATACAGAAACACGACCGACCTTCAAAAAAGGCGAGCAGCACACTGTTTCACTTTTGCAGTTATCAACACCAAAAAAAGCGTTTTTGTTTCGTTTAAATTATCTGGGATTTCAGGCGGAATTGGTTTCTTTGTTGGCAGATCCGGATATTTTAAAAGTTGGAGTTGCTATTTTGGATGATATTAGAGCACTCCGAAAATTGCGTAAATTTGATGCGGAAGGTTTTGTCGAATTGTCGAACATCGGGAGTGACCTGGGGATTGTGACTTGCGGCTTAAGGAATCTCGCGGCTATATTCTTCGGTGTCAGGATTTCTAAAAAAGAACAATTAACTAATTGGGAGCGTTCGGATTTTAACTCAAGTCAATGTCTTTATGCCGCTACTGATGCCTGGATTTGCTTGAAGATGTACAATTATCTCGAAAGTGAAAAAGTGCTTCCGGAAAAAATAGTTTGGAAAATGCCTGAACCTCAACCTCCAAAGCCAACACGCGGTTTCAAAAAAAAGAAACGGGAGCAGAAAAATTGATGTTGCCACAAAAACAATGGTATGACTCATCAACAGCTGATCCTGAGCAGGTAAAACAATTGTGCAGCGAATGGAAAACAAATCCGCTGGTGGCAGAAATTCTTTTACGCAGAGGATACAAAACGCATGAAGAAATTAAATCTTTTTTAATGCCGAGTCTCAGTAATCTCCGTGATCCTTATGAACTTCGGCAGATGCGGGAAGCGGTGATTCTTTTGCAGGAGACGATTGCAAAAAATCGGCGCATTGTAATTTTAGGCGATTATGACGTAGACGGAATCACAGCAACTGCTTTGATGCTGGAGTTTTTAAACAAATGCGGGAAGCTGGATTTAGACTTTTTTATTCCGAACCGGATAAAACACGGCTATGGTTTGACGGAAGCAAGTACAGATATTTTGCTGGAAATGCGTCCGGAACTGGTCATTACTGTGGACAACGGGATTACGGCCGCACGGGAAGTTCAGCGACTGAATGAAGAAGGAATTAAAACAATAGTAACAGATCACCATTTGGCGGATGCGAGTTTGCTGCCTTCCGGAATCGTGGTCAATCCAAATCATCCGGAATGTAATTATCCTTTCAAGAAAATTTCCGGCTGCGGTGTGGCACTCAAGTTGATCATGGCGTTACGCAAATCCCTGCGTGATTCCGGATGGTGGACTGCTGAAAGACCGGAACCAAATTTGCGCGACATTCTAGATTTAGCTGCTTTAGGCACGGTGGCGGACGTCATGCCGCTCGTGGATGAAAATCGAATTTTGACACATCACGGACTGCGGGTGATGAATGAAAAACCGAGGCTCGCGATTCGGGTTCTTCAGAAATTGAAAAATGTTAAATCCATAACTTCACGTACTCTTGGTTTTCAATTTGCACCTTTGCTGAATGCAGCCGGACGATTGGAAGATGCTGATATTGCCGTCAAATTTTTGCTCTCAAATGACCTTCAAGAAGCAGAAAAAATGGCAAAAAAACTTGATGCTACAAATATTGAAAGACGTGAAAAAGAAGAAGAAATGCTGGAAACAGCTCTTACTCTTGCTGAAACACAAAAGCATTTGCCGGCTTTGATTTTGACTTCTCCGGAATTTCACGAGGGTATAAACGGAATTGTTGCAACTCGTTTGGTGGAACGTTTTTACAAGCCGGTACTGATTCTCAGCGAGCGCGAAGAAAAGTTGAAAGGTTCCGGACGTTCCATTCCGGAATTGCATTTGAAGGATGCACTTTCGGAATGTGCGGATTTGCTGGAACGTTTCGGGGGACACGCCGCCGCCGCTGGTTGCAGATTGATTCCGGAAAATCTAGACGCATTCCGGGAGCGGTTTTTTGCTTTTTGTCAGCAACATATTCCTGAATCTATCGAGCCGAAGTTACAACTCGACGGATCGCTGGAGTTGCCAAAATTAACGGAACGGTTTGTGGAACAGCTGGACCGTCTACAGCCTTTTGGAGAAGGAAATCAGGAACCGCTTTTTTCAGTAGAAACTCCGGAATTACCTTTCACAAGGCTCAAAGAAAAGCACGTAAAATGGCAAGTAAACGGAAATGTTGAAATTATAGGCTGGAATCGAGCCGAAACCTATACGGAAAAACCACCGTCGCAATTGGCCGTGAATTTGAGTTTTAACGAATTCCGCGGTAGACGTAAAATTCAACTTACTATCCAGGATTCGCAGGAATGAAAATTTCGATCATCATACCTTGGTACAATGAAGAAGAAGTTCTGCCGCTGACATTTGAAAGACTGAATTCTCTCTGTGTAGATTTGCTTTCAAACGAAGATTGTGATGATGTTGAGTTTGTCATGGTTGATGATGGATCACAGGATCGTACCGCTGAATTGTTGGCAGAAGCCTCAAATGTAAATAAAAGATTTAAGTTAATACGCTTTTCCAGAAATTTTGGACATCAAGCGGCTTTACTGGCAGGTTATGAGTTTGCCAAAGGTGATGTGATTGTTTCACTTGACGCAGATTTACAGGATCCTCCGGAATTAATTAAGACAATGCTGGAAAAAATAAAGGAAGGTAATGACGTCGTCTATGCGGCTCGTCAATCAAGGAAAAATGATTCCTGGTTTAAGTGTAAGACGGCGGATCTTTTTTATTGGTTAATGAAAAAATTTGGTGCTGACATAATACCTAATCACGCAGATTTTCGTATGGTGACACGACGTGCCCTCAATGCGTTTTTGCAATTCCATGAAAATAATTTATTCATCAGAGCTACTTTCCCAATTGTTGGTTTTCCTTCATGTGTTGTTTATTACGACAGGCCGGAGCGACTTGCAGGAAAAACTAAATATCCTTTTCGCAAGATGCTTGAATTTGCTATTGATGGTTTGACATCTTTTAGTGTGGTCCCTTTACGAATATGTTCGATGGTGGGACTTTTAGTTTCTTTGTTGGCGCTACTCATGTTGATCTGGAGTATAGTTGTCA
>ENA-ORDI01001923-ORDI01001923.1-marine-metagenome-genome-assembly--contig:-NODE-1923-length-10702-cov-2.637553_pt1 | contig 10702 bp, 9 predicted proteins | sample MGYA00248628_ERZ508525 | MGnify/ENA primary metagenome ERZ508525 (study PRJEB26195, sample SAMN05422138) | marine metagenome | isolation source: East of Porto Seguro, South Atlantic Ocean | place...
GGTGCAGTCATTGCGATGAATGGCATGATTCCGGCCATAAGTAAGTCCAGTCATTCTTTGCAATCAGCGAACGAAGCAGCAGTCAGGCGGATTGGAACTGATGTGGAGATCTTGGGAATAGCGTCAGATTCATCGGAGCCGGAGATTGAGGCATGGGTTAAGAACGTTGGGATCTATTCAATTGGGCCTGTGGCAGCTGTCGACGTCTTTTTGATAACACCCGGCGAAGGGTATTTTGCCCTCGAGTACGACCCGACCGGGGGCCCCGGATCCTGGAGGGAGTCCCCTTTAGGTTCCAGCTGGGACCGTGGTGAGGTCCTTAATCTTCAGATTGTGATTCCCCAAGGCTTTCCAGTTTCGGAAAGGTACCACATATTGCGCCTTGCTACGCCTAACGGGGTAATCGGAGAGGAAGCATTCGAGAGGTGGTAATCAGTGAGTGTAGCACTAGTCACGATCCTAATGATGGGCATGTTCTTAACAGGATTCCTATTACTCTGGCAAAACTTTAACGAAAGCGCTATCGCCATGAATGATGCCTTCAGGGTTTCCGCCGAACTGGAAAGAGGAAGATCTCGGACCGCACTGCAGATAGAAGATATAGCAGTAGATACGGAGGCCTGTTCACTTGATGTAGAAATCGTCAATGTTGGGCTCGATCCGATTGCACCCATATCTGGGATCGAAGTGATCGTTAGTTTCCCTGGGGGGTTAAGCGATTCCAGGGTTCTCACATACAAGAGAAATGGCGATGGACTAGGTTTGGACACCTGGTCAATAAAGCCGCCTTACCAAAACGATATAGAGCCAGTCATCGCCCGTCCGGGTAGCTCTCTTGTCCTTCGCCTAGCTCTTGACCTGCCAGAGATAGGTGACACCTTGGCTTCCGTTCTCATAGCGACTCCCAACGGGATTACTGCAACTTCAGAAGTTAGTGGGATCATCACACCATGTTCGGCTACAGCTTGACCGACGGTGGCTTGAGGGGTTGGGTCACCCGGCTGGGAAGGCCACTAATAATCGGCTCGAGCATTTGATGAAGGTCTTATATAGAGGCGTATATCGGAGATGGAATGATAATGAATGAACAAATCATGGACGGCAAGAAATGGATATCTACCGGAAGTGTGGAGATCGACAAGAAGATGGGTGGAGGAATCCCCTTCGGTACTTTGATGTTGGTCGAAGGCAACGCATCATCCGGCAAAAGTTCATTGGTCCAGCAGTTGCTTTGGTCGGCTTTGGCAACTGGCGAAAACGTCGCTTTATATGTCACCGAGCAGACCGTTCACAGCCTTTTGAGGCAGATGGGAAGTTTAGGGCTCGATGTGGTCGATGATTTCCTTTTAGATAGGTTGAGGATCTTTCCGGTCTCAGTTCTGCAGAATGATACACCCGATCTAAAGCGCCTCTCGAGTCATATGGAAGAACAACTCTCCGCCGGAGTCCTAGTCATAGATTCTTTGACCACGATCGTGCCTTGGTCCGGGGGAGAACAGATTAAAGATTTCTTAACCGAGTGTAAGAACCTGTGTGATAACGGGAAAGTTGTGATTTGTACCGTCCACGAAGACGCCTTTGGACAAGAGATCGGCAACCGGACTAGGTCGGTTTGCGACGCTTACATACGGTTACATGTGAATCCGTCTGGCGCCTCCCTTTTGAAGACGATGGAGGTTGCAAAGATCCGTGGTGCGGATATGAAGACGGGAAACATCTTGGGGTTCGAAATCGAACCTAACCGGGGGTTGAGAATAATCCCAATATCGGTGGCTCGAGCGTGATCATGTTGGAAGGTCGAGAATTATATCCAGCGTGTACGGCAATCTCAAAAGCCATCGCGATAATTAAGATTGAGCGGATGGCTTCGTTTCGGAGGGCCTGAAGATGAATGTGAGTCAAGATGAACTGGGAAACCCAGAGCGGTTTGACAACGGGGCTATCTATGAGATCCGTGGTGTTTCGGGAGAAGCTGGGACAAACACCCAAGATACAGTCTCCGGAGATGGTCTTAATCGCGACCAAACTCGGAATACGGCCCTATCTGCCGAGTTACAGCGCGAGAGTGATAAGCATGTTCATCTGAAGAAATATCTGTCAGCCCTACCCATCAATGATATTGGGGCCCCGGAATACCGGCCGGTCTTGACTGCGCAAGACCGGAGTTTGAGTTTTAGGAACCTTATCTATCCGGTCAATGAAGAGGTAATGGTGCACATCTATCCCGGGATGTTGGGTGAAAGGGATTGCTATGTGCCGGTCGAGCCCGATTGCGGACCGGTGATTACCCGACTTTTAGAGCAGGTAGATGAGCAACTAGCCATAGACATCAACCAGCTGGAGATGTTGGCGGCGTCTGAAGATCGCGAACAGGGCTTGCTTGAATGTCTTGATCGGATCTGCCTTTCGGCCGGCGGGAGATTAGAGCCCGACCCGATGACGCTGGATACATCTGGATGGGAAGGTCTCAAGTATCTGATGGTCAGAGAGAAGGTCGGTTTAGGAAAGATACAACCTTTCATAGAAGACCCTTACATCGAGGACGTAAGTTGCAGTGGAGTTGGCTCAGTGTTCCTTGAACACAGGATATTCGGCAGTTTGAAGTCATCTGTTACCTTCGATTCAGGGAACGAATTGGACCGATTTGTTATCAAACTTTCCGAACGAATCGGTAGGCCGGCAACGACTAGAGACCCGCTTATCGATTCTGTTTTACCGGATGGTTCCCGGATAAATATCGTCTATGGGAGCGATGTTTCGAGGAAGGGGAGTAATTTCACTATCAGGAAGTTTAGTGATTCTCCCTTGAGCATACTCGACCTCATTAAATCTGGAACTCTGTCATATGAGATGGCAGCCTACGTCTGGTTGATGGTAGCCGGCGGGATGAACATCTTCGTATGCGGTGAAACGGCTTCCGGCAAGACCACCTTATTAAATTCCATAAGTACGTTCATAAACCCAGACGGTAAGGTGGTGAGCATCGAAGACACCCCGGAACTCCAGATACCACACGAGAACTGGACTCGCGAAGTGGTCAGGGGGATGGCTGCCGGGGAGTCGGCGGTGTCTATGTTTGATCTGCTTCGGTCCGCGTTGCGGCAGAGGCCGGACGAGATCATAATCGGCGAGATTCGTGGAGAAGAGGGGTCGGTTGTTTTCCAGGCTATGCAAACAGGTCATCCATGTATGGCAACGTTCCACGCATCTACAGTGGAGAAGCTGATACAACGGTTGACTGGTCAACCGATAAACATACCCAAACCCTACATCGACAATCTTAACCTGGTCATATTGATGAGTGCGGTCAGACTACCTGATGGTCGTACTGCTCGGCGGGTCACGTCGATCTCCGAGATCATAGGGTATGACTCTCCTTCGGATTCCTTTAGATACATCGAAGTATTCAGGTGGGATCCTGTTACTGACACATTCGAGTTCCCTGGGTTCATGAATACTGACCTGCTCGAAAACACGGTAGCCTTGAGAAGCGGTCTGGCTCCAGAGAATGACCATGCTATCTACAAGAAGCTGCTCGAACGGGCACATGTCCTGGAGAGGCTCCAAGAAAAGGAGGTGAACGGTTTTCATGAACTCCACGACGTACTCTCCCAAGCCAGTCGAAAAGGTCTCATCTGATGATGACTCTCTTAGCTTCGATCTATTGAGCCAACTGACCCACATGTCGATTCTATCTTTGGCTGGTGTCCCCAGAGATTGGGTATTCAGGTCTTCTGGTGACCTGGCGTTAGGGACCGGAACTTTCTTCTTGCATGTTTACAGGTTGGTCAAATTTGCAGGCATGGAATACAGCCAAGCGCTGAAACTCGTAGCTGGGTTGGCCAAAGCATCTTCTATAAGGAGCCTTTTCCTCCGGTTCTCGGCGGCTATCTCCTCTGGAGAGTCCGAGCGTGACTTCGTAAACCAGGAGAGAGAATCATCAGCCGAACGTTACAAGAACGAATACGATAGACACGTAGAGAATCTGAAGAAATGGACCGACGCCTATGCAGCGATCATGGTCTCGGTCACGTTGATCATGGTCGTTTCATTGGTAGCTACGATGATGTCGACAATGGATGTGGGCTTCGTAGCTGTCATGGCGGCGACCGTGGTGATGGTAGCGACCCTCGGGGTTTATCTGATATACCGGGCAGCTCCTGTCGAAAAGCTCACATATGACGGGGCAAAATCGATGCCACAAGGCAGACGGTTGGCCCGCACAGCCCTTTATATCTGCGTCCCACTCGGAGTGTTATCTGGAGTATTCATAGGTTCTAGGTTCGGTTTGTTTCCGGGAAGCGCTATCGCATTCGTGTGCGTGGGTGCGTCGCTGGTGCCGTCCGGACTACTGGCGATGAAAGACGATGCCGATGTCCGCAGGTTTGATTCCAGTCTGTACACTTTTCTTCGAACTATCGGCAGTGTTGCAGGATCCATTGGCAGCGATCTAGGAAAGGCGTTAGATCACATAGATGTCGAGTCAATGGGCCATCTGTCCTCTCTTGTCACTCGGCTCAGATTGAGGACCGGTAGCGGCATCCCTACTGAGATCTGCTGGGACGCATTTCGAGATGAGTCAGGTAGCGAATTGGTGAACCGGTCCAGCCGGATGCTGGTTGAGGGGGTTGAAGCTGGAGCGAAACCAGATCTTGCTGGTGCGGCATGTTCCGAATATGCCATGGCGATATCCCAACTTCGGGCCAAGAGGAGCCTTACTGCTTCGACCTTTACGTTCCTGACTGTGCCGATGCATGCCACCATGATATTCATATTGGTTTTCGTTACAGAGGTTCTTGTCAGGTTCAATAACAAGATTGAAGACGCAACAAGACAGGTGAGCGGATATGCAGGTTCAGGAGTGATCGTCCCTGAAGGTTTATCAATGCCCAATGGTCTCGCTCTAGGTGGGGGTCAGAATTTCTCACCAGATCACTTCTTGTTGGGGTCAGGTGACCTCGGACCGGCAACTTTGCTGATTGTAGGGGTGGTTTTGGCCCTTACTGTTGCCAATGGCCTGGCACCTGCATTTGCATCGGGTGGAAGCAATCTCAAGATTGCGTTCCATCTATCGATTGCTTGTCTGATTTCGGGGCTAGTGATGGCAGTAGTGCCGATGATTGCCGGGCGATTATTCGTAATCTGAAACTCGAGATGAGGAGGAGCGATGAAAGATATTAAATGCGTCAGTTCAAAGATCATTACCTACTTAGATAATCTTCCCAGCCGGTTAAATCCGTATGCCCGAAGACGGCTAGGGAATTTTCATACAAGTAATGTGGGCTCGCGATCCTATCAGTCAGTGTCAGGTTCTCATGGGCTTCACCAATATGATTTCCGAAATAGACTAGCAACGGTCATATCAAAAATCCTGCGTGATATAGCCGGTGTGGCTGCCCCAATTAGTGTGCGGCCCGAAGAACAAATGGGTAGCCAGTCGATGGCAATCCCAATCGATCCAAATACGGGTGTTGAGGATAATGTCTCCTCTCAACCGCCGACGATACCTGTGGATGTTTCCGCCGATGAGCAGACAGACGTGATCTCTACAGCAGGCACTATCTCGTTAAACCATTCGAGCATAGGTACTAGGTCCCTTATACCGGCAAATGAAAGTCACTTAGATAGCCCGCCGGATGACGACGATCTAGATTGGTTTCGTGAAAGGTCTGATTGTATCGATGTGAAGGAGATAGCGCGAGAGGCCTCTAGTCTATTGATTGATGTACGGCGGTCTCGTCAATCGGTGAGGCCAAGATCGTAGAGGTCGCTGAACGGGACTAGACTGGGCCGCCCTGCGCCACAGTTACAGCGGAGATGCCACTTGCTCTTGCCCTATTTAACACACACGGTGCTTAACAAGAACTTGAGTATATGGACTGGACTCGTACTTTTCGGAGTTACTTCTACCATGTTGGGCGTCGGCTTGATGCCGGGGGTAGAAATCGGAATGGTACCAGTTGTTTATTTGTTCAATATCTCAGTGCTGGCCTATCTGGCCGTCGAGGATGCGCGGAGAAGAATAATTCCTAACCGCGTCGTGATTCCCGCAACGATCTGTGGATTTGCACTCTCACCTTGGGGTATACACGTTCAAGAGCAAGAGTTGCTACGCACCCTGCTAATGGCAGCCTTAGGGTGGACATTTTGTGTTGTTTGGATGACGATGGCAGCTTATCTAAGTCGGGGACGATTGGGGGGCGGCGACATCAAGTTGGCCGGTTTGGTGGGTGCCATAACGGGCATGCCGTTTGCCCCCGCCGCCCTTGGAGTTGGAATCATGATTTCGGGAGTTTATGCCCTGATAATGGTTGGTTCAAGGTCCCGAAGGATGTTCGATGAGATCCCTTACGGCCCTGGGTTGTCGATAGGCGGCTGCGTATTGATGCTGTATATCTGGATATGTTTAGTGGTTAAATAGGTGATTGGCCTGATGTCTGGCATTAACCGTTCATATACGGACGATTGACTCGATATATCCTAGTTGGGCGTGATACGTTAAGTCAGTATCGGACATCATCTGCCGGTGAGCATTGAAAGGAGGTTGTTACACTTTTGACCCTCACAAAGGCAAGCACTCCAGGATGTCTCATAAATAAAGGCCCCGATGGTTGTTTGACGCGATTCTTGATCCCGTTAGATGGGTCGGAATACGTGATTGGTAGTGAGAAAACGGCGGACATGACCGTGGGAAGCCCATTCGTGTCTCGCCGACACGTCGCCTTCGGCGAAGAGGGGGAGATCTGCTATGTCAGGGACCTTGGTAGTACGAATAAGACCAGGCTACGTAATGCCATAGTCGAGGCAAACCAGCAATATACACTCTTCGACGGTGACGAGATATCTCTTGCTGAGGGCGAGATCATCCTTGTGTTTAGAACCCATGTGGTAATAGGTGAGGAAATTGATCGCCCACCGGATCTCCAACCTCAAGGTGCCGGAGCCAATACGGGGATTCATGTAGATCTTGGTAAACATGAGGTTTATGTGGATGGGAGAAAAGTGATTCCAGAGATCCAGAACAGAGAGTTCGATCTCATTTCCGTGCTATTCGAAGCCGGAGGCAATGTGGTCACGATGGACGAGATCTCAAGGCGTCTCTGGAGGGATAGGTGGCAATACGAACCGGAGATAAAAGACCGTTACGGTGAGGTGATTCAAGAGGCACATTGGTTTGAGGAGGAGGATTCGAAGACAAACCCAGGAGAAATACATCAGCTAGTCAGGCGTCTTCGGCGAAAACTGAACCAGTATTCTAACGTTGAATATGTGCAGAGCGTCAGAGCGAAAGGGTACAAACTTCTCTGATGCGGCAAGCGAGATGCTAGCCGGGCATCCGGTGATTGTCATTAATTCGTAGCCAGCCTCAACTAGCATGTGATTTACAGACATTCCGATCTGGGGTTCGGTGATCGAGCTAGTGAGGGGCACCTAACATGTTTTTAGAATTCGCAGACGGGAGTTTCCTCTGGGATTGGCATCACTCACCAATAGGAGTGGTAGCCATGTGGGGCAGCATCATGGTGGCCATTGTGATGTTGGGTTCTAGGACCCGCACCTATAGCGGACGGGTACTCAAATTCCTCGCTATGGCATCCGTACTGTTAACGTTGCCGTTGGGTTTGGTTAGGATGGGACTTACTCCGGACATGATGGACACTGGCATCGTAGGTGAGCTTGGATTTTTTGGGTTTATCGGATCTATCGCCTGCATAGCTTTCCCTTGTCTGGCAGGGATACTGCTGTACGCGATAAAACCGGGCCTATTCGAGACTGTTAATGCCACCGATGCTTCTCTTGGGCATCCCGCGACGTTTGTGTATCCCTTGTCGGACATCCACGCTCCCGAACCGTCGGATTCAAATGGACAAGATGGTGGACAAGATAGCGATCCCGATCAGTGGGAACTAGAGTTCATCACCGGGAGTGCGGCCGGGAAAACGATACGGATACCAGGCCCGGAAGTTACCTTAGGACGCTCAACCGAGTGTGACGTCGTCATAGAAGACCCCTACGTAAGTCGCCAGCATGCGACCCTCTCAGTGCGAGATGTCGATCTTTTTCTAACTGACCTAGGAAGCACTGCGGGGAGCGTCGTTGATGGAAATAGTGTTGTTTCTTCAATTATTGGATCTGGTTCAGAAGTAGTGCTAGGTGAAACCTTGATGAGGTTTGAGAAACTCACGAAGTATTGATGATGCCCACGCAAAATAGGCCAGACCGGTTCAACGACCGGAACGACCCTGGTGAATGAGGTTTGTCCGTGAAACTTCCAAGTTATGGTTCATGTAGAGCGTAGTCATTGGCCCAGTCTGACACATATAGGTTTGGGGGCTATCAACTGCTCGAACATATCGGGTCGGGGAGCTTTGGCACGGTTTATAAAGCCAGGCCTATCTCCAGTGACCCTGACGATCTTGTCGCGCTTAAGATCCTCCGGCCGATACGGGCAGAACGGCACATTCCCTCTGGAAATGACATCGGGGCCGTCGAGAAATTCAAGCAAGAGGCGGACCGCCAATCGAAAGTCCATAGCCATGAAAATATCGCCAGTGTTGATATCGTCGATAGTGTAAGTATTTCGGAGCTTTCCGATGAACTCCTCTCTTGCATAGAGTGGGCGGTACCTCGAGGGATGAACATTGATATCAACGAATTTTCAAACGGGCTTAAATGTGTTTTACGGAACCCCTCTTTGGCCGAGAGTCATCCGGTGGAGTCTTGCGCAATTGTGGATGCAGATGAGCATGATAGGCCGGTAGCGGATGTTCACTACATGGTCAGCCGTTATTACGCGAGGGGAAACCTGGATAAGGGGATAGATGCACTCACCGACAGTCCACGTTGGAGTCATGATTTTGCTTTGGATATTGCTATCCAAATAGCGTCCGGATTAAAACACATACACGATGCCGACCCGCCCATTGTTCACCGAGACCTGAAACCAGAGAACGTCCTCATGGATGAGGAAATACCCAAGATCGCTGACTTTGGGATATCCCGCGAGATAAATACTGGTTCGGGTGTGGCCGGAACCGAAGGGTGGTCCTCCCCTGAGCAGATGATTCCGGGATATCTGGCTGACCCCAGGTCCGATATCTATTCGTTCGGGCAACTCCTTTTTTGGATCCTTACGAACAAGAAGCCATTTAACGAACATGATGGTTCCCGGCTGAATCAGTCAGTGCGTGATCTTTTAGATGACATCAAACCCGCGGTCTCTGATGTGGTTGAACGGTGCCGACGGTTAGATATCTCGCAACGTTATGGAGATTGCGATGAACTGTTGGCCGCTTTACATGAAGCGCGGGCGATTCAGAATGGACAAACGGCCCCTCAGGCATCGACACTGGTTAAACCTTCTGGAGACGGCACGTTGGTTCTCGGGAGGAGGCCCGGGGGAATATCATCGTTGTTGTCCGGAGACTACGGCCTTGGGTTGGGCTTCTTGCTTACCTCCGTTGTCATCTTGTTGGCCGATGTTTTAACCGGCAGTGAAGGTTGGAGATGGATAGAATGGGCACACTGGCCGATCGTAGCTTTAGGTGTGCTTATCTGTGCAGCCTCGGCGACCATATCGAAATTCAAGAGCCTTCCCACGATAACAGCTATCGTCCTGTCGACTGCGTTTGCGCTTGGTTTTTGGGTGCAGTGGGGCTCCTCGGCTGTCACCCAGATAACTATCTCTCCGAATGAATCATCATTACTAGAACTTGGGGATATCTACGTAGTAGTACCAGAGGAACAGTTAATCGAACTGGATTATTGTCCGCGGCCCCTGTACCTCCAGATCAAGTGCCCGGTGCCCTCCCGGCCGGCTTTGAGCTTGTGGTACAGCCGTACGACGTTAAACTTGGTCCGAGATTGCCGACTGGGAATCCGTTCACCCTGGATAAAGATGTAACCGTAGCATTCAATTTTGGGGGAGAAGCTGCGCAACGAATAAGTGACAGTGAAGGTTCCCTGGTCATCTACCATCACAAAGGGAGTTCCCAAGGATGGGATCCTTTGGCCACCGACGTTAACTTGACTGATAAGATCGCATCGGCGAACACGCGGAGTTTCAGCGTGTTCGCCCTTTTAACCGGAGTTCTGGGGCCGGTGGAATCGAGCGATAACCAATCAGAAGGGGTGATCTCAACAGACAAACAAGCATCGTCTCCTCAAGTAACAGTGGTCCCATCCGCCAGTACAACAAATCGCGAGTCCGAGGCCAGGGGTACTGTTATATCGACGCCGACACCTTACCCGATGTACACGCCATTCCCTACACCGACCTTCACTCCGCAGCCCACGTATACACCAAATCCGACGTACACGCCTTACCCCACGCCGACATTCACTCCGTACCCGACGTATACTCCCTGGCCAACACCTGCTGCAGGCCCAACATACACGCCGTATCCGACATTCACGCCGTGGCCGACTCCCAAACCTACTCCATTACCGACCTACACGCCGTGGCCCACGTATACCCCGTGGCCGGTTCCGACAGCAGGGCCTACGTACACGCCATACCCGACATACACGCCATGGCCTACGTCGACACCGATACCTGTGCCAACGGCTACTGCAATACCGACGCCGACTCCGACTGCTATACCAACGCAGGTTCCGCCAACACCACAGTCTGGACCGACGGCTACGCCTACGCCTGTTCCTACAGCTACAGCTGTTCCGACACCGACACCGACGCCTGCTC
>ENA-ORDI01001932-ORDI01001932.1-marine-metagenome-genome-assembly--contig:-NODE-1932-length-10667-cov-6.751086_pt1 | contig 10667 bp, 10 predicted proteins | sample MGYA00248628_ERZ508525 | MGnify/ENA primary metagenome ERZ508525 (study PRJEB26195, sample SAMN05422138) | marine metagenome | isolation source: East of Porto Seguro, South Atlantic Ocean | place...
CACAAAAAGAAGCTGGTGCTATTACTTGGGACATCATTGATGTGTATGCAAAAGATACGATCCTTGGATGTGACGAAGGTATTTTTGTTGAATTCGATTTCGACAAAGACTTCTCACCTGCTCCTGATGGAACTCCAGCGAGTCAAGACTTCTTTACAAGCATGCCTTCTAAATGTGCTGTAGGAAATATTCTTTACTCTTGGAACTATGCTTACAATGACGATAAAATTGGAAGTAAAAAACCAACAACTATTAAAGACTTTTTCAACACTAAAAAGTTTCCTGGAAAAAGAGGTATCTACAAAAGTGCTATGGCTAATTTAGAGATCGCTTTAGTTGCAGATGGAGTAAAAGCTAGCGGAGCACAAGCTGGTGGAGATTTACTTTACAGAAAACTTGAAGGAGCTGGAATAGACAGAGCAATTGCTAAAATCAAAGCACTTTGTACAGATCCTAATGGTGGATGTGTATTTTGGAATGCTGGAGCTCAACCGCCAGAATGGTTAGCTAATGGTGAAGTAGTAATGACAACTGGTTGGAATGGAAGATTCTTTAACGCACAAATGGAAAATACTCCACTAGTACAAGTTTGGGATGCACAAATCCTTGACTACGAGTATTTTGCAATGGTTAAAGATGGACCTAACCATGCCAATGGTGATGCAATGAAAGTTCTTAGAGAAATGACAAGTACTGAAGGTTTAGCAGGAAGCGCTAAGTATATTGCTTATGCTCCTTGGAGAAAATCTTCAATTGCTATTATGGAAGCTGGAGAACCGTGGTTTAAAGATGGTAAGACTAACATGGTACCACATATGCCAACAGCACCAGATAACTTAAAAAGTCACATTTTAATGAATCCTGATTTTTGGGCAGACAATCAAGACGAGATTGAAGAAAAATGGGAAGCAATGAAAGCTAGTCTATAATTTAGTTTTATAGATTAAATTTTTATTATATTATTAGGGCGGTTATTTATAGCCGCCCTTTTTTTTTATTATGAGTTCAGAAAAAATAATATACTCAACAGACGGATTGCCTTTAGATGTTAGCTTAAAAAAAGCTGAAAGGAGAAATAAATTAAGAGCATTATTTCTTGTTGCTCCTTTGTTTTTATTTCTTGTTGATAAGAGCTGCCAACCTGATCCTGTTATGTTAAAAAAACTAATGTTTAGTATGCCAACTGACCCTGATTTTTATTTTGGTTTAAGTTGTAAAAAATTAGGTAAAATAATTGAATTAGAGCCAAGTAAAAAGATATCCATTACAGATCACGATGAATTTATTGTCATTGGAAAATTAAAGAGCCCTATATCAATAGTATCTTTTTGTTATTTAAGAAATAGCTCTGAAATTGATATAGAGGCTTTAGGAATTGGTGGTGTTATATGCAAATGTCGAAGTAAAGATAATTGTAATGATAAATTATTAAAATGAGTTTATACCTTAATTAATTTTTGATTTAAAAGTTTTTTACTTTCATTCATATATTGTTCTTTATTTCTAGTCTCTCTTTTATTATCTAAAAAAATATCCTTTGTTTTTTTTGATTTTAGATTTATGTTTTTTGCAAGATCATTTCTTATAAAAAATGCATTTACACCATTTTTATCAACGCCGACTAAACTATATTTTTTTTGCTTTCCAAGTTTTTCAAGAGCTTTGAGAGACGCACCGTAATAAGGTTTATTATTATAATGATCCCAACTAAATTTAGGATTGTATTTAATAGTAGCTGATATATTTGGCCCAAAAAAAGAATTGTACTCTATAACCACTAATCTTGGTTTTACACAATTAATTGCTTTCCAAATCCAGAAATCATTTCCATCAATATCGATGGATAATAAATCTATCTCTTTTCCAGAGTATTTTTTTAGAATTTGATTAATATTTTTTTTTGTAACAAAAATATTTAACAGTTTTAAATTCTTTATTTTTTTTCCTAGAACTTTTTTTAATTGTATTTTTGCATTATTATATAATTTTTTATTACCTTCAATTTGTGCACCACTCCAATCAAAATTTTTTAATAGATTTGTTGTGTTACATTCAATCCCATTTTCAACACCTACTTCTACAAATTTTTTTGTTTTTACACCTATATGTTTAAGAATATATAGAATTATGCCATCTTCATCATTTTGTGAATAAATTTTAATTCCAAATTTATTAATATTAAAATTATTTTTGTTATCTAGCAATATTGGTTTTGTAGCGTTTAAAACTTCTAAAAATGATTTCTGTAAAACAAAATTTACAATAGAATTTAGAAATTTAATGTTGTATTTCTTGTATTTAATATGTTTATTAAATACAATATTTTTTAAAAAAAATTTCATATATTTATTGTTTTTTATATTTTATTTTTTATATTTTATTTTTATTAATTTTTTTTAAAAGGATTACTTATGCTAAATGGTAGACATTTTCTTCATGTTCCAGGGCCAACAAATATTCCTGAAAGAATAATTCGTGCTATGGCAAGGACAATGGAAGATCAAAGAGGTGCTAATTTTCCAAAATTTACTAAACCACTCTATGAAGATATGAGAAAGATTTTTAAAACTAAAGATGGGACAGTTTTTATCTGGCCTTCAAGCGGCACTGGTTCATGGGAGGCTTGTTTACTAAATACTTTATCTCCAGGAGATAAAGTTCTCACATCTCGATTTGGCCAATTTAGCATGTTGTGGATGGATATGTGTAAGAGATTAGGTTTGGAAGTAATAGATATTGAAGTTGAATGGGGTGAGGGAGTTCCTTTAGAAAAATATTCTGAACATTTAAAAAATGATAAAAATAAAGAAATCAAAGCCGTCCTTGCATGTCATAATGAAACTGCTACTGGTGTCACAAGTGACATTGAAGGTGTTAGAAAAGTTTTAGATGATGCGAAGCACCCAGCATTGTTTTTTGTTGATGGCGTTAGTTCAATTGCTAGTATAAATTTTGAATTTGATAAATGGGGAGTGGATTGTGCTGTCACAGGATCTCAAAAAGGATTAATGTTACCAGCTGGTCTTGGAATATTGTGTGTTAGTAAAAAAGCTTTAGAGGCAAGTAAAACATCCAAATTTAAAAAATGCTATTTTGATTTTCAAGATATGCTAAATACAAATCCTGATGGCTGGTTTCCTTATACACCAGCGCTTGGTATTATGTATGGTTTAAGAGAATCTTTGAATATGATTTCTGAAGAAGGTTTAGAAAATGTATTTAAAAGACACCATCGTCTTGCTGAAGGTGTAAGAAATGCAGTTAAGGGGTGGGGATTGAAACTTTGTGCTAAAGAAAAAAAATGGGAGTCTGATACTGTTACTGCTATTTATGTACCTGAAGAATTTGACTCAGCAAATGTTATTAAAACTGCATATCTTAAATATAACTTAGCTTTAGGAGCAGGCTTATCTAACGTTGCTGGTAAAATTTTTAGGATTGGACACTTAGGAGATTTAAATGAATTAATGTGTCTAGGTGCAATTTCAGGAGCAGAAATGGCAATGCGTGATGTTGGCATTGATATTAAACCAGGAAGTGGAATAGCAGCAGCTGAAGAATATTATAGAGAAACTGCACCTGCCTTACCTAATGATTAAATTTTAATATCTTTAAATGAAACATAAAATAGTCTTTCTAGATAGAGCAACAATTGAAAAAAATATTGTAGTTCGAAAACCAAATTTTGATCATGAGTGGGTTGAATTTGATTATACTAATCATAATGATAGCAATTTAATTTTAGAAAGACTTAAGGGTGCGACGATTGCTATTATTAATAAAGTTCCAATGAGAAAAGAAAATCTAAAAAAGTTACCTGACTTGAAAATGATTGCTGTAGCAGCAACTGGAACCGATGTCGTTGATAAAGAATATTGTAGAGACAATGACATAATAGTTTCAAATATAAGAGATTATGCAATTACAACTGTACCAGAACATACTTTTGCTTTAATTCTAGCTTTGAGAAGAGGAATAATTGGATATAAGGAAGATGTTATTAAGGGTGAATGGAAAAAAGCTGACCAATTTTGTTTTTTTAATCATGAAATTAGAGAATTGCATAACAGCACAATTGGAATAATTGGAGAAGGAGCTATTGGTCAGGGAGTAGCTAATATTGCTAGAGGATTTAATATGAATATTATGTTTGCTGCACATAAAGGTGTTAAAGGTCTAGGCCCTTTATATACTCCATGGGAAGAAGTTTTAGAAAAAAGTGATGTGATAACACTTCATTCTCCATTATTACCACAGACTAAAAACATGATTTCTTTACCAGAGTTTAAAAAAATGAAAAAAAAACCAATTTTGATAAATACTGCTAGAGGAGGACTTGTAAAAGAAGAGGATTTAGTCGAGGCTATTGAAAAAGGTTATATTTCAGGCGCTGCATTTGATGTTGTAACTAAAGAACCTATTCCAGATGATCATCCATTTTTTAAAATTATTAAAAGACCAAATTTTATTTTAACCCCTCATGTGTCATGGGCTAGTATGGAGGCGATGCAAATTTTATCTAATCAATTAATTGATAATATAGAAAATTTTGTGAACGGAAAACCTAGCAATGTTGTTTCAGGTGATTTTTAATTACATTTTCAAAACAACTCTATAGTCATTAACATTAGTTAAAGTTGGTCCGGTATGTATCAAAGAATTAAGTTTTTTAAAAAAACTGTAAGAGTCATTTTTTTTTAAAAAAAATTCAGGATCTAAAGATAATTGTTTTGCTTTTTTTATTGTTTTATTATCAAAATAAACTCCGGCGTTATCCTCAGATCCATCAATACCATCAGTATCACATGAAATTGCAGCAATAATGTCTGTATTTTTAACTTGATTAAATAAAGATAACGCATACTCAGAATTTCTTCCACCTTTACCAGAACCACTTACTGTAACTGTTGTCTCTCCGCCAGATATTATAGCAAATTTTGTTTTATTAGTTTTTAATATTTTTTTTGCGTGTTCTATTGCGATTTGACGTGACTCACCTTTGATGCCATCTCCTAAATTAAGAGTTTGTATTTTATTTTTTTTTAAAAAAGATTCAGCTTTTTTTAGCATATCTTTACCAGAGGCTAATAAAATATTTTTAACATTTTTAAAAATTGGATTATTTTTTTTTGGATTTTCAATAATTTTTCCTTTCACTCCTTTTTTTAAAAATTCAAAAATTTTTTTATTTTTAATTTTATATTTTTCTAAAATCTTAATTGCATTCTTAAAAGTAGTTGGGTCAGGGCAACAGGGACCAGATGCTATATCTGTAATTCTATTTCCTGTTACATCTGAAATTATTAAAGAAATAATTTTTGCTTTTGTATATATTGGTACCTTACCACCATGAATTTTTGACAAATGTTTTCTTACTGTGTTTATTTCACTAATTTCTGCTCCACAATTTAGCAAATCTTTTGTTACATGTCTTAAATCATTCATATCTAAACCATTTTGAGGTACCGTCATAAGGCTCGATCCTCCACCACTTATTAAACATAAAAGCAAATCATCACTATTTAATTCTTGCATATTGCTAATAAAGTCATTTGCAGCCTTCATGCCTGCTGTATCCGGCATTGGGTGCCCCGACTCATAAATTTTTATTTTTTTAGTTTTTAGTGAATGTTTATATCTTGTTATTACACTCCCGTTTAAAGGTAAATTTTTTGGCCAATTCTTTTCAATTGCTTTAGCCATAGATGCTGCAGCTTTACCAGCACCAATAACAAATGTTCTACCTTTTGGTGGATCTGGTAATTTATTTTTAATTATATTTTCAGGTTTAACAGCTTCTAAACCCGCTTTAAACGAATTAATTAATATTTTTTTTGTATCCATAACGTAAAAATAATATGAAACTTTGAGTTACAAAATGTGTATTGTAAAATAATTTCAAAAATATGATATTTATTTAATAATTAATTGAAACAATTTTCTAATTATTTTCAAAAAAATAGTCTTTTTTTATATGATTAACAATTCTCTAAAAACAATTATTTTAGCCGCTGGAGAAAGTAAAAGAATACTATCATCACAATCTAAAATCTTACACACAATTGGGGGCAAAACAATTCTAAGACATGTTTTAGATAATGTAGGAAAAATAATTAGCAAAAAAAATATTAACATAGTAATTAGCCCTAAATTAAATAAATTAAAAAATGAATATAAAAAAATTAATTTTTCCTTTCAAAAAAAACCCTTGGGCACCGCAAATGCTGTTTTATCTAGTAAAAAATTTTATTCAAAAACGAATGAAGATATTTTAATACTTTATGCCGATAACCCCTTCATTGATGAAAAAATTATTAAAGATATGGTTAATTTAAAAAAAGAAAAGAATTCTGATATTGTTTTGCTTGCTGTTAATACAGATAAAAAGAATGAATATGGCAGAATTATATTAAATGATGAAGATAAAGTTAAAAAAATCGTTGAGTTTAAAGATGCAACAATTGATCAGAAAAAAATTTCATTATGTAATTCTGGAATTATGTTATTAAAAAGTGAAGTTTTGAGAAAATTAATTACAAAAATTAAATCGAAAAATAAAAAAAAGGAATATTACTTAACTGATATTGTTGATTTAGCAAACAAGAATAATTTTAAAGTAGACTATGTAAAATCAAATTTTTTAAAAACTTTAGGAGTTAATACAAAACAGGAGCTAGCAATTGCAGAGGAACATTATCAAAATATTCTAAGAGAAAAATTTATTTCTGCAGGTATAAAATTATTAGATCCGAAAAGTGTTTTTTTTAACTATGATACAAAAATAGGTAAAGATGTAATTATTGAACCAAATGTTTTTTTTGGTCCAAATGTAATAATTAAAAACAATGTTCATATAAAAGCTTTTTCACATATCGAAGGAGTAAAAATTTTAGATAATGCAGTTGTAGGACCTTTTGCAAGATTAAGGCCTGGGACAGTGATAGGGCCTAACAGTCACGTTGGTAATTTTGTAGAAATAAAAAAAACACATATACAAAAGAATTCTAAAGTAAATCACTTATCATATTTAGGAGATAGTAATATTGGTGAGAATGTAAATATTGGCGCCGGAGTTATTACTTGTAATTATGATGGTTCAAAAAAAAATAAAACTACGATTGAAGATAATGTATTTGTAGGTTCAAATGTTTCATTAGTTGCGCCAATAAAATTAAGTAAAAGTAGTCTAGTAGGAGCTGGAAGTGTTATAACTCAATCAGTAAAGAAAAATGCTTTAGCTGTAGAGAGAAATGAACAAAAAACATTTCCGAATTATAAAAAAAATAGGAAAAAATAAATTATGTGCGGAATAATTGGTGTAATTGGTCACAACAAAGTTTCATCTTTATTAATAGAAGGTTTAAAAAGATTAGAATATAGAGGATATGACTCTGCTGGTATAGCCACTTTATTAAATGGAAAAATAGATAGAAGAAGATCTCTAGGAAAAATAGAAAATTTAAAAAAACTGTTAAAAAAAAGTCCAATTAAAGGAAATGTTGGAATTGGTCATACTAGATGGGCAACTCATGGCATTCCAAGCAGGATAAACGCCCATCCACATTCTAGTGGAGATGTCGCAGTGGTTCATAATGGAATAATTGAAAATTATGATGTATTAAGAAAAGATTTAGAAAGAAAAAATATTATTTTTGAATCTGATACTGATACTGAGGTTATTGCACATTTAATTAGTTTTTTTTTAAAAAAAAATCTATCTCCTTTAAAAGCAACTATTACAGCATTAAAAAAAGTCGAAGGAGCATTTGCTTTGGGAATTATATTTTCTGGTATTAATAATTATTTAATTTGTGCAAAAAGAGGAAGTCCGCTTGCAATTGGTAAAGGGAAAAATTGTAATTATATTGGCTCAGATAGCATTGCATTGGCCCCATTAACACAAAAATTATGTTATTTAAACGAGGGAGATATTGCAGAGATTACTTCAAAAGATTTTAAAGTTTACGATCAAAGTGGAAAAAGAGTTAAAAGAAAAATAACTATAACTTCTTTAGCGAAAAATAAAATTAAAATGGGTGGTTACAATCATTTTATGCAAAAGGAAATTTTTGAACAACCTGCGGTAATTGGAGATGCATTAAAATATTTTATAGATACAAAAAAAAAGAAATTATTAATTCCATCTTTTGCAAAAAAAATTAAAAAAATAAAAGAAATTTATATTGCTGCGTGTGGTACTTCCTACCATGCCTCTCTTATTGGAAAATATTGGCTTGAAAAATATGCAAATATTAAAACTGAAGTTGATATAGCATCAGAATTTAGATATCGAAATATTATTAATATAAAAAATAGCTTAGGTGTTTTTCTATCTCAATCAGGTGAAACTGCAGATACCTTAGCGGTACTAAGGTACTTTAATCAACAAAAAGTCAAAACTTTAGGGATAATTAATAGCGCAGAAAGCAGCATTGCTAGAGAGTGTAATAACGTGATTGAAACTCATGCTGGACCAGAAATTGGCGTTGCCTCAACAAAAGCATTTACTACGCAATTAGTAGCTTTAGGAGCATTAACATTATTTATGGCTAACTTTAATAAAACAATGGGAGGAAATGAAATTAATAAATTATCTAATGTTTTGCTAGAAGCACCAGGACACATTAGTAAAATTCTTAAAATGGATAATATCTTTCATAAAACAGCTACCAATATCAAGAATGCAAAAAATATTTTATATATTGGAAGAGGTACGAATTATCCGATAGCTTTAGAAGGAGCATTAAAATTAAAAGAAATTTCTTACATACATGCAGAAGGATATCCGGCAGGGGAGATTAAACATGGGCCAATTGCTTTAATTGAAAAGGGAGTTCCTGTTATTGTTATAGCTCCATCAGATCAATTAATTAATAAAACAATTAGTAATGTGGAAGAGGTTTTATCCAGAGGTGCTAAAATAATTTTTATAAGCGATAAAAAAGGAATTAAAAAAATAAATAATAAAAAAATAACAACCATATGTTTGCCAGAAACTCATGAGTTAATTTCCCCAATACTTTATTCGATTCCAGTTCAATTAATTGCTTATCATACAGCAGTTCTTAAAGGAACAGATGTAGATCAGCCAAGAAATCTTGCAAAATCAGTAACTGTGGAATAGTTTTTGATTTCTAGGTTGGTCCTTTGTAAAATGGAATACTGATAGACTTTTATAAAGATAATGGTAGCAACAACTAAAGATAAAAAGAAACACAAAATCATACACAAACAAGTAGACAAAACTGTAGACTCTCCATGTATCAATGTTTGTAAGTATGATAAAAAAGAAGAATTTTGCATTGGATGTTACAGAACTAAACAGGAATTACAAGATTGGTGGATTATGACTCGAGAACAAAAGTTAGAAACATTAAAAAAACTTGAGGAACGACAACTGATATGAAAAAACTCCCAAATTTTAAAGAAATTATTAAACCAAATAATGGCAAAATTAAAAGTACATTACAAAATTGGAAATAAAGAGTTTGTTAGGGTAGAGAATATTCACTTATCGGTACTACTCAGTCACTGTGGAATAGTTTTGATGGGTGTAGTTATTCAGATATTACCCCAGTCATAGAATTTACTGCTGAACTCCAGTCAAACGATCTCACTTACCACCAACCCTATACCAAGAGACAACAAATAACTTACAACCTTATCCAACATCTTCATGATGTAGAGGGGTGGGGTTATCGTGTTATTGCAAGGAAGATGAACTCTTGGGGTATCAAGACTCAAAGAGGTAAGACTTGGAGTAATAGTTCTGTCCACTCAGTTCTAAAGAGAAGGCATCAACGAGATGTAAGGATAGAGGATGTAAGGAACAAGAAGTATCCAACCAAAGTCTCTCGCATGGTCATCAAATACTACACTGTGTAACTTCTTAATGTAACCTTTACTTCCCTTTAGTGTTATGATAAGTTTGCGTTACATTTCATGGTGTGATGTCTGTCACACATATAAACAAGGAGTAATTATGGAAGGTTATGTTGCAGTATTGATGCCAGTATTATTAATATTCGTTATATTCTTTTTTGTTCAAAAAATGGACAAAAATAAATATAACGCAATGATTGAGATCTCTAAAAACATTCAAGATCCATCTGAAATTAAAGACTTACTGGAAGACTTACAAGAAAAGAAAAAACCCATAGATTACAGAAGAAGTGGAGTAATAACTTTATTTGTCGGTCTTGGTTTATTTCTCTTTGGAGCAGTTTCATCTATAGATATTTTAAAAGGATTTGGACTTTTGGTTGCGGCAATTGGAGTTGGTTCAATAATTGCCGGATATTTATATCCTAATGAAAGTGCTGAAATCACAAAAGCAGTTGAAAAATTTGAAGAAAAATAAAATTGGGTAAACACCACAAAAAACTTCAAAACAACCTTGAAGAACTTAGAAAATCTGCCGGGTTAACTCAACAAGAACTATCAGAGAGTGCAGAGGTTTCAAGGAAAAGCATCAATGCAATCGAAAATGGAATTTATGTGCCCTCAACTGTTCTTGCATTAAAAATTGCAAAAACTCTCAATTGCTCTGTTGAAGATTTATTTAAATTGCCTTGAATCTACTAAATTAATTCTGCACTCAAAAAATAGCATTACAATGTGCGCGTGCCTTTCTTTACGACCCTACCCCCCCCATCGATTGTTTGTTG
>ENA-ORDI01001934-ORDI01001934.1-marine-metagenome-genome-assembly--contig:-NODE-1934-length-10655-cov-3.118264_pt1 | contig 10655 bp, 12 predicted proteins | sample MGYA00248628_ERZ508525 | MGnify/ENA primary metagenome ERZ508525 (study PRJEB26195, sample SAMN05422138) | marine metagenome | isolation source: East of Porto Seguro, South Atlantic Ocean | place...
TCACGGGGTCGAATACCTCTTCGCCGCGACGATCCTGATGGGCATCTTCCAGGGCATTGCCGCGCTGCTGCGGCTCGACCTGCTCATGCAGTTCGTCTCGCGCTCGGTCATCACCGGCTTCGTCAACGCGCTGGCGATCCTGATTTTCATGGCGCAGCTGCCGCAGCTCGATCCCACCGCCGACGGGATCGGCTGGATGACCTACGCCATGGTCGTCGCCGCGCTGGCGATGATCTACCTCATCCCCAAGATCTTTACCGCCGTGCCCAGCCCGCTGATCGCGATCATCGTGCTCACCGCGTTGTCGATCTGGATCGATGCGCCGGTCAACACGGTGGCCGACATGGGCGAACTGCCCGAGGGCCTGCCCTATTTCGCGCTGCCCGATGTCCCGCTCAATTGGGAAACGTTGGCAATCATCGCGCCCTATTCGGCCACCATGGCCGCGGTCGGCTTGCTCGAATCGCTGCTTACCGCGCAGATCGTCGACGACATGACGCATACCGGCAGCAACAAGCGCCGCGAGAGCGGCGGCCAGGGTATCGCCAATATCGTCGCCGCCTTCTTCGGCGGCATGGGCGGCTGCGCAATGATCGGCCAGTCGGTCATCAATGTCACCAGCGGCGGCCGCGGCCGGTTGTCGACCTTTACCGCCGGCCTGTCGCTGCTGATCCTGCTGGCGCTACTGGGCGATCTCGTCGGCCAGGTGCCGATGCCCGCGCTGGTGGCGATCATGATCATGGTGTCGATCGGCACGTTCTCGTGGAATTCGATCCCCAATATCGGCAAGCATCCGTGGCAGAGCTCGGTGGTCATGCTGGTGACGGTGGCCGTGGTGGTGGCGACGCACAATCTGGCGCTGGGCGTGCTGGCAGGCGTGATCCTGTCGGGCGTGTTCTTCACCCACAAGGTGATGACCATGTTCGAAGTGGTACGCGAACGCGACGGCGAGACGGCAGTATACCGCGCGAAGGGCCAGATCTTCTACGCCAGCGTGGAGCGTTTCGAAGCGGCACTCGGCCCCGAAAGCACGCAGCCCGACCCCGCCGACCATGTGATCATCGACGTGTCCAAAGCGCATTTCTGGGATATCAGCGCGGTCGGCGCGCTCGACAAGGTGGTCGAACGCATGCGTCGCAACGGTCGTAGCGTACAGGTCGTCGGGCTCAATCGAGCGAGCAGCGACCTGGTCGACAAGTTCGCGCTGACCGACAAGACCGGCGTCGAGATCGGCCTTGCCCCGCACCCCTAATCCGAATGTTCGCGACCGTGGTCGTCACTTGAGGGACGCGGCCGACAGTATGTGGCTGCGGGCATGAAAAAGGGCGGGCGGGGTTTACCCTCGCCCGCCCTTTGCACGAACTCGCCGAAGCCTAGCCTGCTTTTAGCGCTTCCAGCAGCTTTTCGGCGGCAGGCTCGCTCGACGGCGGGTTCTGGCCGGTGATGAGCAGGCCGTCCTGAACGACATAGGGTTCGAAGACGCCTTGCTTCGAGAACGTCCCGCCCTGCTCGATCAAGACGTCTTCGAGCAGGAAGGGGACGACATCGGTCAGGCCGACCGCGTCTTCTTCCTGGTTGGTGAAGCCGGTGACCTTGCGTCCCTTGACGATCGGATCGCCATTCGGCGCGGTGACGTTCTTCAGCACGGCAGGCGCATGGCAGACCAGCGCTACCGGCTTGCCGGCGGCCAGCGTGTCTTCGATCACGGCTTTCGAAACCGCGCTCTCGGCGAGGTCCCAGAGCGGACCGTGCCCGCCCGGGTAGAAGACGCCGTCGAACGATGCGACATCGACATCCGCGAGTTTCTCGGTCGAGGCCAGCTGCGCCTGCGCCTCGCTGTCCTTCTTGTACCGTTCGGTCGCCGCGGTCTGCGCGTCGGGCTCGTCGGACTTGGGATCGAGCGGCGGCTTGCCGCCTGCGGGGCTGGCCAGCGTGATGTCATGCCCGGCATCCTTGAGGACGTAATAGGGGGCAGCGAATTCCTCGAGCCAGAAGCCCGTCTTGTCGCCTGTGTCGCCGAGCTCGTCGTGGCTCGTCAGGACCATCAGGATTTTCATGAGTTTCGTCCTTTCGGGGGGAAATTGGGCGCGGCCCGAATATCGGGCGCTTCACCTAGCAAACTCCCTTCGCACGCTTCGGTTTCGTTGGACCGGGTAGAAGATTGCGGTCCGAACGCCCGTCCCGATGGTCAGTCCGCCGCCCCCGCCAATCGGCGCAGCACTGCATGTGCCTCCTCGGCACGGTCCGCAGGGACGAAGGCATGATCATGATGCAGCGCCGCGACCATGTTGCAGGCAATGCCGGCATCTGCGAGCGCCACCGCGACTGCGGCGGTCAGACCGACGCCTTCGAGGTCGGAATGCACCATCAGCGTGATACGCGCAAAGTCGGGTCCTTCGATCCCGAGTTCATCCGCCACATCGGCCGGAACGATCGCAGACACCCCCTCGTCCTCGCGGAAGGTCGCCAGCGCCGCGCCGAGCAATTGCGGCGCGGTATCGGGTTGCACGAGAACGAAGCGCCAGGGACGCGGGTCGAGCCGCGGCGCCATGGCGGCGATCATCGCCGCTCCATCGCGCACCGGCCCGTCCATTACAGGATATACTTGCTGAGGTCGGTATCGCCCGCCAGCGTCTCGAGCCGTTCGCGCACGTAGTCCGCGTCGATCGTGATCCTCTCGCCCTTGTGCTCTTCCGCCTCGAAGCTGATGTCCTCGAGCAGGCGTTCCATCACCGTCTGCAAGCGGCGGGCACCGATGTTCTCGACCGTCTCATTGACGCGCGCCGCCAGCTTGGCGACTTCGGTGATCGCATCCTCGGTGAAATCGAGCGTGACGTCCTCGGTGCCGATCAGCGCCTGGTACTGCTCGACCAGATTGGCGCGCGTTTCCTTGAGGATACGCACGAAATCCTCTTCGGTCAGCGCGCGCAATTCGACGCGGATCGGCAGGCGACCCTGCAATTCGGGCAGCATGTCGCTGGGCTTCGACACATGGAACGCCCCGCTGGCGATGAACAGCACGTGATCGGTCTTCATCGGGCCGTACTTGGTCGCCACCGTGGTGCCTTCGATCAGCGGCAGCAGGTCGCGCTGCACGCCTTCGCGGCTGACGCTGCCGCCGCGCACATCGCTGACCGCGATCTTGTCGATCTCGTCGAGGAACACGATGCCGTTGGTCTCGGCATTCTCCAGCGCGACGCGATTGACGTCGTCCTGATCCATACGCTTGTCGGCTTCCTCGTCGACCAGCCGGTCCCAGGCATCGGGCACCTTCAGCTTGCGCCGCTTGAGGTTGGACTTGCCCATTGCCTTGCCGAGCATGTCCGAGAGGTCGATCATCCCGACCCCGCCAGGCATCCCGGGGATGTCCATCTGCTGGCCGGGTTGTTCGCGCACCTCGATCTCGACCTCGGTGTCGTTCATCGAATTGTCGACGATCCGCTGGCGGAAAGCCTCGCGCGTCGCTTCGCTGGCATTGTCGCCGACCAGCGCGTTCAGCAACCGGTCCATCGCCGCCTTGCTCGCCGCTTCGCGCACTGCCTCGCGGCGGCGCTCCTTCTCCAGCCGGATCGCTTCCTCGGCGAGATCGCGCGCGATCTGGTCGACGTCGCGGCCGACATAGCCGACCTCGGTGAACTTGGTCGCTTCGATCTTGATGAAGGGCGCTTCTGCGAGCTTGGCCAGCCGTCGACTGATCTCGGTCTTGCCGCAGCCGGTGGGGCCGATCATCAGGATGTTCTTGGGCGTCACCTCGTCGCGCAGCTCGGGGCCCAGCCGCTGGCGGCGCCAGCGGTTGCGCAGAGCCACTGCGACCGCGCGCTTGGCATCCTTCTGGCCGATGATGTGATCGTCCAGCGCGGCGACGATCGCCTTGGGGGTCAGATTGTCCATGAATTCCTCGATCCCTTGAGCCTAGACGGTCTCAAGCGTCACATTGCCATTGGTGAAGACGCAGACGTCGGCGGCTACCGCCATCGCCTTGCGCGCGATCGCTTCGGGATCGTCTTCGTAATCGACCAGCGCCTTGGCCGCGCTGAGCGCATAATTGCCGCCCGAACCGATCGCCGCGATACCGCCTTCAGGCTCGAGCACGTCGCCATTGCCGGTGAGGACAAGGAGGTTCTCCTTGTCGGCAACGATCATCAAAGCTTCGAGATTGCGCAGATATTTGTCGGTGCGCCAGTCCTTGGTCAGCTCGACCGCGGCACGCAGCAATTGGCCATTGTGCTGCTCGAGCTTCTTCTCGAGCCGTTCGAACAGCGTGAAGGCATCGGCGGTCGCACCGGCGAACCCCGCCACGACCTTTCCGCCCTCACCGATCCGGCGGACCTTGCGCGCATTGGGCTTCATCACCGTGTTGCCCATGGAGACCTGTCCGTCCCCGGCAATCACGGTGGTATCGCCGCGCTTGACGCCGATAATGGTGGTGGAATGCCACTGGGTCAGCCCGTGGCGATTGTCTCTGTCGTCCATGCCGCGCGATATGGGGCGTGCGACGCGGGGGTCAAGCCGCGCCGGCCGCCGCGGGCCGACTTACTGGCCCGGGCCGACACCCGGCTGGGTGACCGCGCCGATATTGCCGAACAGGTCCTCGAGGAAGCTGCGCTCGCGACCCAGCGTCGGCGTCGCATCGCCATCGGGGCTGAGGAACGCGACCTGGTCCATCCCCGTGCGATCCGCCGAGACGACATTCCCCGCCTCGTCGAACTTCACCGCCAGTACCGAATGTTCGCGGATACGCGGCCGCACGAAGGGTTTGCGCCCCGTCGTGCTGGACACGTAATACCAGGTCTTCTGACCATACTGGCTTTCGAAAGTCGGGCGCCCCAGCGTCCCGGCGACGCTCTGCTCATTGTCGATCCCGGGCTGCACCGATTGCACCAGCGTGGCGTCGACGATGTAGCCGCGCGGTTCGCGGATTGCGCTGCAGCCGGTGGCGGCGATGGCAGCCGCGCCGACAACGGCAAGGCCCAGAATTTTCGACCTGTTCATGGGAACAGCAAATCTCCGTCTTTCGGCAGGCGCTTGGCCGCGAGCGGCCGCCTCCCTATATGCTTGGCGAACGCCTTAATCCGAAAGCGTCGGCCCATGCAACTCGGCATTGGGGACCGCTTGGGGATCGCGGCCTGTATTGCCGCTGAACGGAGTAGTTTCGTGTCCTTCTTCTCTCGCCTGTTCTCGACCCAACCCGACCCGCGCGAGGAATGGCGCGCGCTGTGGCACCGCACCGTAGCCGAGGCGCGCGATCCGGACTGGTACCGCATGTGCGGCGTCGCCGACAGCGTCGAGGGTCGCTACGACATGATCACGCTGGTGCTGACGCTGGTCATGCTGCGGCTGGAGGATGAAGGCGGCATGGAAGCCAGCACCGCGCGGCTGACCGAACTGTTCGTCGAAGACATGGAAGGTCAGATGCGCGAGGCCGGGATCGGCGATCCGACCGTGGGCAAGAAGATCAACGCGCTGATGGAAAGCATGAACGGACGCATCGGCGCCTATCGCGAAGGCCTGCGCAGCGATCCGAAGGTGCTGGTCGAAGCGGTGCGCCGCAACGTCACCATGGCGCAGCCCGACGAAGCCGAAGCGCTGGTCCAGCGCATGGCGGCGCTGCACGCGCGGCTCGCCCGGACCGATGTCGGCCAGCTACGTGCGGGGGAGATCGCGGCATGAGCGCGCCCGAACTCTCTCGTCCGGTAAAGCCCCGTGCCCTTCCGGCCGAACCGCTGGCGATTGAAGCGAACGATGCCGAGCGTGCCGCGCTGGCCGATCGATTTGCAGTGACCGCGATCGCCACGCTCACCGCGACGGTGGAATTCGCCACCGAGGACGAAGCGGTGCTCGCCAACGGTACCCTGTCCGCCACCATCACCCAGCCCTGCGCGGTCACACGCGAAGACTTGGCTTACGATGTTGAAGAGCCACTTGCTCTGCGCTTCGTCCCCGCTGGATCGCTGCCCGAGCACGCGCCCGACGAGGAGATCGAACTCGACAGCGAGGATCTCGACGAGATCGAATATGAAGGCGACAGCTTCGACCTCGGCGAGGCGATCGCGCAGACGCTTGCCCTCGCGATCGATCCCTATCGCGAAGGCCCTGACGCCGATGAAGCGCGCAAGAAGGCCGGCATTGTCAGCGACGAGGACCACGCCCCGAGCGGCCCACTGGCGGAAGCGCTGGCCGGACTGAAGAAGGACGGACAATGACCACGCTATCCATCACCCCGGCAGTCGCGAACGAGCAGATGATCCGCGCGCTGACGGCAGAGGGCCTGCCGGTCGAGGATCTCGCCGAAGAAGGGCGCAGCTTCTTTGCCTTCCACGATGGTCCGCAGTGGATCGGCTTTGGCGGGATCGAAGGCGATGGGCCCGACCGCATCCTGCGCTCGCTCGTCATTAGCGGCACTGCGCGGGGAAAGGGCACGGGGGCCGAGGCGGTTGCCTTGCTCGAAAGCGAAGCACGCCGCGATGGTGCCGCACGGTTGCATCTGCTGACGACCACTGCAGGCGATTTCTTCCGCAAGCTCGGCTATCGCGATTGCCCCCGAGACGAGGCCCCCGAGCGGGTTGCCTCCTCGCGGGAATTTGCTGCTCTATGCCCCGCCAGCGCGGACTATCTGGTCAAGCGCCTGTAATCCGCCCAACCGAAACGGATAGGGCTCGAGACGGGCAAAGCCAGCTTTGCCCGCCAGCGGACTAGCCGTTCTCAGAAGGGAGTGTCGTCGTCGAGAGCGCTAGTTGCGCTGGAACCAGTACAGCGTTCGGGTTGGCAGCACGTCCACTGCTTTCACAATCTGCGCGCGCTGCGACAGCAGATTGGCGAAAGTGTCGTTGTGATAGTCCGGGAAAATATCCGGCCGCTGCGACAGCAACAGCTGCACCATTGGATCTTCCTTATGGGGAAACTCGATCACCCCGGCAGGCGCCAAGGACACAAGCCAGTCGACGGCCATGTCGAGCGGGACGTTGCGCCCGATGGCAATGTGGTGAATGAACGCGAGTGCCAAGAGCGCATCGGGCTTGGCGCGCTTTGAAAGGCCCATTCGCTCTGCCTCGCCCCAGCCCTGCGAGGGACTCGGATTGGCAGCATCGAGCCACAGCGGCAACAGATCGAGTTGTTCCAATTGTGCGCGCTTGAAGGCGATCTCCAAAGCGCCGTGGTCGAAATCGAATCCGATGACCTTTCCGGCCCCAGCCTCTAGCGCCGACTTCGAATAATCGCCCGTATTGCAGCCGATATCATAGAGCAGGCCGGGCTTGATGGCGGCAACCGCCTCCTTTACCAGATCGTGCTTGGCCGCAGCTTCGGGAGCGGCGTAGCTGGTGTTGTTCGCGTATTCGCCCCACACCGTCTTGTGCGACGGGACTTCCATTTTCGCGATAGCCCCGCGCAGACCGCGAAGCATACCTTCGAAGCTCGAGCGTGGAAGGCGAGCCTCGCGGTACCGCGAGGACCCCGTTGTCGACTGCACCGACCGATTCTGCAACGTAGCCTGAGCGATAACGTGGGTAAGAACGGTCCAGTTGAGCCGCTTCCTCAGCGGAACAAGTTTGGCCAGGTCTTCGGGCGCGATGCCCTCGAGCGATCCGCGAAACCAGTGGTTCGGCTGGAGATCGAGCATCGACCACATCAGCAGCGGATTAAGAAACTGCATGCAGAATTGGCGATGGGCGGCCCAGATCTCGCCGTCTTCATACGGGCGGATCGACAAGTGATCGATATGCACCGGTCGGGTCCCGTCGAATTGCATGTTGTATGCAGTCGCATCGACCAGTGTGAAGTCCTCGGACAAAAGCTCGAGATGGAGGTCAAGGTGCGCCAGCGCGCCCGCTTTGTGCAGGCTGAAACTCCATTCATACGGATATGAAATGAACGGGATCTGCGGATGTGAAAGGAGGATATCCGCCTGTTCGATCCCGACCTTCGATGCCTGTTCAGTCACATCGGTGAAATCGACCAGTTGGCCTCTGTCGACCAACTTTCGCATGACGCCGGCTTCTTCAGCACGCGCAAAATTACGAGCCGCACTGCCCGTAACCGAGCGGAACACCTTCTCGCCGATGCGGAACACTCGGCCGTCCGGATCGCGAAACGAACCGGGGTCCAGGACTGCGCTGGCGCTCATTCGTCGCCGCTGGGCTTCTGGCGGCTAAACAGCGCTTTCACCTTGTACAGCGAAGTGCGGAAGAACAGCGTCGCCCCGGCAACAGCACCGATCGCTGCCTGCAGGACGATGCTGCCCGTCGCGGGATCGATATAGGCATGGGCCGGCGCAGATAGGCTGAGCATGGCGGTAAGGCCGACAAGCGAAACCATGGTTCTTTGAAGCATCGAGATTCCTTCGCAAGGGTTCTGGGCTGCGGTCAAAAATGAAGCAGTTTGGCTAAAATCTTGTTAATCTACTCGGTAAAACTCGGCAGTGGGCGCCACTCGCGCGGAGTACCTGCCAAATCTGTTGCCGCCACCTGATCCGGCTCAGGTGCGGGCCGCGGAGCTGCAGCGAATTCGCGCGCGCGGAAATCGGCCATCAATCGTCCGAGGGAATGCGTTCCAGAAACCTCGCCAGCGCTTTCACCGGGAACGCGGATCGCGTAGAAAGTCGAATAGGACATCAGCAACTCACGCCGCGAAAGCTGTGGCCCGTCAATAAATGGCTGCGTGGGAGCGATCCGCGATCCGTGATCGCCGTGGATCAGGACGATCGCTTCGCGGCCTGCGGGAGTGCGATCGAGCGCATCGAGCAGCCGGTCGAGCCGCTGCTGTAGACAGCGAACCTGATCGGCATAGCCTATTTCGCGCGAAGCGACCGCGCCCGGCCCGTGCTCATCGAGCCAGTCGGATTCAGGTTTCACCGTGCAATCGGCGGCCAGCATATACGGATCATGCGGCAACAGAATATGCGCGAACTTGACTTCCCCCTCGCGCAAATCGGAAAGGTCAGCCACAAACCTGTCAAATTGGCCGAGCGAGGTAAGCGGGAATAGCTCGCTACGGTTGTTCGCCAGCCGGGCCGTGGGATCTGGGCGGATCCTGCCCGTGGCCGTGCGGATCGTCCTAGTCAGGTTCAACATCGTAAAGCCGAACACTTTCGCTCGGTCTGTGGCGCTCAGTTCGGTGTCCAGCATAGAAGCCAGACCGGAACTTTCGAACGTCCTGCACCGTGTGAGCTTCTGCTTCACGCACAGATCGAAATACGCGGGGAGCAAGGCGTCGATGCGATATCCCATCGCATCAAGATCGGCGAAATAGGGGAGTTGCTCGGGTATCGAATATTCCGAAGCGATCGAATGGACTACGGGCTCGTCCTGCCCATAGGAGAACAGCGCCGGAAGCGAATTCAAGGTCTTCGCATGCGGACTGTAGGCGCGCGGGTAGACCTGAAACTCGTGCTTGGTGAAAAAGTCGACCTGTTCGGACCGCAAGTCCCGGTAGACCTCCGGCCCCAGCGCCATGCCGTCCAGCCCAAGATAGGAGTCGAGCACCAGGTGAACGATCGCCGGGCGGTCCGCGCGATCTCGGTCGGGGTCCTGCAAGTTTTGCGCTTCGTTCTCGGCTTCACGATGGCTGCCGTCGTTGAATGCCAGTTCGGCACCTTGGAAAAGGAGTACCGCAGCGGCCGCCGCGAAGAGAATCTTGACGAAAATTTCGCGGGCACAGAAAGCGATCACCGCGAAAATCGCCCAGAAGCCAAGGAACCAGATAGCGGTTATCGATGCGTTCAGATCGACCAGCGTCGCTGCGAAGAGTGCCACGACGAGAAACCAAAGCCGCGGTTTGGCAGCTTGCTGGACGAGAGCCATCACCCCCCCGATCAGGGCGAGCGCCAGCATGGTTACGGCTACCTCGGGCCGAAAGAGCGGATAGCCATTGAAGTTGAGAAGATTGAAGAAACTGGCCCACAGCGCGACAATCCACACGCAATGCGAGAGCCAGCGATCGCTCGTTTCTTCGTCCTGCATTCTCAATCTGACCTACCCCCTGAACCGGGCGAAGTAGGTGGAACTTGGTTAAGATGCGCTAAAAGGAGCGGGATGGGCTGATCCGGCGGGGACGGCTTCGGACCCGAGCCACGGCAAGAATTTCATAGCTGTGGTTACTTGTGATCGGCGCGTATAGTCGCAACCGGCCGGCATTATAGGCAAAACGGCCTTCCTCCTGTGAAGGAAGAAGGCCTTGTCCATCATGATCACGAAAGGCGTTTGCCCGCCAGCGGGCTAGCCACGATCAGAAGGGAATGTCGTCGTCGAGGTCGTCGTAGTTCGAGCCGCCGCCCGCGCTGCCGCCCGACGATCCGCCGCCACCCTGGTTCCAGCCGCCGCCATTGTCGCCGCCCTGCGAGCCGCCGCCGTAGGAGCCACCGCCCCCGCCGCCATAGCCACCGCCGCGCTGGCCGCCAACGACTCGACCCCGTTTTTCGAAGCGCTCGACGACCTCATGGGCGAAAAGAGGCGCGAATACCAGCTCAGTCAAGCGATCAGGCGGATGATCCAACGAGGACATCGCCTTCTGTCCTGCGACATTTCGGGCTTTTTCTGGCAGGACGTCGATACCTGGGAGGACCTGGTCTTTGTGCGAAAGACCCTGGCAGGAGTGGACTCGTGACGCTGCCCGAGGAGGGGCTTGTCTCACGGCACCTCAACCGGAGGCTCTCCCGCCCC
>ENA-ORDI01001937-ORDI01001937.1-marine-metagenome-genome-assembly--contig:-NODE-1937-length-10644-cov-4.432005_pt1 | contig 10644 bp, 9 predicted proteins | sample MGYA00248628_ERZ508525 | MGnify/ENA primary metagenome ERZ508525 (study PRJEB26195, sample SAMN05422138) | marine metagenome | isolation source: East of Porto Seguro, South Atlantic Ocean | place...
ATAGATATGGCCAAAGGTTATATAGTTGCCGATATACATGTACGTGACAAAGAGGGTTTTGAAAAATTTAGAGAAATGGCGTTACCAGTTGTTGAAGAATATGGCGCAAAGATTCTTGTTCGAACTCCTAACGCTGAAGCTAGAGAAGGAAAGAAACCAGGTGTAGTTGTTGTTTTTGAATTTGAGAGCATGGACAAAGCTCGTAAATTTTATGAATCAGAAGGATATACAGCTGCAAAAGCAGTAAGAGAGAAAGCTTGCGATACTGATTTGATTATAGCTGAAGGTGTTTAAAATATAAGTTATATTTTTAAAATTTCTTTTTTAAATTTTGAATACAAAATAGTTGAAAAATTGTTCATTTGTTTCATGTTTGCTTTTGCTTCTTGATCAAATTTTTCTAAAGCCCCATCTCCGAACTGAGCTTCTAAAGCAGATTTATATTCAGGTACGCATCCCCAGTCAGTAACAGTATTGTTTTTAACTTCGATATGAAATTGAATTCCATAGGCATGATTTTGGTATTTGAAGATTTGATATCTGGTTGTTGGAGACGATGCTAACAAAGTTATCTCTTTGTTATTTTCAAGATTTTTTACCTCATATGAATGCCATTGAAGAGCTTTTATTTTATCAGGAAAAGTAGAAAAAAGAGCATCTTTCTTTTTGTCCTCTAAAAAATCAACATTCATAATACCAATTTCAGAAGGATCTGATTTTACCACTTTACCTCCAACTACTTCACCTAAAAGCTGGCATCCTAAACAAAAGCCTAAGAAGGGTTTTTTTTTCTCCACAACAAACTCTTTTATTCTTTTTTTTTCTTCGATGAGCCAAGGATGTTTTTCTTCCATCCAGGTATCCATAGGACCACCCATACAAAACATTGCATCAAATTTATTCAAATTATTAGGGATTTTATCACCCTGATCTAATTCTATGGTTGTGAGCTTCCAGCCATCAACAAGCATTAAATCTTTAATATAACCAGGATCTTCAATATTAATATGTTGTAATATTATTACTTCCATGATTTTTCAAAATCTAATAATTTTTGTTTAAGAACAATGCCTCCCATTGCTGAAAATCCTCCCATACTTCCATCTGATCTAACAACTCTGTGGCACGGTATTGCTATGGCAATTTTATTTTGAGCACATATTTTACCTACATGGCGAGGCGATAATTTAAATTTTTTTGCTATTTCCCCATAGCTTTTTGTTTTACCTAGTTTTATTCTAATTAGTTCTTTCCATACTTTTTTTTGAATAGCGTTTCCTTCAATAAGAAAATTTGATTCAAAAATATTATTTTTTCTATTTAGAAAATTGATAAGATTATTTCTAAATTTTTTTAGGTTTTTGCTAACAGATTTATTTTTATGTTTTCCGAATTTAACTTTTACAATTTTATTTCTTTGCTCAAGAGCACTAATCCAACCAAATTTTGTTTTAATTGATAAAGAATTCATCGAAATAAATTAATTCCAATATAATTGATTCAAGCTATACTAAATTTTTATGACTATCTATGCGCTTTCATCTGGGCCAGGCATATCGGGCATTGCTGTAGTGCGTGTATCAGGAAAAGATACCTCTGAAGTAATAAAACAGATTACAAGAGAGGATTTGCCATCTCCTAGAGTGGCTACCCTCAAAAAATTCAATAAAATTGACACAAATGAGCTGATAGATGAGGGGGTAATTATATGGTTTCCAGGTCCAAACAGCTATACAGGCGAGGATTTGGCAGAATTTCATGTGCATGGTAGTAGAGCTGTGATCAGTGCCCTGCACTCCTCAATTTCAAAAATTAAAAATTGTAGATTAGCCGAACCTGGAGAGTTTACAAAAATTGCATTTCAAAATGGAAAGATAAATTTATTAAAAGCAGAGAGTATTGCAGATTTAGTTTCATCCGAAACAGAAATTCAAAGAAAACAAGCAATCAAAATTATGAGTGGAAAATCTTCAGATCAATTTAATTCCTGGAGAGAAAAACTTTTAAAAATTTTATCTCATGTTGAAGCAAAAATAGACTTTCCAGATGAAGATTTGCCAAAAGATATTTTAAGTGAGATACAAAAAACTTCAGATCAAGTTTCATCAGAAATTGAAAAAATTTTAGATGATCAAAAAGTTGGAGAAAGAATTAGAGAAGGATTTAAAATTGCAATTGTTGGCCCAATCAATGCAGGTAAATCAAGTCTCTTAAATTATCTTTCAAAAAGAGATGTAGCGATTGTTTCTGAAATAGCAGGCACAACAAGAGATGTAATCGAAACCCACTTAAATTTAGATGGTTATCCGGTAATAGTTTCAGATACAGCAGGAATAAGAGAATCAAAAAATGAAATAGAAAAAAAAGGAATAAAATTAGCTCTTAATCGTGCCGAAGATGCTGATTTAAAGCTGGTTATTATAGACGCTAAAAACGTTGATTTTACAGGGGTTTTGAAGGATTTGGTGGATGAAAATGCTATTTTGGTAGTAAATAAATCTGATTTATTAAATGGAAACTTAAATGAAAATTTAAAAAAACATGATCATGTTTTAATCTCAATAAAAAATAATTCTAATTTAGATAAATTAATTTTAAAAATAAAAAGTAAATTAGAAAATAAATTTTTAAGTCATGAAGATATTTTAATTACAAGGGAAAGACATAGACAACATCTTAAACAATGTATTACTCATTTAAAAAATTTTAAAAATAAAAATGGAAGTGAAGAATTTGATAAAGCTGCTGAAGATCTAAGATTAGCTACCAGACATCTTGGAATGATAGTTGGGAAAGTAGATGTAGAGGAGATTTTAGGCAGTATTTTCAATGATTTTTGCATTGGTAAGTAAACCTCTGTTTTGCTGGTTTTTTTGAATAAAAATAACAAAAAAACGATTAAAATTAAGGATAATTTGGCTTAAGTTATCTCTTGTCTTGTAAATATTTGGATCATCTATAAATTCTAAACATGAAAAACGATTTGTCATTTGATGTCGTCGTAATCGGTGGTGGACATGCAGGCTGTGAAGCTGCTGCAGCATCAGCAAGGCTAGGTGTCAACACCGCTTTATATACTCATAAGATTGAAACCATTGGGGAAATGTCTTGCAACCCCGCAATTGGAGGTCTTGGTAAAGGTCATCTTGTTAGAGAGATTGATGCTCTTGATGGTGTCATGGGAGAGATTGCAGATAAATCTGGAATTCAGTTTAGATTATTAAATCGAAGTAAGGGACCAGCTGTTAGAGGACCCAGAACCCAATCGGATAGAGCTTTATACCGTAAATTTATGCAGGAAAAGCTCCTAAGTTATTGTAATTTAAGGGTTTTTGCTGACACTGTAATTTGGTTCATTTTTGACGAAAATAACAAAATTGGATTTGAAACTCAGTCTGGAAAAACAGTTTTTTGCAAAAAATTAATTTTAACAACCGGAACTTTTTTGAATGGACTAATACATGTTGGTGAGGAACAAACTCCAGCAGGAAGATTTAATGAAAAACCTTCAACGGGTTTAAGTGAGCAATTAAAAAAATTCAATTTTAAAATTGGAAGATTAAAAACTGGAACTCCTCCAAGATTGGATGGTCGATCAATTAATTTCGAAAATTTAGAAGAACAAAAAGCAGATGATGATCCTTATTATTTTTCTTTCTTAACAAAAAAAATTTTGAACAAACAAATTTCTTGTAGGATGACTTATACGAATGAAGAGGTTCATAAAATTATTTCTAAAAATTTAAAACGAAGTGCAATGTATTCAGGAAATATCAAAGGAGTTGGTCCAAGATATTGTCCATCGATCGAAGATAAAGTTGTAAAATTTTCTGGTAAGCACCGTCATCAAATATTTTTAGAACCGGAAGGTTTAAATGACCACACAATTTATCCAAACGGTATTTCAACATCTTTACCCAAAAATGTGCAGGCTGAATTACTTAATAAAATTAATGGCTTAGAGCATGTTAAAATAATTAGGCCAGGATATGCCATTGAGTATGATTATGTAGATCCAAGAGAGCTATTATTAACTTTGGAGACAAAAAAAATTAAAAATTTATTCCTTGCAGGTCAAATTAATGGAACAACAGGTTATGAAGAGGCGGCTGCACAAGGTTTGATCGCCGGAATTAATGCTGCTCTCTTTATAAAACACTCTGAACCGTTTATTTTAGATCGTTCTGAAGCTTACATCGGAGTTATGATAGATGACTTGGTTACGAAAGGTGTTGCTGAACCATATCGAATGTTTACCTCAAGGGCAGAATATAGACTATCGTTAAGAGCTGATAATGCTGATCAAAGATTAACGCCAAGAGGTGATGAAATTAAATTAATCGGTAGAGAAAGAATGAGAATTTTTAAGGATAAAATACAAAAAATCTCAAATATTTCTTTAAAATTGGATAAATTGTCCCTTTCACCATCTAAAGCAGAAAAATCTGGTATAAAAATAGCTAAAGATGGAGTAATTAGGTCTGCGAATCAAATATTAAGCCAAAAAGGAGTGAATATTTCAAAATTAAGAGAAATATGGCCTGAAATTATTAAATATTCCGATGAAATTGATGAGCAGATTGAAATAAATGCTCACTATAGAGGCTATTTAGTTAAGCAAAAGGCTGATATATTGGCCTTTAAAAGGGATGAAAATTTAATTATACCACAAAATATAGATTATGACCGTTTAAGTGGTCTATCAAATGAGGTAAAATCGAAGTTTAAGGAAATAAAGCCAAAAACAATGGGGCAAGCATTAAGGATAGACGGCATTACTCCAGCTGCAGTTTATATACTATTATCATTTGTCAAAAGAAAATCCTTAAGAAAAACTGCATAAATGGCTTTTAAGAGCCAAAACCATGAAGGATTAATAAAGTTATTACAAGTTTCACGTGAAACAATCCACAGTTTAAATATATATGAAGGCTTATTATTAGAAAATAACAAAAAATTTAACCTTATCAGCACATCTACTGAAAACATATTAAAAACAAGACATATATTAGATAGTGCTCAAGTTATTGATTTTATTGATAAAAATAGCAAAATTTGTGCTGATTTAGGTACGGGTGCTGGATTTCCAGGAATTGTTTTGTCAATACTATTTAAGGAAAGGAAATATCCAATCAGAATAGATTTATATGAAAAGAGTCCAAAAAAATGCCAGTTTTTATCTAGGGTGGTAAAAAAACTGGATTTGAATGCATTAGTTTTAGAAAAAAATGTTTTTGAGCAGAAAAATTTGGAGGTAGATACAATTGTTGCTCGCGCTTTTAAGCCAATTCAATCTATTTTCAAAATTGTAACAGAAAATTTTAAAAATTTTGAAAATTTAATTTTATTTATAGGGAAAAACGGGAAACAGACCTTATTAGATGCTTCCAAGGTTTGGGAATTTGAGTATAAGGAACGAAAGAGTGTAACGAGTGATGATTCGTTAATATTAAACATAAAAAAAATTAGAAAAAAAATTTGATCAAAACTCAAATCATTTCTGTAATTAATCAAAAAGGTGGAGTAGGCAAAACTACAACAGTTATAAACTTGGCAGCAGGTCTTGCAATGCAAAATAAAAAAGTTTTAATCATCGATTTAGATCCGCAAGGAAATGCTACAACCGGACTTGGTCTTTCGAATATAGATACAAAAGATACAATTTATGAAGTGTTGATAGGTAGCAAAGAATTTAAAGATGTAATTAAAAATACCAATATCAATAATCTAAAAATTGTAAGTGCCAATGTTGAGCTTTCAGGATTAGAAGTTGAAACAGCAGGGGACAGTAAAAGAGCGTTTTTTTTAAAGGATAAATTAAGCCAGTTTTTAGCAACAAATCAGGATCAATTTTCCTATGTTTTTGTCGACTGTCCACCCTCTTTAAGTTTATTAACGGTGATGGCTTTGGTAGTTTCACATTCATTAGTAGTCCCTCTTCAAACCGAGTTTTTTGCACTAGAAGGTCTTACTCAGTTAATGAAAACAATTGAAAGAATAAAAGATCGACTAAATTCAGACCTTGATATTAGAGGAATTTTATTAACCATGTTTGATAAAAGAAATAAATTATCTTCACAGGTAGAAACCGAGGCGAGAAATTATTTTAAAGAAAAAGTGTATAACACTATAATCCCAAGAAATGTAAGATTATCCGAAGCACCATCGCACGGAATGCCTGTTTTAGTTTATGACAAAAGTTGTCCTGGCAGCATATCTTATTTTAATTTTACAGAGGAGTTTATTAATCAAGACAAATTTTTAGAAAGTGCAGCTTAATGAATACATTTAAATTAAAAAAAGGTTTGGGAAGAGGATTGTCATCTTTGCTTGGTGACACGAAAAGTAAAACTAATATTACTAAACTTAAAATTTACGATGTAAAAAGAAATAAATTACAGCCGAGAAAAGTTTTTAGTCAGGAGAGTCTACAAGAACTAACCAATTCAATTAAAGAAAGAGGTGTAATCCAACCGATTCTTGTTCGAAAAGATAAGAGTTTAGTCGGAAAATTTGAAATTATTGCAGGTGAAAGAAGATGGCTTGCCTCCCAAAATGCGGGATTACACGAAGTACCTGTGGTTATTTTGGATGATGTCGATGATGAAAAATCTCTTGAATTTGCAATTGTAGAAAACGTTCAAAGACAAGATTTGAATGCAATTGAAGAAGCTCAAGGATATCAAAGACTAATAGATGAATTTTCATACAACCAGGAAAAATTAGCAAAATTTATTGGTAAAAGCAGAAGCTATATTGCAAATTCTTTGAGATTATTGGGTCTTCCAAAAGAAGTTATTTCATATGTGGAGAGTGAAAAAATTTCGGCAGGACATGCCAGATCTTTAATTGGCCTTCCTAATGCTACATTAATAGCAAAGAAAATTGCAGAAAAAAAACTTTCCGTAAGACAGTCCGAAAATTTAGTTAGAGCATTAAGAAATAAAAGAAATCTAAAAGTTGTACCTTCAAAGGATAGTAATATTTTGGATTTAGAAAAATCTTTAGTAGACAAAACCGGAATCAATGTTGAGATAAAAAATAATAAAAATAATTCTGGTAAATTGTCTTTTGAATATAAAAATCTTGAACAACTAGATAGATTAATAAATATTATTAAGAATAATTATTAACTTCATCACAAACGGTTGATAAAAAATCAAGTATAATATTTGTTGCTAGCTCGTGATTTTTTCTGCAACTTAATTCTATTTCATTAATTTTTTTAATTATTAAATTTAATTTTTTTTCATTCCATAACCTAACCTGTTTTTTAACATCTTCTTTTTCCTTCCAAAATATAGGGGGTTTTATTTGGGTAAATATTTGATTTATATTTTTTTCCGAACGATTAAGAATTTTTATTTTGAGTAAGCGGTGTATTTTTTTGTTAAATGTTTTTAATAAAATGAAAAAATCCTCAGGAAAAAAATTATTTTCTCCAATCGTTTTATTTAATCTTTTTTTATCACCATTTAGACATATATTAACAATATAATCATTTTGATAATTTCCAGCCATATTAGTTAATTCTTTTACTTGGTCGTAAGAAATTGCTTGTTTGTTAAGAGCAAAACTTTTCAGTTTGTTAATTTCGTTTCTTAAATTATTTCTATCACCGCTCGCTCTTTCAACCAGCAAGTTAATTGATTCAGTAGATAATTTAATTTTTGTTTGCCTAATTTCATCGTTTATAATTTTTATAAGATCAAAATTATTATCTTGATAGCATGCAACACAAACTAAATTTTCCTCCTTTTCAAATAAATTTCTAATTTTTGTTTTTTTTTCTAACTTATCCGCTTTAAAAAAAATTAAAATATCTTCAATATCCTTTTTTGATATTTCATTGATTAAATTGAATAATTTATCAGTTGTTCTATTAATAAAAATGGCTTTTTTTTTATCGAATAAAGAGCCAGAAAAAATTAAATTAAAAAGATTATTTTGATTTTTTATTATTTCCTCTTCCTCAAATTCGAATTGTTTGTATTTTTCTTTTTTTTTTTCTTTTAGCTCAAGCACAGATTTTATTATATCTTGTTTCAAACCAATATTTTCACCATAAATGAGAAAAAAATTTAAAGAATTCAAATTTTTTTTAGAAATTTCATAACTTTTTATTAACATTTAATTTTTTTATTTTGAGTTTTTTAATATTTCAAAAATAATTTGTAGAGCTATTTCACCTGATAAATTTTCAATTAATTTATTTTCAATTAATTTTTGTTCAGATTTTCTGTCAATAACATCGTATATTGATGATTTACTAAAATTTTTTTCAACAATATTATTTTCAGCTAAAATTATTTTCGCATTTACATTAACAATAATTCTGTTTGTTTGAGCTTCTCCTTTAGCGTTTTTTGAAGCAATAGTTATATTTTTTGAATTTATAATAACTAATAATATTTTTTTTTCTTTATTAGGTTTATTTTTATAACTAGAAAGTTCGCGACTAATTTTTTCCTTAACATCTCTATCACCAAAAAATTCAATGCTTTCTATACTAAAATTTATATCTTTTTTAGAAAAAATAGGCGTGTAACCACAACTTGAAAAAAACAAAAAAAGAGTAAGTAATATAAAAATTTTTTTAAGTTTAGTCATTTAAATTATAAAATTAATAAGTCTATTTTTAACATAAATTTGTTTTTTAACATTATTGTTAATTAAATATTTCTTCACATTTGATTCTAATTTAGCTTTTTCTACTACAAAACTTTCATTAGAATTAATTGGCAACCTAATTAAACTCCTTTTTTTTCCATTGATTTGAATTACAATATTACAATCAGAATCTTCAATTAAAACTTTATCATAAACGGGCCAAGAAATATTTTCTAGATTTAATTTTGAATTTAACATTGTCAAACATTCAGAAGCAAAATGAGGTAAAATTGGCATGATCAAGACTAAAATTTTTTCAAAATTTTTTCTTAAAGAATCACTTGAGATTTTTTGATTTTCAATGAAATTAATGTAATTGTTATAAATGTCATAAAAGTTAGCAATAACCACATTGTATTGAAAATTTTCTAAATTCTTATTTATATTAAAAAACATTTTAATAGTATATTTTTCTAACTTATCATCTTCATTTTCATCTATTTTTTTAACTTTTCTATTAATTATATTTAAATTTAAATTCCATAATTTTTGAATAAATTTAAATGAAGCGGAAATTCCTTCTTCAGACCATAGAATATCCTTACCTGGGGGACTGTCTGATAGAATAAACCATCTTATTGCATCGGCGCCAAGATTTTGAATTACATTTTCTGGATCAATTATATTTTTTTTTGATTTAGACATAGCCTCTGCAGGACCAACTATAACTTTTTCTCTAGATCCTTTTTTTACAAAAGTTTTATCATTAACTAATTCAATTTCATCCGGGCCAACCCACTTGCCTTTTTCATCTTTATAAGTTTCGTGACAAACCATTCCTTGAGTAAAAAGTCCAGAAAATGGTTCGACATACTTAAAATTGTTGTTTTGGTAAGCGATTGCACGCATAAAAAAACGTGAGTAAAGCAGATGCAAGATTGCATGCTCTACACCTCCTATATATTGGTCAACAGGCATCCAATAGTTTAGATCTTCATTATCGTATCCATAATTTAAATTATGAGGAGAACAGAATCTTAGAAAATACCATGATGAATCTACAAAAGTATCCAAAGTATCAGTTTCTCTAATAACTTCTTCGTTATTAATTTTTGTATATTTCCATGTTCGATGATGATCTAAAGGATTTCCTTTACAGTTTAAATCAATATCTTTAGGCAAAGTTATAGGTAAATCTTTTTTAGGAACTGTAATAATATCACCATTTTTTTTGTATACAATTGGGATTGGGCAGCCCCAATAACGTTGTCTTGAGATACCCCAATCTTTGAGTCTAAAATTAATTTTTCCTTTTCCAATCTTTTTTTCTTCTAATATCGAAATAGTTTTTGACACAGACTTATCTGGAGCACTCAAACCATTTAAAAATTTTGAATTGATTATTTCTCCTTCTCCCGTGTATGCCTGTTTATTTATCTTAAATTTTTTTTTATCTTCATTAAGAGGTAAAACTACAGGATTTACTTCTAACTTATATTTTATAGCAAAATCTAAGTCTCTTTGGTCATGGGCGGGACAGCCAAAAATTGCACCTAAACCATAGTCCATCAAAACGAAATTAGCTATATAAACTGGCGCTTTCATATTTTTATCTAAAGGATTAATGGCAATTAAATTTGTTTTAAAACCAATTTTTTCTGCATTGGCCAATGCCTCTTCAGTTGTGCCAGTTTTTGAACACTCGTTTTTAAAATTAATAAATTCCTTATTATTTTCATAAAATTTAGATACAGGATGATCAACAGATATTGCTAAGAAAGATAATCCAAATAATGTATCCGGTCGAGTTGAAAAACAACTTATTTTTTTAACTTGATTACTTCCTAATATTTCAAAATTAATTTCGCAGCCAAGAGATCTTCCAATCCAATTTTTTTGCATTAATTTTACTTTATTAGGCCAATTTTCTAAATTTTCTAAACTGTCTAAGAGTTGCTGTGAAAATTTTGTAATATCAAAAAACCATTGTGAAAGTTTTTTTCTTTCGACAATTGCCCCTGACCTCCAACCTTT
>ENA-ORDI01001939-ORDI01001939.1-marine-metagenome-genome-assembly--contig:-NODE-1939-length-10639-cov-2.862147_pt1 | contig 10639 bp, 10 predicted proteins | sample MGYA00248628_ERZ508525 | MGnify/ENA primary metagenome ERZ508525 (study PRJEB26195, sample SAMN05422138) | marine metagenome | isolation source: East of Porto Seguro, South Atlantic Ocean | place...
ATATCCGTTCTCGACCTTCCACTTCGCTGCCCCTTCCCTCTGCGATTCCCACTGAGAGAGATCTTTGCCGTCAAAAAGGACGATGGCATCGGAAGGAGCGTGGCCGTTTTCGGTTTGGGTGCCGGGCGCACCGGGATTGACGACGGGAGGATTCGGGCGGTCGCGATCATGGACCATCCCGATGTGCGCCGCATGCTGCTGCGCATGCGTAGTCTGACCGAGGCGATGCGCGGGCTGCTGTACTACACCGCCGGACAGGTCGACCGTGGCGACATCGGCGATGCTGCCGCGAAGGCACGCGCCGAAGTGCTGGTCCCGATGCTGAAAGCCTGGGCGACCGATACCGGGATCGAGGTCGCCTCGCTCGGCATCCAGGTCCACGGCGGGATGGGCTTCGTCGAGGAAACCGGCGCCGCGCAGCATTTCCGCGATGCGCGGATCGCGCCGATCTACGAAGGCACCAACGGCATCCAGGCGGCCGATCTGGTCACCCGGAAGCTCGGGCTGGAGAATGGCGAAGTTCTGCAGGCCCTGTTCGCCGATATCGCCCGCGATGCGGGCGAGGAAGCGCAGCTACAGGCGCTGGCAGGCGAATGTGCGGCGATTGCCAAGTGGATGCGCGAGGATGCCTCGCTCGACGACAGGCTCGCGGGCAGCGTTCCCTTCACCACAATGTGCGCGGTCGCCGTGGCCGGCTGGTGCCTGACGAAGCAGCACGCGGCGCTCACCGAGAGCGACGATACCCAGCGCGCCCACGCTAAGAAGGTCACGATGCGCTTCATCCTCGATCACATCGTGCCCGAAGCGATCGGCCTCAAAGCATCGGCAACCGCCGGAGCAGCGCTGCTGTACGAACTGGACGGAAGCGTGCTCGCCGCCTGAACCCGATGGGGATCAGTTCCCCATCGGATTGAATTCGCGGGCGAACTCATCGGTGAAGGCTTCGCGCGGATCACCCTTGAGCTCGACCTGCGGGTCGAGCGACTTGCCCTGGTTGCGCTCGATCGCGGGCGACGGATCGGCCTTGGGGTCGATGACGTGCCAGATGATCCCGGCGGTATCGTCGCTTACCAGCAGTCCGCCATCAGGGGCCCATTCGACCCAGGTCGGCCGCCCGCGCGTCTCGCCGTCACCATTGAGGAAGCTGCCCAGCACGGGGACCGGCTTGCCCAGCGGATTGCCGCGCTCGTCGAAGCGGACGAACACGACGTCGTAACCCGAGGGCGGCTTGCGGTTCCAAGAGCCGTGGCGGGCGATGAATGCGCCGCGTCCGTAACGCTCACCCATCCGGTTGCCTTCGCTGCTGAATGCAAGGCCGAGCGCGGCGACATGCGGGCCGAGCGCAAATTCCGGATAGCGCGCATATTCGGAGAGGAAGTTCGGCATCGGCGCATCGACCCGGCGATCGAACTCGTTCTTGTAATAGACCCAGGGCCAGCCGTAGTTCGCGCCGATCGGCACATTGGTGAGGTAATCGGGCACCAGATCGCCGCCGAGCATGTCGCGCTCGTTCACAGTGGTCCACAGCTCGCCCGACATCGGGTTCCACGCAAGCCCGTTGGGGTTGCGCAGACCGGTCGCATAGATCCGCTTGGAGTCGTCTGTCAGGTCGTATTCCCAGATCGCGGCGCGGCCTTCCTCGGCCTCCATCCCGTTCTCGCCGATATTGCTCGACGATCCGACCGCGATGTAGATTCGCTCCCCATCGGGCGACAGGATGATGTTGCGCATCCAGTGGTTGCCGCCGCCCGGCAGGTCCATCAGCTTGCGCGGGCTTCCGGCCACCTTGTCCGAACCCAGCTCGTAATCGAATTCGAGCAAGGCGTTGTGGTTGGCGATGTAGAGCTTGCCGTCGCCGTAAGCGATGCCGGAAGGCGAATCGAGGTCGGCTTCGCGCAGGGTTTTCTGCACCTCTGCGCGCCCGTCGCCATCGGTATCGCGCAGCAAGACCAGTTTGTTGGGCGAACGCACTCCAGCGCCTGCCTCACCCATCAGATATTTGATTACCAGGCCTTGGATTCCGCCGACATCGCGCGGTGGACTGTTGGTGAGGGTAACCAGAACATCGCCGTTGGGCAGGCGATAGAGCACGCGGGGATGGTCCAATCCCTCGGCGAAACGGATGACCTCGAGGCCTTTCGCGGCCGGTGGGGCCTCGTCTTGCGCCCAGCCGACCGGCTCCGCAATTTTTATCGTCGGAAACCACTCGTTGTCGGGCTCAACCAGCGTGGGATCGGTTCCGCTAACCTCATCCACGGTGAGTTCGGCCTTCGATCCGCGCAACAGCAGCGCGATGGCGATGGCAGCCGCAACCAGAATGACAAGCAGGGCGATGCCGATATTGCGAAGAAGGGTCATGCACCCGAAATAGGGCGCGGGCACGCAGGCGGCAATCGCCAATGATCGCGGCCCGGATTCTGGAGCCTTCATGTTCGATTTTGCCCTGCCCGCCGATACCAGTGATGAAGAGCGCTATCGCGAGCTCGCCAATGCCGGGGATTCCCTCACCGATGGTGAGAGCGACGCGGTGGCCAACATGGCCAACTTGGCAGCGCTGATCTGGAGCTTCGTGCCCGATCTCAACTGGGCCGGCTTCTATCGTGTGGTCGATGGCGAACTGGTGCTTGGCCCCTTCATCGGGCGCCCCGCGTGCATCCGTATCCCCTTCGGTCAGGGGGTTTGCGGCACCGCCGCTTCCAGCGGGGAAACCCAGCTGGTGGAAGACGTGCATGCCTTCCCCGGCCATATCGCCTGCGATTCGGCAAGTGCGTCCGAACTGGTCGTGCCGGTGGTCCGCGATGGGCAGGTTATCGCCGTGATCGACCTCGACAGCCCCAGCAAAGCTCGATTCGGTGAGGCCGATGCACGCGGTATCGACGCAGTCGCCAAGCGTATCGCTACCAGGGTCTGAGGCGCAGCCGCTGCCCCAGCCCGGGACAGGTCGGATCGTTCGACAATCATCAACGGAGCAAAAGCGCTAACCCGAAATTAAGTATATCGGGAGCGCATCCTTGGAGCGCGCCTCCCGGCAACAAGGGGTTGGTCTGCCATGCATCTGTTTCTCATTTCCGGTGCCGCTGCACTCGTCGGGCTCGCCGCACCCGCGTCGGCCCAGTACTACGCGCCGCGCCCCGCCTATGCGTCTGCACCTGCCCGCACGAGCCCGCCGCTACCGCCGAGCTATGATCGGGGCGACTGGGTTCGCGAGTGCCGCGCCTATCTTCGCGACCGCCGTCGGCGGGGCGAGACCGGCGGAGTCGTCGGCGGACTGATCGGCGGGGCCGGCGGCGCCCTGCTGGGCAATGAGCTGGCGGACGATGGTTCGCGGCTTGCCGGATCGTTGATCGGCGGGGGGATCGGTGGACTGGCCGGAGTTGCTATCGGAACGGCAATCGGTCTCGCAGGTCGCGACGACGAGCGCCGCGATTGCAGGGCCTGGCTGGATCACTACGAACGCGCAGCTGCAGAGCGTGCAGCTGACGGATATGGCTACGACTACGACTACGGCTACGATCAGGGGGGCTACGGTTACGGGTATGACGATGGTTACGCCTATGCTGCGCCCGGATATGGTGGCGGTGGCTACGCCTACGCGAGCGGCGGGGGTTACTCGGGCGGCTATGCTGGTGGATACGCCGGCGGGGGCTATGCGACGGGCGTAGTGGTGGTTGTCGAACACCAGCGCGGCGAACGCTATGTGCCTGTTATTCGAGAAGAAATCATCGAAGAGACGTACGAGACGACCGAGTACGAAACGGTTCGCGAACGCGTTACCGACTACGTCCCCCTGCCCGTCGAGCACCCCCAGCCGCGGGGCGACAAGCGGATCCGCTACACCAAGCAGCGCTGAGACGTGCGGCGCATTTCAGCGCCGCGCCTCTCGGCTAGATCTTCCCGCCGGTGAGGCGCTGGCACAGCAGGTCCAGCTGATCGAGCGTCTTGTACTTGATCGTGATCGCTCCAGAGCTTGGATCGGCGTCGGGCTTGATCTTGAGCGACATGCCGAGGAATTCTTCTAGGTGCCGTTCGACCGCGGCGATATCCTCGCTCTCGTGGCTGCCAGACTTGCTGGGCCTGGCTGATGACGCGCGGCCCGAAGCGCCGCCCTTGCTGCGAACGCGCTTTTCCACGTCCCGCACCGACAGATTGCGGGTCACCGCCTCTTCAGCCAGCATCTCCGCAGCATCGTGGCCGATCAGAGCGCGGGCGTGTCCCATGCTCAGCTGGCCACGCTCGACATAGGCGATGACCTTTTCGGGGAGCGCCAGCAGTCGCTGATGATTCGCAACGTGGCTGCGCGACTTGTCGACCAGTTCGGCGATTTCCGCCTGGCTCATGCCCTCTTCGTCGGCGAGATGCTGGTAGGCGCGCGCTTCTTCGATAGGGTTGAGGTCTTCGCGCTGGATATTTTCGATCAGCGCAATCGCCATCACCTCGCGCTGATCGAGATCGCGGATAATCGCCGGAATTTCATGCAGTTTGGCGCGTTGCGCCGCGCGCCAGCGCCGTTCGCCGGCGACCAGCTGGTAGCGGCCCTTGCGCTCAAGCGGACGGACGATGACAGGCTGGATGACCCCGCGTTGCGCGATCGAGCGGGCAAGATCGTCGAGCGCGTCGTCGTCGAAAATCTGGCGCGGCTGGCCGGGCAACGGCTCGATCCGGGCCACCGGGATGGACGCAAGTCCACTGCGCGGTGCACCCGCGCCGCCCTCACCCTGCCCTGCAGCGCTCGACAGCGCGGTCCCGCCTTCGCTCGGCGCAACGCTTTCTTCGCGATGGGTTTCGCCGAGCAGCGCGCCGAGCCCGCGGCCCAGCTTGCGCTTTGCGCGATCCGGTGTGACGTCGGCGGCGGTGGAGACTTCGGGCTTGCTGCTCATGCGGCTTTCCTTTCCAGGGGCATCCGGCCGAGCAGTTCACGGGCAAGCGCCATGTAAGCGCGGCTGCCCGCGCAGGAGTGGTCGTAGATCAATGCCGGTAACCCGTGGCTGGGGGCCTCCGACAGACGGACATTGCGCGGAATCACGGTATCGAAGACCAGCCCGCCGAGGCACTCGCGAACATCCTCTGCCACCGCATCGGTGAGCCGGTTACGGCGGTCGAACATGGTCAGTGTCACGCCGATGATGTTGAGCGAGGGATTGATCCCCTGCTGCACGCGTTCGACGGTCTGGAGCAGCTGGCTGAGCCCTTCGAGCGCGAAGAATTCGCACTGAAGCGGGACCATCAGCGAATCGGCTGCGCTGAGCGCGTTGAGCGTCAGCAGGCCGAGCGATGGCGGGCAGTCGATGAAGCAGACATCATAATGATGATCGGCATTCACCAGTGCCTTCTTGAGCCGCTCGACCCGGTCGCCCTCCGCAACCAGCTCGACCTCGGCGCCGCTCAGGTCCTGCGTCGCGGGGATGATATCGAGATTGGGGATGCGCGTTTTCAGCGTGCACTGCGCAACGGTCGCTTCCTCCATCAGCAGATCGTACGTCGAATCCTCACGGTCCCGACTGGGAATGCCAAGCCCGGTCGAGGCATTTCCCTGCGGATCCAGGTCGATCAGCAGTGTTCGCCAGCCGGTCGCCGCGATCGCGGTCGCGATGTTGATCGCGGTGGTGGTCTTGCCCACGCCGCCCTTCTGGTTGGCAATTGCGATGCGGATCATTGTCTGCTCCCGCCTTTGGGCCGGCCCCTGCCGACCAGGATCGCAGCGTCGCGACTGGTGAGCGATTGTTCCACGTGAAACATTGCGCGCTGCTGAGAATCAAGCTCGTCTCTTTCCTGCGCCGCCGACCTGCCTTTGGGCAAGACCCAATACGTGGCGTCGGTGGAAAAGCGTGCGGACAAGCTGATGAGATCCTTCAGCGACGCGCAGGCGCGCGCGCTGATGACATCCGCGGCGAAGGTCTCCACCTTCTCGACTCGACTGCCAGCGACACGGCAGTTCCCCAGCTTGGCCAGCGTCACCATCCGCTCGAGCCACGTGACGCGTTTCGCCCTTGGTTCACAAAGTACATGCGGCAGGTCCGGTCTCATGATCGCGGTGATGATGCCGGGGAAGCCGGCCCCTGTGCCGATATCGAGCCATGTGCCCGATGTTTCACGTGGAACATGGTCTAGCAACTGCGCGCTATCCGCAACATGGCGCTGCCAGACGCTGTCGATCGTCGAGCGTGATATCAGGTTCTGGTGCTCAGCCTCGATGCGCAACTCGGCGACGAATTGCTCCAGCTTGGCGAACGCGGCGTCGGAGCAACGCTCGGCCACAAAGGCTTTCGCCTCTTCCTCGGTCTCGATCATCATGCGGCGCGACTCTCGTGATATTTGCGAGCATAGACCAGCAGCGCCGCCATTGCCGCAGGCGTAATGCCCGCAACCCGGCCTGCCTGCGCGAGGCTGTCGGGCCGTGCACGTGAAAGGCGCTCGACCATCTCGTTCGAAAGACCGGGAACCTGCGCGAAGGGAAAATCAGGCGCGAGCCGGACCTGCTCATTGGCGCGTAGCTCGCGCAATTCGGCGTCCTGACGCGCGATATAGGGCGCATAGTGCAGGTCTTCGCCGATCTCTTCCAGCAAGGCCGGGTCCGTTTCACGTGGAACAAGCCCTGCATACTGCAGTGCGGAAAGATCGATGCCAGGGAAGCGCGTCCAATCCCGCAACGGCTGCCGACCCGCATCATCCGTGGCTCCGAAGCCGAGCGCGCGCATCTGCGCGGGGCCATAATCCTCAGCCAGCGCGCTCTCCACATCTGCGCGTGCAGCCGCTCGGGCTTCGAACCATGCGCCGCGTTCCTCGTGAACACAGCCCACCTCGATGGCCAGTGGCGTCAGCCGGGTGCTGGCGTTGTTGGCGCGCAACCGCAGGCGATACTCGGCACGCGCGGTGAGCATGCGATAGGGTTCGGTCACGCCATGCAGCGTGAGGTCGTCGACCATCACCGCGATATAGCTGTTCGCACGATCGAGCGCCGGCGCGTCGCGTCCCAGAACGCTGGATGCGGCGTGCAGGCCGGCGACCAGTCCCTGCGCCGCCGCTTCTTCGTAGCCGGTGGTGCCGTTGATCTGCCCCGCGCAATAGAGCCCGGGCAAACCGCGCATCTGCAACCATCGGTCGAGCGAGCGCGGATCGACATGGTCGTATTCGACCGCATAGCCCGGTTCGACCACCCGGACCTGCTCCAACCCGTCGATCGCGCGCAGAAAGTCTTCCTGCACGTCGACCGGCAGCGAGGTGCTGATCCCGTTGGGATAGACCAGCGGCGTATCCAGCCCCTCGGGCTCGAGAAAGATCTGGTGCCCATCGCGATCGCCGAAGCGGTCGATCTTGTCCTCGATAGATGGGCAATAGCGCGGACCCTGCGCGCCGATCGCGCCTGAATAAAGCGGGGAGCGCGAGAGGTTCGCGCGGATGATCTCGTGCGCGCGCGCGTTGGTTCGGGTGATGGCACAAAATATCTGCGGATTGGCCCGTCCACGTGAAAGCGGCGACATGGTCCACACCTCGTGGTCGGACGGCTGCTCATCGAGTCGCGACCAGTCGATCGTTCGCCCATCAAGCCGGGGCGGCGTACCGGTCTTCAACCGCGCCATCGGCAGAGCCGCCTCGCGCAGCTGGGCGGCAAGCCGTGCGGCAGAACCCTCACCCACACGCCCGCCGACGAAGGTCTCCTCTCCCCGGAAGAGAACGCCGCCAAGGAAGGTCCCGGTGCACAGGATCGCGGCCTCGCATCCGATTCGCGTTCCGTCCGCGAGTTCGACGCCAGCGACCCGCTCGCCGTCCAGCACCAGCGCCGCCGCTTCACCCTCAACCACATCGAGCGTCTCTTCCGCCGCGACCTGCGCACGCACCGCTGCCCCGAACAGTTTGCGGTCCGCCTGTACGCGCGGTCCCCATACGGCGCTTCCCTTGGACCGGTTGAGCATGCGGTAATGGATCGCGCCCGCATCCGCCGCGCGGCCAAGCACACCGTCGAACGCGTCGATTTCGCGCACCAAATGGCCCTTGCCCAGTCCGCCGATGGCCGGGTTGCAGCTCATCGCGCCGATCTTGCTCGCGTCCATCGTGATCAGGCCCACGCGCACGCCCATGCGCGCGGCAACGCAGGCCGCTTCCACGCCGGCGTGACCACCGCCGATGACGATAATCGGATAATGCTGCATGCGCGCTCCTATAGGCGCGGCGCGCCGCTATCGCCAGAGGGTGTGATCTGCCGGGGCTGGCAATGTTCCACGTGGAACATCATTTGCCGATACAGAAGCGTCCGAACAGCGCGTCGAGCATGTCTTCGGTCGCCACCGTGCCCAGCATCGCGTCCATCGCGTGGCGCGCCTGGCGCAATGCCTCGCCCGCGATCAAAAGATCGTCCTCGCTCGCCGCACGGCGAATCGATTCGCGTGCGTCCGCCAAGCGCTCCTTCTGCCGCCGCGAGACCGCCACCTGACCCGGCTTGGGCAAGCGCTCGCGACCGAGAGTGACCAAGTGCGCAATCAGATCGGCCAGCCCATCGTGCGTGGTCGAGGACACGTGAAACGCACCCTCCCCCTTTGGCGCAGCATTCGGAAGATCGCTCATGCTGGCAATCTCCAGCGCCGGAGCAGGCCCCTGCCCTTCCGGCCCCAGCCACAGGATGATGTCGGCCCGGCCCAGCTCCCCTTCGGCGCGCATGATGCCGAGCTGCTCGATCTCGTCCGCACCCTCGCCCCGCAAGCCTGCCGTATCGACCAGCAGGAAAGGCACGCCGCCCAGCGCGATCGGGCGTTCGATCACATCGCGGGTGGTCCCCGCGATCGGCGACACGATCGCTGCCGCTTCGTCGAGAATGGCGTTGAACAGGCTCGACTTGCCCGCATTGGGCGGCCCGGCGAGGACGATCCGAAGGCCGTCGCGCAAGCGGTCTGCCGAGGGGGTGGCGAGCCATTTATCCATCTGGGCACCGATCTCTCCCAGCGCACCGCGCCATGGCGCAGGGGGAAGATCGCCCTGATCGTCGTCCGAGAAATCGAGCTCCTGCTCGACTGCCGCAGACGCGGCCAGCACTTCCTCGCGCCACTCGGCCAGCCGCGACGACGCTGCCCCACCCGCCGAACTGGCGAGCACGGCGCGCTGCAACTCCGTCTCCGCACAGAGCATGTCCCCCAGCGCCTCCGCCTCGAGCAGGTCCATCCGTCCGTTGAGGAAGGCGCGGCGGGTAAACTCCCCCGCCTCGGCACGGCGCAAGCCGCAACCCGTCTCCAGCGCGCTCTCGATTGCGCGGATCACCGTCCGCCCGCCGTGGCAGTGAATCTCCGCGCAATCCTCGCCGGTCGCGGTGTTTGGGGACGGAAACCACAGCACCAGCGCCTCGTCCAGCCAGCCCTGCTCGGGATCGACAATCTGCCGCAGGCTTGCCCGCCGCGGTGTGGGCAAAGGCCCCGCCAGCCGGCTCAACGCCGCTGCGGCATCGGGTCCGGACACGCGGATGACGGCGACACCGCAAGGCGGCGCGCCAGAGGACAGCGCAAAGATCGTGTCGCGCGCGTCAATCGCCAGTTTTCGTCTCGCCGCCCTTGCGGCCCATGTTCGCCGCACTGGTTTCCATGAAGGCCTGGAACATCTTCAACCCGGCCTGCCCCATCGGGGCCATCGATCGGGCAAGTTCCTGCAACTGGTCGGGGTTGGAAACGCCGCGCATCGCCTTTTCCATGCCTTCCGAATAGGCGGCCTGCGCGCGGGAGAGATCGGGCAGGCCCATGAAGGCGCGTGCTTCCTCGGGCGTGCAGTCGATTTCCACGTGGACCTTCATCGGGACTTCTCCGTTACCTCTCGTGCAGGCTATGTGGGCTGCGCAAAGCCAGCGCGCAAGCGCACGGATAGACCAAGGACTGGAGCATTTCGATGAGCGAGACGACACGGATCACCACCCTCGACGGCGACAAGGACTTCATGGCCTATGTCGCGCAGCCCGAAGGGGAACCGCGCGCTGCGATCGTCGTCATTCAAGAGATCTTCGGCGTCAACGCAGGCATTCGCCGCAAGTGCGATCTGCTGGCCGAAGAAGGCTATCTGGCGGTTGCGCCGGATCTCTTCTGGCGGTTGGGCGAAGGCATCGAACTTGATCCCGATATCGAGCCGGAGTTTCAGAAGGCGCTCGATCTGATGGGCAAGTTCGATCAGGACGAAGGCGTGCGCGACATCGAAGCAACCATCAAGTGGGCGCGGCAGAAGTCGGGCAAGAAGGTTGGTGCAGTGGGCTACTGCCTTGGCGGTCGGCTTGCGTACATGACTGCGGCGCGGACCGATTCCGACGCAAGCGTGGGCTATTACGCCGTCGGCGTCGACGGGCTGCTGCGCGAAAAGCATGCCATCTCCAACCCGCTGATGCTCCACATCCCGACCGAGGATGGCTTCGTCGACAAGGAAACGCAGAAGGCGATGCACGAAGGGCTGGACGACCACCCCAAGGTGACGCTGCACGATTACGAAGGGATGGACCACGGTTTCGCCACCCAGTTCGGCAAACGGCGGGATGAAGAGAATGCGCAGCTGGCCGACAAGCGAACGATGGCCTTCTTCGCCGAGCATCTGGGGTGAGCCCCACGCAGCAAGGCCTCGCCGAATGGCACACGCTCGCCACCGCGCCGGACCCTGAACGTCTGGCACGGTTGGTGGCACA
>ENA-ORDI01001940-ORDI01001940.1-marine-metagenome-genome-assembly--contig:-NODE-1940-length-10638-cov-3.803144_pt1 | contig 10638 bp, 16 predicted proteins | sample MGYA00248628_ERZ508525 | MGnify/ENA primary metagenome ERZ508525 (study PRJEB26195, sample SAMN05422138) | marine metagenome | isolation source: East of Porto Seguro, South Atlantic Ocean | place...
GTTTGTTTGCTCATCCAGCACGATACGACACCTCTCTCATTCTCTCCGTGCAACACTTTCGATCATATCTCTGGTTCCACTTCGATAACGTTTCACTCAACCATTTGAAAATCATGCATTAATATAGTAATTCGTCCTACGAGTGAATAAACGCACATTACGCAGTTGTGTGCGGTCGCGGAGTAGCGAGTGATGCGTACCGGATTTGCAAGGACCTGTCGTTGGTGTGACTCTCCCGGGCCGTTCCGCGTGAGAAAATCATATGTGTGCGAAGAGTGCCAACGCAGGTTCATCGGTCCGACGTTTTTCGGCATACATATAGGGTGGTATGGTGTTGACGCCTAGACTGATTTGATCGGCCGATTATTAATGAATTTCGTCGTCGGCCTGATTGGATTCACAAATTGGGTTCACGAAATGGTCTGCCTAACCTATCGGGCCAATCGAGTTTTCACAACTAATTGATACTCGATTCTGGCTCAAACCCAATAATCCGTCAACTTCATGCCATCGTTCAATTTCGCTGGCCGGCAGGGGGCCTTACTTTTACTTTGATCGGCCCGCAATCCTCCGGCTTCAGCTATTTTCTTCAAGCATCCCTCAACCCATCAACCCTGTCAGCCAATTGTCAGGGTTGGTTGACGTCGCAATCAGGTTATCCTTGTCTCTGTCGATTAGTCTGGGTGCATGGAAACCGACACATCAGTGCGCCCGAGTTTGACAGGAGGTCAACGATGAGTCAAACATCATTCCAGAGCAGAGACCAAGTAACCGAATACCTTGAGATTCTCAGGAAATATGCGCGTAAAACGTTAGTGCATAGTCAACCGTTAAGCCGCCATGAGACCGTCGACAAAACGAACCGTTTGAAAGAATTTCGATCAATCAGAAAATCATTCCAATTGTCCGGGAGTGAGATGACCCGACTCATATTCAAAGGGGTGTTTCAGGCGCCTCGGTCCTGTGGTTGCCCTACATGACAGGCGCGTCGAACCGATCGATACGATGATACTCCAGGAAACGACGGGCCACGCGTCCCTTCTTGGGCCAGCAAGGCCCCCACGCATGAGGCTCGCAGATCAACAAACAGGGCTGCGCGCATTCGCGCAGCCCTGGGTTCTGGCAATCTATTGATCTTCTGGGAACCGTATTCAATGAGTTTGCCAAATCTCGACTTCGGCGTGGTCGATAATTTCCGATAATCGCTCAAACCAGTCTGCATATTCTTCTTGAGAGTCCACGTACTCATCCCGCTCGCTGCCAACGGCCATCCCCTCGCTCAGGTCCTCAAGTTCCCATTCGACGACGACTCGATCTGTCCGTCAACTGTTGAGGTCTGGCAGAACCTTCGGCTTCACTGCGATACCCAGTTCCCTAACCATGAAACTTGCGTCAGCGCAGATCTTTATCAACTCGTCGGCGGTCCCTGGCTTGCCGTGAAAATTTCGCCTGATCACAAACGTCATGTTCTTGTCATCCTATTTTTCGTAGTCCGTCTTAGAACGGGTAGCAGGAAACAGGTGGTCACTTTGCTATAATTGTAGCCGCACGGTCAATACACTGGGAATCCGTTAAACAATGCTATCGCACTTGCGTGGATTCTCTGAATTATTGACTGCCCGGGGAAGATCCACCGAAACAGATGAACAGTCGAGGTTAACGTGGTTGAGAGCGAAACTCAGGTGGACATAGAGACGATTGTATCCCTCTGCAAACGCAGGGGATTCGTATTTCAGAGCAGTGAAATTTACGGCGGACTGGCAAGCTCTTGGGACTACGGCCCTTTGGGCGTGGAGATGGAGCGCAACGTCAAAGATTCCTGGTGGAAGACATTTGTCTGGAGCCGCGATGACATGGTGGGCCTCGACGCCGCTATTCTTATGCACCCTGAGACCTGGCGCGCCAGCGGCCATTTGGACAGCTTCACCGACCCACTGGTCGAGTGCAAGGACTGCCATCGCCGATTCCGAGAAGACCACCTGGAAGGGCCGAATTGCCCAAACTGCGGTGGCGAATTGTCCCCACCCCGACAGTTCAACCTCATGTTCAAGACCCATGTCGGCCCTGTTGAAGACCAGGCCAACGAGGTCTGGCTGCGCCCCGAAACCGCCCAGGGGATCTTCGTCAATTTCAACAACGTCGTTACGGCGACACGAAAACGCCTTCCGTTTGGCATCGCCCAAATTGGCAAGGCGTTTCGCAACGAGATCACGACGGGCAACTTCATTTTTCGAAACCGCGAGTTCGAGATAATGGAGATTGAATACTTCGTGAAGCCGGGGGAGGATGACAAGGCTCACCAGCAATGGATAGATGACTGCATGGCATGGTACACAGGCCTGGGAGTTGATCCTGAAAGGCTCCGGCTGAGGCCCCACGACGCCGACGAGCTTTCCCACTATGCCAAAGCCACCTACGACATCGAATATCTGTATCCCAACGGCTGGGGCGAGATCATGGGCATCGCCAACCGGACCGACTTCGACCTGAAAGCCCACTCGAAGGCCAGCGGCCAGACCCTAGACTACTTCGACCAGGAGGCCAACGAACACATCGTGCCATACGTCATCGAGCCAGCCTTCGGCGTCGGACGGGCCATCATGACATTCCTGGTGGACGCCTATAAAGAGGAGGAGACCGTCTCGGCTGCGGGCAAGACGGAGACCAGGGTTGTGATGAAGCTCCATCCCGACCTGTCCCCTGTCAAGGTCGCGGTGCTGCCCTTGTCGCGCAACGAGAGGCTCAGTCCGCTGTCGCGAGAGGTGTTCTCGACAGTGCAGAAATCCGGGCGGATTAGCGGGTATGTCCAGTTCGACGACACTCAGAGCATAGGGCGACGATATCGCCGACAGGACGAGATCGGCACCCCGCTTTGCGTCACCGTCGATTTCGATTCGCTTGACGACAACGCCGTCACAATCCGAGACCGCGACACGATGGAACAGATTCGAGTCCCAATCGAAAATCTGGTTGAAGAACTGACGGCGAAGCTGTCTGCATACAGACCGTGACCGCTGAAGACGATTAGGATGTACCCGTGCGTATTCTCCACTTCGCAGACGTTCACATAGGGGTCGAGAATTATTCCAAACTCGACCCTGAAACCGGACTGTCCACCCGCCTCGGCGATTTCCTGGAGACGTTCGACCGGTTGGTGGACTACGCAATCGAGTCGAAGATCGACCTCGCGTTGTTCTGCGGCGACGCTTACAAAAGTCGAGACCCGTCACAGACACACCAGCGCGAGTTCGCCAAGCGAATCGTCCGGCTTTCAAGCGCTGGGATTCCCACATTCCTGCTTGTTGGGAATCACGACACGCCCAACATTGCCAGTCGGGCCACGTCGCTGGACATCTACCATACGCTTGACGTGCCAAGAGTCACGATAGGCGACGCGCCGAAAACCTACACCATCGACACCCCCAAAGGTCCCATCCAGATCATCGCTGTGCCCTGGGTTCGCAGAAGCCAGTTTCTGGCGAGAGATGAGTCTCGCAAGTTGACGCCTGAACAGATCAACGAAAACATCCAGGAGAGCCTGACTCGCATCATTCAAAACAACGCCCAGTCTCTAGACCCTGAGATTCCGGCTATTCTGGCGGGGCACGTTACTGTGAGTCAGGCAACCACAAGTTCCGAACAGTCTATGATGCTAGGACGCGATCATGTGCTGCTCAAGAGCGCCGTCACTTTGCCTCAACTAGACTATGTTGCGCTCGGTCACATCCACAAGCACCAAATCCTCGGAATGCTGCCCCACGTAGTATATGCAGGGAGCCTTCAGAGAATCGACTTCGGCGAGGAGAACGACGACAAAGGTTACTGCGTCGTGGAGTTGGACCCAAGCGCACTTCAAGGCGATCGGATGACCAGTTTCGAGTTCAAGCAGGTCGAGCCGCGAAGGTTCCTAACGATCGACGTCAAAGTGGACGCGAGCGACGATAATCCCACAGGCGCGGTGGTTTCGGCTATCCAGCGACACTATGTAGATGACGCCATCGTCAGATTGAGAATTTCAATGCCGGTCACTCAGAAAGCGCACCTGTCGGATGGCGACATTCAGGAGGCCTTGAGTCCGGCTCATTTCGTGGCGTCAATATCTCACGAGATCACCGAGAGGCCCCGGACTCGGTTGGGAGGGGCCTACGGGCGAGGCCTGTCCCCTCAACAGGCGCTCAGGCGATATTTGGACAGCCGGCAGACGGCGCCGGATCGGGCCGACGCGCTCCAGCAACGCGCCGACGAACTAATCGCAGAACAAGGGGCCGAGTAGCACCGCTACTTCAATATCAAGGTTCGATCAGCAAATCCAGAGGTTTGCAACCTCCGACGAGGACTGACAATCGTCCAATTTTAAAACTCCATGAATCTCACAAAAAACGGCGCATCCAATCAGTAAGGCCAAGAAACACAAAGTAAAATGATTGGCCCGAGGATGACGAAGATGTGGACAAAACCGACGCGATTTTTCAGACGATTCAAACGTCGCAGTTTCTGGGTTAACAGGCAGTCAGCGGCGCTGATCGTCACGGCAACCGTGTTCCTGCTATTAGCTTGCAGAAGTCCAGAAGCCGGAGATTCCGCGAGCCAATCCAGCGCTCAGCCTGTCGGCAGTCAGGCCAGCGCTAATGCCGCAAAAGACCTCGACCCAGCAATGGACTTTGACCTGGTGCTGTTCGCCAACGAAGAGCACCAGGCAGGCGTACAGATTTCTCTATCCGGGTTCGCTGGCGACCCTGTTGTGTTGAACTTCTGGTTCCCGTCATGCCCACCTTGCGTGGCTGAGATGCCCGACTTTGAATTGCTGCACCAGAAATTTAAGGGCGACGGGCTCAAGGTCATCGGCGTCGAACTTCTGGGGTTGGATTCTGTCGAGGATGGCCAGACCTTCGTTGAAAGGTTGAACGTCGACTACATGCTCGGCCCTGACCAAACCGCCGACGATTCCGGCCAGATCGTGATGGACTACAAGATCACCGGGTTCCCAACGACAATATTCATCGACCGCGACCAGAACATCGTCAGAAAGTGGACAGGAGCGCTGAATCTGGAGAAGCTCGAAGAACTTACACTAGCCATCATGAATTGATCACGTTTCCTTATGCGACGCTTTCTTTTGAGGACCGGTTTCGACCTATCCTCAATTTTGTTCGAGGCCATGTCAATTACCCGACCGACTTTCGTCTTGCTTGGGTGTGTACAATAATTCGTAGCAAAATTCGAGTTGGGTGCTGCCGAAAGAAATGAGCGTCAACGACCTGTTCCTGCTTATCGTGCTGTGGGCGCATCTGGTGTCAGCGACCGCGTGGGTGGGCGGCAGTATCTTTTACTTGTTCGTCCTTCGCCCCGCGCTACGTAAATCGGCTGAGGGCGGGCGTGAGATAAACATCGCGGCGGCGGATGAATTCCGAGCGATGGTCGACACTGCGATCTTCGTGCTGTTAGCCTCCGGAATAATTTTGACCTTCAATCGGCTCACGCCTGGAGTGATCGGCGTTCAGTACGCGCTTGTTCTCGCCGTCAAAATCGCCTTGTCCGTCTGGATGTTCATACTCGCCAGAGACCGACGCCGAAGGACCGCCCTGTTGGAGTTGTACCGAGAGCGCCCAACGCCTCCCTCCAGTCCGTTGCGGAAAGTTTTGAGGGCATTGTCCGGCTACAACACCCTCGTGATACTGGGGTTAGTTGTGTTCCTTCTGGCTGATGCGCTCGACGTCATTTTTGAGTCCGCACTGAACAGTCAATAACTCTGAGCAGGTGTCTGATCCGCCGCATGAATCAGCAACAAACCGCGAACCGATCCAGTTTCATCGGTCAGTTATCGACCACTTCCGCAATCACCAAGCGATAGCCAAGATCAAGGACAGGCATACGCAACAAATATCCGTTCCTTCGCTCCCATGTTCCATTCTCAAGGCCCCTGCGAAGGCGCACAATTCCAGACTCCAAATCTGCGTCGGGAATCATGGATAAGGTCGAGATCGCGCCTCGGACGTCAGCGTCCAAATAGGCGTGGGGACGCCGCCAATATGCTCCCAAGAATCGGTCGATGCAATCGTGAGGCACAGGAACTGGCACGACCTCGATAGGATTAAACATTTGTCGGAAGATTTCGGTGGACTGCATTATTTGACGATCAATATCCGCGATTCCTGGAAAATAATCGTCAATTAGCCAAAAATTTTACGGCGCCAGATCGCTAGTGAGAATTACGATTCTATTCACGGCGACACGCGCCAATTCAGTTAGCCCTCGTGCCAGATCAGGCCAGTGATGAACGGTCAGAATAGCCACCCCCGCATCAAAAACTCCGTCTCGAAATGGCAGGTCTGCGGCGGTCCCTTGCACGACTGGAGCGCTTTCAGTCTGACGGTCACGGATCATAGCCAATGAGGGTTCCACGGCGACCACAGAGCGACCGATAGGCTCGGAAGAACCAGTGCCCGCCCCAACATCCACGATAGCCCGTGCCTCACCTAAAAACCGCAATATGGGTGTGTAAATACGTGAATCCGGGCGACGGTAATCCCTGTATCCGATTCCGATTTCATCATAGAGTTGTGTCAAGATGGGACTCCTCCAGTCCGAACCAAACAACAAACAACCGCATGTTAACGACATATCCGGCCAAAGATTCGGTTTTCTAACGATCAACCTCATTGAACGTTGAGCGCTGCATTACCGTCGAGGCCAGAATGGCTCCAAATATAATTCCGACCGACGAAGGCGTCAATTGAGAGCCTGATTGTTACAGGCTGTTCACCAACCGGCTTATTGCGATAGAATCTCTCATATTAAACGCGAGGCGAATAAACTCATGAAGCGTGATTTATTGGATATACTCAGGTGCCCAGTTTGCCGTGGAACGTTGGAGCTTGAGGCGACTAAAGAAGAAGGCGATGAGATTGTCGAAGGTAGCTTGCGTTGCGCATCATGTGGCGAGACCTACGCGATTGAAGACACCATCCCCAACATGCTGCCCCCCTCAATGAGGGACTGATTCCAAGCCCGCAGTGTCATAACAATCCGCCGCGGTTCGTCAGGCAAGCGAGAAAGCAGGTCCGCGATCGATAATCCCAGCCCTGGATGAACGAGGCTTGGCCCAAATTCGGCCAACGGAGCCAAAGCAAATGACCGCTCGGCAAGCCTCGGATGCGGGACAGCAACCGGTGGCGTGTCGATCACCAAACTGCCAAACACCAGAATGTCTACGTCCAGCGTTCTGGGCGCGTTCACGAACGTCCTATGGCGCCCAACCGCAGCCTCGATCTTGCGGATAGCGTCCATCACCTCGAACGGATTAGCGCGAGTTCGCAGACGACATGCCGCGTTGAAGAATCTGGGCTGTATTGAGAAGCCCACCGGCGTTGTCTCGTAAATCGACGACACTTCAACAGCGCCCAGCCGTTCAGACATTAACGTAACGCCTCTTGTCAGGTTATCCACTTTGTCGCCCAGGTTAGAACCCAAACCCAGGTAAACGTGGCTTATCAATCGAACCTCCAATTGACTATCGCACCAGACGCCTCAACCAAGCGGCGATGAGGTCCACTCCCAGCACCAGCAAAAGGTAAAACATCAACAACAGCATAACCTTATCATATAGGGGAAAACTCATACCGAGCCGAAACTCACTTCCCAACCCTCCGGCGGTCACGAAACCTATTACGATGGTCGTGCGTATGACCACCTCCCATCGGTACAGCATATAGGTCAAAAATTGTGGCAATACCAGGGGAAGAACGCCGTACAGTAGCATCTGCAAGTTGCTAGCCCCAGCGGTCCTGAGCGCCCGCGTTGGTCTAGGGTCGAGGTCTTCGACGACCTCGGCAGACAGCTTGCCCACTATGCCGTAGTTATGCAGTCCCAAAGCGATCGCGCCGGGCAAAATACTTGGCGAAAAAACAAACACGATCAGGATGGCCCATAGCAGTTCGGGAACACCTCGTGTGAACACGAACACTCCCCGCATAAAACAGAAACCCACGCCGCCTAGCGCCGATCGGCTTCCTGAAAGCTCTCCGAAGGCCACGTTCCGGGCAGCAGGCAAGAACGTGAGCAAAACAGCCAGGGCCGCAAATCCGATGGCAAGGACGTTCATTGCTATGGTATCTAGGGACAACCACAACGGACCGCGCCATGAAGCGAAATCAAGGAACGCCGGCGTCCCTTCTGTCCCTCTGCCTAACAACTGTCCGATAAATTCCGCGACCCCAGCCCAGGTTTCAGTCATGAACAGTTCGGAGAAACCACTTTTGCCTCCCCAGAGGATTGAAGCCCGCGACACGACGGCCAAAATGATAAATCCCAGGAACGACGCCATTGGCACGCTGATCCCAGGCTTTGCAACTTTCTGAAAATCGAGTGTCGGATCATGGACGGTCATCGAGTCAGGTTCCTTAGAACGACGCTGCTCCAAACGTCGATGGCGGCGATCACCGCTACCATGAAATACATCAGAGTCCAGACCTGGTAGTAAAACAGTCATCCATAGCCAGTTGAATCTGATAACCCAGGCCCTGTATTCCCACGAAACTGAGTATCGCCGCAGACCTGACTCCGAACTCCAAGCGGTAGAACGTGTAACTCAACATATCAGGCATAGCCATCGGAATCCGCCCGTAGGCCAGAGTCTTGAACTCCGACGCTCCTAAAGCCCGAAGCGCTCTCAGAGGATTTTGAGGGACGTCGTTCAAAAAGTCGCCGTACAGGCGACCCAAAATTCCACTGTACGTCAGAGCCAATGCGAGAATCGCGGCCATCGGCGACAACCCAAATGCCACAACAAACAACTATGCCCAAACCAATTCGTCGAGCGCAAGAGCGCCAGCACAAACCTGGCTGCCGCCGCTGTGGAGGTTCGCAGCCATCCCTCTCTGAACAACACGCCAGAGGCCGCAATACCCAATGGCAGACCTATTCCGACGGCCAGCGTCAATCCCCCCCGTGACTACGAACGTCAGCGTCTTCCAGGTGGCCTCCAGGGCTAACCCTAAGAATTTCGGTGAGAGCTCCGGGGTGAATATGCTTCCGAAAATTCTGACCGCAGACGACACGCCTCCAGAGTGTAAAAGTCCTCCGGTCCAGTCCACCGAAAAAAGGCTCAATCCCAGCGCCGCTGCCAATAGAAGCGTCAGAAGACCACGGCCTTCCAGAGATCTACTCCTGGACGACGCTCTCACGCACCAACCCTTCCAGTTCGAACAGGCCATCCAAAAGCTCAGGCGACACGAAGGCCTCTGGCAGGTCGAACTGCTTTTCGCCGTTCCTCAGCCCAATCACACGGTTGAAATGCTGATGGGCAAGATCGGTGGAATGGATGCTGGCGACAAACGTTTTGTTCGACTCTCGCGCGATTTTAGCCCGCAAGTCGATAAGGTCGGCGGCGCGAGCAGGATCCAGAGAGGCCACTGGCCCGTTGACAATAATCATCTCTCGGTCCTGCACGAGAAGCCTTGCGATGGCGTCCCTCTGCTGCTCGCCTCCAGACAGCCGCGACGTCCGTTCGCGGATTCCGTCTACTATGCCTACCTGCTCCAGCGCCCCTACGGCCAACGTCTGGTTTTTGGGAGACACCAGGGACATCAGAGACTGGAAGAATGCCCCACTGCCCCAGACGACCGGCCAGAACGTTGTGCAAGACGCTGAGATGGGGAACGAGATCATATTGCTGGTGAATGACTCCGACAAGGCTCGATAATTCTCTGCTCGGCTTCATCTCCGAGAGGCGATGACCGTTGAGGGAGATGTCACCGGAATCGGGTTGAATCACGCCGCCCATCAAGTGAAGCAGAGTCGTCTTGCCACTGCCGCTGGGGCCGACGATCGCGACAGCCTCGCCAGCGCTGATCTCAAACGATGTCGCATGATGGGCCATTCTGCCTGGGTAGGACTTGGACACTTGGTCAAGCCTAATGGCCCGCTATTGTTCGTTAGATGCCGCCATTAGTTTTGTATGATTCCGAGGGATTTTGCCTCATCTTGAATGGCCTGATAATTTTCGTTTTGAGACTCGATGAACGAGTCGGTTGAGAAAAGGTCAAGGACGTCCTGGTCACTGCCATCCGGGGATACCAACGCATTTTGTACTCTGAGGGTGAATCCGTCGCCCAACTCAACGTCCAGGTCGCCTCGGGCCGTCCAGTTGTAGTCGAAATATGATGGGGTCACGAAAAACTCCCGCACCCTGGAAACATCCACCCTGCCTTCCTCAACTGCCTCGTCCCAGACGGCCTCATTCAGCACACCAGCTTGGAATGCCCCGCTGTCAACTAGCGCCCAGGTTTTGTCGTGGGAGCCTGAGAAGTTGGCGTTTCCATCATCAAAGTCGGTCTCTGGGTCAACTCCTGCCTCAAGCAAGAAATGACGAGGCATGAGATGCCTCGAAGTGGAACTATCGCTGTCGAAGGTGAATGTCAGTCCGTTCAGGTCTTCGAGGGTCGTAACGTCAAGTCCTGACTGCGCAATGAACTTGGAGTGGAATTCGGTGTCGCGCGGGCGTCGAGCCAGAGCCAACGAGCCAGCCGAAGCGAGTCGCGCCTGAACTCCGGTCAGCCCGCCGAACCACGCCATCTGTATGTCACTCCGATTGAAGGAAGTCACAGTCGCGGCATATATAACTGTAGGAACATACTCTAC
>ENA-ORDI01001941-ORDI01001941.1-marine-metagenome-genome-assembly--contig:-NODE-1941-length-10638-cov-2.974434_pt1 | contig 10638 bp, 7 predicted proteins | sample MGYA00248628_ERZ508525 | MGnify/ENA primary metagenome ERZ508525 (study PRJEB26195, sample SAMN05422138) | marine metagenome | isolation source: East of Porto Seguro, South Atlantic Ocean | place...
TTATCTTCAGGAAAGAGATCGCTGTAGCAGAAAATCCCGAAGAAATGGAAGAAAAACTGGCAGAGGATTATCGCGAGAAATTCGCCAGTCCGTATATAGCCGCTGAACGAGGCTATATTGATGATATCATCGAGCCGCGAACTACACGCCGTCGACTCATCGAGACGATGAAGATGCTGGAGAATAAAGTAGACACGAATCCGAAAAAGAAACACGGGAATATCCCGCTGTAATTGTGGAGGCGATGGACAGACAAATGCTAGAGAACACTATTGCGGATAATCCGGAATCTGCTCTTTTCCCCATGTTGGCAGAACAGTTCCTTTTGAACAGTGATTTCGAGAAAGCACATGAGGTCTGCTCCAGAGGAATGTCTTTTTACCCGGAGTCCATCCCCGGACTTTTCATGGATGCCCGAATCTTTATGGTTGAAGGAGAATTCCGGAAGGCCGAGCAGCAGCTTAAGGAGGTAATCTTCCTTGATCCAAGGCACTACAATGGGCATGTGCTTCTAGCTGAGTGCCAGATTCGCCTCGGTCGGGCAGACAGCACGCTGAAGAAATTGTTTACCCGGATACTCGAGATGGATGAGAACAATAATCAAGCCGGGAAATGGCTGGCTTCTGCCGGAAAGAAAAAATCGATAAAATCCATAAAAAAGGCGAAACCAACGGCAAAGGCAAAGGTTAAAACTCTCGCCCGAAAGACGGCGGGTAAAAAGGCGAAGACAAAGAAAAAGGCTGAGGCAAAAGTAAAGGAAAAGGCTAAGGTACCCGCCAACCAGCCTGCCCCCGACCAGTCGGGAGGGCTGACAGGAAAGAAGGCAGGCAAGAAGGCTAAGGAAAAGAGAAAAATAAAAGCAAAATCGAAGGCAAAACCTTCTGCAGCTTTGAAAAGCGCTCCGGAGCTGAAAATCAGTCCGGAGATTGCCACCTTCACCTTAGTAGCTGTCCTAAAGAGTCAGCATCTATATTCGGAAGCGCTGGACGTACTGGCGGTGATGTCCCGGAAGAAAGGCGCTGATAAGGAAAGAATTAAGGACGAGCGCGAAAAGCTAAAGGTAATCCAAATGAGTGTAGGAGATAATAGGTAATGTCGTTTATCCCCAAAAGGGTGGAAAAGCTGAAAGAGCGCCTGGCGAAAGAATCACTGGACGGGATGCTGGTGACCAACCTCACCAATGTGCGTTATTTGTCCGGATTCACCGGTTCTGCCGGGTCGTGCCTGATCCTGAGCGGTAAGAACTACTTTATCTCAGACGGCCGCTACCTTACTCAGTCCCGAGCACAAGTTCAGGGGATGGAGATTATTATTGATGCCGGCTCTCACCTTCAGATTATCCGGGACAACAATCTAATTTCTAACGGCGCCTCTCTTGGCTTTGAAGCAGATTTTCTGCCTGTCACCCAGATGAACAAACTGCGCGAGCTTTTCCCTGATACCCAATGGGAAGCCACATCCCGATTCGTGGAAGAGATAGCAGCTGTGAAGGATGAAAGTGAGCTTCGGGCCCTCCGGACTGCCGTGGAGATTACCGATAAGGTGTTTGACCAGCTCATTCCTGATTTGCGAACCGGTTCGGTAGAGCGGGAGGTGGCGGCAAAGATTTCGTTCGCTTACAAGATTCTTGGAGCAGAAGGCGATTCCTACAATCCCATAGTCGCCTCTGGGCCCAATTCCGCTTTGCCGCATGCAGTGCCTTCGGACAGGGAGTTTCAGGATGGTGATTTTGTGGTCATGGACTTCGGTGCTCTCTATCAGGGCTACCACGCTGATATGACACGTACGGTTGCCATTGGCTCTATCACTGACCGCCACCGTGAAGTGTATGCTGTGGTGCAGGAAGCTCAAAAGCGAGGATGCGAAGCTGCCCAAGCCGGCATGACTTGCCGGGAGCTGGATGCAGTTACGAGGGACTACATCAAAGAGCAGGGCTATGGTGATTACTACGTCCACGGGACGGGCCACGGCCTGGGATTGGAGGTGCATACCATGCCTCGCATCTCCCAAATCAGCAATGATACTCTTCAGGAGAACTACGTGATTACAATTGAGCCGGGCATTTACATACCAGAGTGGGGCGGAGTGCGGATTGAAGATGATGTTATTATCCAAAAGGATGGTTGTGAGATTCTCAATCGCTCTACGAAAGAGTTGTTGGTTCTTTCCTGATATATTTCAGATACAATGATGCGTCACATAGTAATACTTGCATTATCCTTATCATTAATCTACTCATCCCTAACTGCAGATGATTCTGAACCCTATTTAAATTATCTCTCCAACGGCCTAAAACAGACGGTCTCGGATAGAACTAATCAAATCATACTAGGTTCGGCACTGTTGGGAGGGTTTCTATTGCGCGGGCAAGATATCCCTCTCCGCGATTCCATTCAGCCGGATGGATTTATGTCTAAGCAGCTCTCTCTAGGACTCGATTTATATGGCAACGGCTGGGCTTACGGAGCAGCGATTATCGGTGTGGGTGCCCTTTCTTACCGTGAAGGAGGTAAGAGTCAGATGACGAGGGACCTTAAATATCTTTCTACTTCTCTGGGGACGGCTGGGGCGTTGACCTACCTTCTGAAGTGGACTGTGGGACGAGAACGGCCTAATGGGAACGATCGCCGGTCTTTCCCGTCAGGACACGCGTCAGCCAGCTTTGCTCTGGCTGCTTCTTTGGATGAGCTTTACGGTAACATGATAGGTCTCCCAGCTTACTTGATTGCTGCTGCTGTAGCAGCTCAGCGAATTCATGATAATAAACATTGGCTGACTGATGTCATTGCCGGGGCGGCTTTGGGAACGGTTATCGGGCGGGGGTACGGGAGGAGGCATGAACATGAGAGTAATATTGGCAAAGTAACTGTCTCTTCTTCATTAAGATACCAAGGATTCAGTTTTACATTTTTTATTCCCCTGAGAATGGAGTAATAGAGTGCTGGGTTTCATTCATGATACACAACTAATTACTATACGTTATTCTCGGTTTGACGCTGGTTTATTTTATGTAAATTTGCAGGCATATTTTAGGTAAAATGGTTTGTTTACAATCCGTAAACTTTTTAATAATCAGTAAAAGAGCAGAACGTGGCCCCATCAAGAGGAAATAAGAATGTAAAACGAGGATGTATCGTCCCCATTGGCGGTGCTGTCAGCAAACGTAAGAATCCCGTTATCCTTCAAAATTTTGTTGATGAATGCGGTGGGGAAAATGCGGTTATACCTATAATTGCCACAGCAACAAAAGTTCAAGAAATTGGGGAACAATATGTTAAGCTTTTCAAAAAAATGGGAGCAAAGAAAGTATCTATTGTAAACATTCAGAAGCGAAGTGACTGCTTGAAGGAAGAATCTATTTCCAAATTTCTCAAAGCAACCGGTATTTTTATTACAGGCGGCAATCAACTGAGGTTGTCTACTATACTAGGCGGTACGCCTGTTGCACAGCTAATCCGGAGATTGAATGCAGATGGTGTGCATGTAGCCGGAACATCAGCAGGAGCTGCTATTTTATCGGAACATATGATATCCGGTGGACGAAGCGGTGAAACACCAACTCCCAGAAGTGTATCACTTACCCCCGGCCTTGGATTGACAAATAGTGTTGTCATTGATCAACATTTCCGCCAGCGGGATCGTCTTGGTAGGCTGCTCGCAGCAGTAGCTTACAATCCATTTTTAATAGGAATTGGCATTGATGAGGATACTGCGGTTTTCATCAAACATGATCATACATTTGAAGTTGTAGGCAGCGGTGCTGTAACTGTTGTTGATCCCAGTCATATAAAACATTCGACAATGAGTATAGCACGAGGTTCAGATGCAGTGAATCTTGTGGATATAAAACTTCACGTTCTGGCGGAAGGCGCATCCTATAATCTTGATACGAAAGAAGCTACCGTGCCTGAACCACAGCAATAATTGGTGCTGTTTTTCGAGGGAGAAAAATGAAAGTTCTGGAAACAAATGTATATGTAGGCCCTAATGTGTATGCCCACTTCCCGGTCATTCGCCAAATACTGGATCTGGGCATTTTAGAAGAATGGCCAACATCCAGACTAGGCCAAGCATTTACCGATAAGGTAATTGAGTATCTTCCGGGTCTTGAGGAACATGGCTGTTCGTACCGCGAAAAAGGCGGATTTATCCGGCGCATGATTGAAGATGAAGGTACTTGGTTAGGGCATGTTATGGAGCATGTTGCCATCGAATTACAGAACATGGCTGGTTCAAAAGTGACCTTTGGTAAAACCAGATCACTGGGAGAAAAAGGGCACTACAATGTGGTCTTCCAATATTTACAGCGGGATGTTGGCTTGGAAGCCAGTCGCCTTGCCCGCACCGTGATCCTTGATTTGCTGCCGGATGAGGTAAAAAAAGAACTCGGTGAAAAAGTAGGCGATTTTGCCTTCGAAGAGGCAAGGGATTCGTTTATACGTTTTGCTCAAAAATTTGAGTTTGGTCCCAGTACAGCCTCTTTGGTGGACGCTGCCAAAGAGAGAGACATCCCCTGGATCAGGCTGAACCGCTATAGCCTTGTGCAGTTTGGTCACGGGAAATACCAGAAACGAATTCAGGCTACTGTTACAAATGAGACTCGTCATATAGCTGTGGAAATAGCCAGCGATAAAGATGACACTAACTCATTATTGAGTAATCTCGGTCTTCCGGTCCCGATACAAAAACTTGTTTATAGTGAAAAAGAAGCAGTTTATAGCGCTCGCCGAATTGGGTACCCTGTTGTTCTCAAACCGTTAAACGCTAATCATGGCCGGGGTGTGTCTATTAATTTGACTGAAGATGATCAGGTCAAAAAAGCCTTTAAGATCGCCCGGGAAAGAGGGTCTTCACGCGGAGTTTTGGTTGAGAGTTTTATCACTGGACTGGACCACAGGATGCTGGTTATTGACGGGACATTGATAGCGGTCGCCAAACGTGTTCCAGGGCATGTGAAGGGAGATGGCAAACATACGATTCATCAATTGGTGGATATGGTAAATGATGATCCGCGGCGAGGGATTGGCCATGAAAAGGTCCTCACTCAGATTCAAATTGACCATCAAGCAGAACGTTTAATGAAGGCTAAGGGATACACGCTTGAGACTGTTTTGAAAAAAGATGAAATTCTTTTCCTCAGATCCACGGCAAACCTTTCAACAGGAGGAACATCGATAGATTTAACGGACCTTGTTCATCCGGACAATCGGTCCATGGCCGAACGGGCAGTGAAGGCAATCGGGTTGGATGTGGGCGGAGTCGATTTTCTTACGGATGATATCACTCAATCCTATAAGACCGTGGGCGGTGCCATTGTAGAAGTGAATGCCGCGCCGGGATTTCGGATGCATGTGGCACCCAGTGAAGGTGAACCTCGAGACGTCGCTGGACCGGTGATAGATATGTTATTTCCCCAGGGTTCTCCCAGCAGGATTCCCATTGCCGCCATAACCGGTACGAATGGCAAAACAACGACTACACGAATGCTGGCACACATCATGAAGACAGCCGGTTATACCGTTGGATTTACTACTACAGATGGCGTTTATATAGATGGACACCTGACTGTGAAGGGGGATATGACCGGTCCTAAGAGTGCGCAGATGGTTTTGAGAGATCCGGATGTGGATATGGCAGTTCTTGAGACGGCACGGGGCGGCATTCTTCGCAGTGGACTCGGATTTGAAAAAAGTTCAGTAGCTGCCTGCCTGAATATTTCAGCGGATCATCTTGGATTGCGCGGTGTGGACACTCTCGAACAATTGGCAGAAGCCAAGCGAGTGGTTGTAGAGACAGCAACAGATACAGCCGTGTTAAACGCGGATGATGAACATTGCTTAAAAATGGCCGATTATACCAAGGCGGAACATTTGTGCTACATTACTATGAATCCTGAACATGAACTGGTAAAACAACATATCCGCGCAGGAGGAAGGGCTGTTGTTCTCGAAAAGGGTATCAACGGGGAAATGATCACATTTTATGATAAAGGGGCACATATACCTCTTTTATGGACGCATTTGATTCCCGCTACTCTCGAGGGGAAAGCAATCCATAATGTGCAAAATGCCATGTTTGCAGCCGCACTTGCCTACAGCTTGGATAAATCCCTGGAAGACATCAGTCATGGACTGCGAACGTTCAACCAGACCTTTTTCCAGGCGCCGGGTAAAATGAATTTCTTTGAGGAACATCCTTTCAAAGTAATCCTGGATTATGCTCACAATCCAGCGGCTGTAAGGGCTATTATGGAGCTTGTCAGCAAATTGGAAGTGAGCAGGAGGCGAATCGGTGTAATCTCTGCTCCGGGTGACAGACGAGATGAGGATATTCAGGAAATAGCGGAAATCGCATCTGAGCATTTAGACTTTTTTATATGTAAAGCGGATGACAATCGCCGCCGGCGAGGTGATGATGAAGTCCCCCAGATGATGAAAAAAACACTCATTGAAAAAGGGATAGACGAAAAAGTCATCTTGGTTATCGCAGATGAACAGGATGCTATAAACGCTTCGCTGAAAGAGGCGGAAGAGGGTGATATGGTTTTGATCCTGGGTGATGACATTACCCGCTCCTGGAAGCAGATAATTCATTTTGAAAGCAGTTCCAAGAAAACGGCCGGGAAGTCTGAAATTCAACTTGATACAGAGATAGATCTTGACGAATCCGTTTTTACTCTTGAAGAAGGCCAGAAATTGATTCGGGACGAACGCGGTGTCCGCCTGGCAAAAGCAGAGTCAGATTAAAATATAAGCCTGAGTGTAATGGAAATCCTTAATTCACGTCGAATTACAGGTCCAAGCCTTTTCACGGAATTTCCAGGTGCCATGCTTGAGGTTCAAGTCCCAAACACAATTCAGGATGAAGCCATTCAAGCATGGGACGTGAGTGTCAGACGTTATTTAAATGTGGTAGGTTGGGGACAATCAACCACACTTACCAGAAAATATGAAAACGGAATTTCTCTCTATTTTAATGCCCCCATAGATGCTTTATATGCCGCCTGCGAAATCAATGAAGCGGCCTGGGAGCTTGCTCTGTGGGAGCTGAACAGTGAAGGTGCAATCTCCTTCCCGGGAGAAGTAAATCGATTGAAAAAAGAAATTGAAGATGAACTTAATCCAAACATTTTAGCACTTAAGGAAGCGTCCATCAGAAATAAGGTAAGATTTTTTCAATCTGATGACATTGTTTCCGTTGGGACTGGGAAAGGATCACACTCTTTTGATGTGAATAAAATACCCGATCCGGAAGAGATTGATTGGAAAGAAGTCAGTGACATCCCTGTAATACTGATCACGGGAACAAACGGAAAATCAACCATCGTCCGGCTGATGGAGACACTCCTCGCTGAAGCGGGATTCAGTCCCGGAGCTTCATCGACAGATGGACTTCGCGTTAACCTTGAAACGGTTGAGGTTGGTGATTATTCAGGGCCCGAAGGAGCCCGTGCAACTCTCCGGACAAAGGGAATTTCATCTGCCGTTTTGGAAGTGGCACGTGGCGGGATATTGAGGCGGGGTATGCCGGTTGAAAATGTTCAGGCTGCCATTATCACAAATGTAGCGGAAGACCATTTCGGTGAGTGGGGTGTCGCATCACTCCCTGATATGATTGCTACTAAATTTGTGGTAAGAAAAGTTTTAGCTAAAAATGGACTATTGGTCGTCAATGCCGATGATGCCGGTTGCGTGAAATTTGCTGAATCACTTTCAGAAACGCTCTGCTGGTTTAGTTTAGAAAGCAACAATCCTGTCATCAAACAGCATTGCGATGCAGGTGGGAGGAGTTGTTATGTTGAGGGTGACCAAATAATTTTTTCTTCGGCGTCAAATAAGGAAATCATTGCTGAGGTTAAGGATTTTCCTATTACAGTTAGTGGTATGGCCCGGTACAATATTCAAAACTGTCTCGGGGCTATTTTACTGGCAAAAGCTTTGGATATTAATACAGTTGAAATAAAAAAGGGATTGTCGAGTTTTGGAGGATCCTTCAATGAAAACCCCGGTCGTGGAAATTTCTTTGAAAAAGACGGAATAACCATTGTATTTGATTTTGCTCATAATCCTCATGGATTGAATGCAATTGTTGATTTGGTATCCCAATTTGAAGCCAAGCGGAAACTCGTACTCATTGGGCAGGCTGGGGATAGAAGTGATAATGATATTTTTAGTTTGGTTAAAGCTGCTGCGAATTTAAATCCGGACAAAGTAGTTGCGTGTGAAATACTAAAATTTCTACGGGGGAGAGAAACTGAGGAAGTACCTGAACTGATTAAGTCCTATTTTATTGAACAGGGGATTGAAGAGAATTCTATTATTATAAAGGAAGATATACTAAGCGGTGTTAATTCCGCTTTGGAGTGGGCTGAGTCCGGGGATTTACTCCTGTTGTTAGCGTTAGATCAAAAAGAAGAATGTATTGAAGCCATTCAGACTTTTTGCGCAGACCGATGAAGGAAAGAACAATACGGGAATTAAAATGAAAAAACAAAATATCCAGATTTCTGATCTTTACCGGCTGAAGCTGGTAAGCGACCCTCAAATTTCTCCAGACGGTTCTCAGGTAGTTTTTGTGGTGGAGACCATGCACAAAGGAGATAAGAAGTATTATACCAACCTTTGGCTCGTTCCGTCAAAGGGTGGACGACCCCGTAAGCTGACACACGGCAAGAAAAACGACAGCTGCCCCCGCTGGTCGCCGGACGGTAAGACGATTGCATTTATCTCCAAGCGACCCGCCGCTGACGGCTCCATGGCGAAACTGGAGGATTCCGGGCAGATATGGCTCCTCCCCATGGAAGGCGGTGAAGCTCAGCTGCTCACCCATCTTCAGCGAGGCGTAGTAGAAGCACTCAAATGGTCACCGGACGGCCAAGATATTGGCTTTTTGTTTCATCCTGTTGGGAAGGAGGTAACGTTCAAGAACGGCAAGCCGGAAGTGCCGGCATATCGCCACATCAAGGATATGTGGTTCCGGCTGGATGGAGTAGGATTTCTCGGTAGTGAGTTCACTCACGTTTGGGCTGCTAATGCCAGCAGTGGAGCATCACGACAGGTGGTGACAGGGAAGTGGAACGACGTCAGTTTTGACTGGTCACCGGATGGGAAGAAGATCGCTTTTATTTCCAATCGCCGGGAAGATTGGCAGTATCATTTTGAGGAAGATGAGATATATCTGGTTTCAGCCAAAGGCGGCGAACGTGTGAAGAACATTGACGCACCTTCAGGACCCAAAGACGGCGTCTCCTTTTCCCCTGATGGCAAGCGGCTGGCCTACATCGGACACGACCGTCCTTATGAGGGTTGGGGCGTGGTCAACTACACCATACGAACGGTAGGATTAAACGGGAGTGATCCCCGCAGCCACACGGAAAAACTTGACCGTACTGCTTTTCCTCTCACGCTGGGAGATTTGACACCCAGCTTTGTTGTGACTGCGCCCATTTGGAGTCTTGATGGCAAGCAGCTCTATTTTAACTATTCTTCCGAGGGGAACTCGCTCCTGAGCCGAGTGGATGTCGGATCCGATAAAATTAATACCGTTGCGGATGGACAGGTAGTGGTCACTTTTTCCATGGACGCCACCGGGCAGATAATTGTCATCCACGGCGGGCAGTCAGAAGCTCCGGACGAGCTGTTTGTTTATGATATTTCGCAAGGTATTCACCGGCAGGTGACACGCATGAACAGCGGTTATGTGAGCAGTCGGAGTTTCAACTCACCTGAAGAGGTGTGGTTCAAGAGTGGTCGGACGAATGTTCAAGGGTGGATTGTGAAACCGCCAGGGTTTTCATCTAAGCGGAAGTACCCTTTAATTCTGCAGATTCACGGTGGACCGCGCTGCCAGTACGGGAGGCTGTTCGTCCATGAAATGCATTTGTTGGCGGCCAGTGGTTACGTGGTGATTTACACCAATCCCCGGGGCAGTCAGGGTTACGGCGAGAAGTTTGCCGACTCCATCACCGGAAAGTGGGGAGAGCCCGCCATGACTGACCTCATGGCGGCGGTGGATTTTGCCATCTCGTTGGGCTATGTTGACAAGAATCGTCTTGGCGTCACTGGCGGGGGCTCTGGGGGCTATATGACCAATTGGGTGGTAACCCATACGGATCGCTTCAAGGCAGCTGTCACACAGCGGAGTGTTTCCAACTTTGCCTCCATGTTCGGTACCTCGGACGTAGGCTTTGACATGGAGTGGGAATTCAAGGCGACGCCGTGGGAAGATCCCGAGTTGTACGCAAAGTGGTCGCCTATCACCTATATTGATAAATGCAAGACGCCGCTACTCATCATCCACAGCGAGCACGACTGGCGGTGCAATGTGGAGCAGGACGACCAGATGTTCATGGCACTGAAGTACTTGAAGCGCGAGGTGGAGTATGTCCGCTTCCCAGAGGAGCCGCACGGGCTTTCCCGCCACGGTCGGCCGGACAGGCGAGAGGCGCGGCTGAAGTTTATCGTTGAGTGGTTCGACCGTTATCTTAAATAATGCTATTGTTTATTGGTATTTTTCTTTAAAATGATCATTATAGTCAAAAGTCCTATAATACTCCCTATAAGATTTTTTACTAGTAGTTCTCATTACATTACCGTTAGAACGTTTATATCTTATATTATACCAAGTGTGATTTTTTTT
>ENA-ORDI01001944-ORDI01001944.1-marine-metagenome-genome-assembly--contig:-NODE-1944-length-10630-cov-7.160239_pt1 | contig 10630 bp, 8 predicted proteins | sample MGYA00248628_ERZ508525 | MGnify/ENA primary metagenome ERZ508525 (study PRJEB26195, sample SAMN05422138) | marine metagenome | isolation source: East of Porto Seguro, South Atlantic Ocean | place...
ATCTGTAACCTTATCTTTAACGGCTCTTGTAATAATAAATATTTCGTTCAAATATTTAGTGCCCAAAGCATTGGCTGATAAGGCAAGATTTGTAAAGGAGGCAAAAATAGCGAAGAAAGTTGCTTTTAAGTGCGCTGGTGCATTTTTTGCAATCCAAGCTAATAATGGAATCATCGAAACTTGTCCTAAAGGAGACTCTAGCGCTGTATTAACAATAGCGATAAACCTGGCATCAACGACTCCGTTTGTTAAGGAAGACGTCCAGTTATGAAATCCATAATACATCCCAACACTAGGTAAAAATAAAATTGAACCAACGATAGATAGAATTACAATAATTTTAGCAATGGAATTTTTTGCCATAAAAGGTCTGAAAATGACAATACCCACCAAAGTTAACGCGGAAGCTATTAAGGATAGTAACGAAAAAAACTGTTGATCAAAATCAAGAACATCAATTTCAAACCAACCCAAACCAGGCCCGGGACCTGGCATTGCTCGAAAAACAAAGATAATGATAGCAGTTCCAACGACAACAAAACGAGATGATTCAGGCAGTTCAATAATTAGTTTTTTCATTAAAAACAAGATGATTAGCATCGAACCTATAAATACAATTTCCTGGGCAAACGGAACTTTTAAGATTCCGACCCCAAGCGTAAAAATGACAAAGACCAAACTACCGCCTAGGATCCACCAATTGGGTTGGGTGCTTACTACGAACTCTGTCATGAGTTTTTTTAATTCTTGATCACTTACTCCTGATTTTATTAATTTCTCCAAACGTTGTCTTTTGAGATACATTGCAAGAAAAACTCCCGAGACTGAAACAATTGGAATGATTAAAGCGTAAAGATAAATTCTGCCGTATATTTCAATTTTTTCTGCTTCACTTAAAGCGCTAACGCCCGCAAACATAACAACATTAACCAGCGCTACTAAAAAAAATCCGCCGATAATCGCAAATCGACCTAGAGTTTGCATCGTCGTGTGCATGATCTTTATTTGTTGAGTAGAGTATTGAATCCCTTGATCATCAGTACTTGGTATCGCCTCGACCGTCATGGCATCAGCTACAACGTCCTGCGTAACGTAACCAACTGGAGCAAGCAAAGCACTTATGATAAACCATGTTTCAACTTTTAAAATAGATGCCATGGTCTCTGTATGGATAATGAGGCCATACATGATAATTACGCTCAGCACGATAAGCCCAGCTCCAACAAAAACGAGGTAATTTTTTCTCGACCAAATTAAATCAACAAGATGCCCTAAAGGCATTTTTAATGCCCAGGGAATTCCTGCCCAAAATCCTAATCCTGCTAGAAATGCCGCCGATAAATTGAGATAATCTTTAATAAAAAAAATACCGACGATTCCGGTTAATCCCGAAATGCCCGCCGCAACATAAACCATGAGGGGGGGCAGGTAGGTCCAGCGAAACTGTCTCCCCAAATCAATAAGGGTATCATCGACAAACTGAACAATACCTTTTGTAAAAGACATAAAAAAAAATTAACTAGTTTTTTTCTTCTTGAACTCTCGGTCTAGATGAGCTGTGAATTGGTCCACTAAATAGTCGCTGTAGGCAAAGATCTGATTAGGTTTAAAGGATTTTGTCACGTGTTTTTCTTCATTAGTCTTATCCTCGAGCACAATAGTCTCCTTTGCTGGATTGGAGTCTTCTAAATAAATCAGCATTAAAAAATTCTCGTCTGGAACATCATCATATCTAATGAAGCATAAATTTTCCTCATATCTCCGATCGATTACCCTGAGTATTGATTTATGTTTAGGTATGTACCGTTTATTGAGTTGGAACACCAAACTGTTGGCGCTCCGATAAAAACTCTCCAAAATTGTTTCAATTTTTTGTCTTTGTTCAGCGTATTCTTTTTCCTTTTGAATGAGATCCTCTTTAGAATCAGTAGCCAGGACTTCTATGCCTAAAGACTCAATTCTCTCCTTAATTTTTTGTTCTCTAATTAATCGATATTTATCTTTAATTTTTTCTAGACGTTTTTCTACGGGTCGGTAATCTTCACGTTGTTCTTGTAAAGCTAATTTCTCTAAATTTTTAATTTCTTGAAGCTCTCTTTTTCTAAAAGACTCAATTTTTTTCTCTAATTTAATTTCTTCTAGAAAACGGCGTCGTTTTTCGGCTTGTTCTTTTCTTAAAATAGCTTGCTCTTGTCTGATGAATTTCTTCAAATCTTGTTCACGAGTTTTTGCTAGTTTAATTTCATCTCGAAGTTCTCGTTGTTTAGTTTCATATCTTAAACGTTGCTCTTCTTTTATTTGTCTTTCTCTTTCTTTTTTTTCAAGGGCAATCTTTCTTAGCTTTTCAATTTTTCTCTTTTCTCTAAAATCATCATAGGCTCTAAAAAATGGCCACAGCATAAAACTGATCACATTTTGAAAGCTCAGTTTTATTAGATGTTTTCTTTGTTTTTTAAACTTTGGAATTTTAATCCGTTTGGCTTTTTCCCTAGCCCTGATCTTTTTCTTTTTTCTTGATTTGCGAGGTTTTTTCTTAGTTCTTCTTGATTTTCTCGTTTTCTTTATAATTTTGGTTTTCTTAGCTTTTTTCCTAAGCTTGAGCTTTTTCTTTTTTCTTGATCTATGAGATTTTTTTTTAGTTTTTTTCTTAACTTTTTTTACTCTTTTTTTCATTGAAATTAACTAATTTATTATTACCAATAAGTTATTGATAAATATAGTCTCTTGTTCTGCTGGGTGTAGAGGAAAAATTTTTTACAATTTCTATTTGATAGACTAAAAGATCTGCCCATTTAAAGGATGCGCTACAACTTGAAAGATAAAAATCCCAAAGCCTTACAAATTCATTACCATATTTTTTTTTAGCCTTACCTGCATTTTCTAAAAATCTTTTTCTCCATTGATCCAAAGTGAGATTGTAATGGTCTATCAAACTCTCCCACCCTGAAATAACCAGGTTCGTTTGTTCAATAGCTTTAGTGAGCTGGCTGGCGACCGGGATTTTTCCTCCAGAAAATATATACTTATTTATGAATGGATTAGCTGCATAAGGTGGTTTGGTTGAAGCAATGGTATGGGTCAAACAAATTGCATCATCTTTCATTAAATCGCTTATTTTTTTAAAAAAGGTTTTATAAAATTTAGGAGAAACGTGTTCTAAAAAACCAATATTTGTTAAACGGTCGTACTTTCCTGTTACATTTCTGTAGTCACATAACTCATAACTGAGTAAATTGTCTAATTTGGATTCGCGTGCCTTCTCTTTACAGTGAGCCAGCTGGTTAGATGACAAGGTTACACCATGAACTTGGCATCCAGTATGTTTAGATAGGTATCGACTTAAGCCACCCCAACCACAACCGATATCCAAGACGCTGTGACCTGGCTTTAAATCTAATTTTTTAGCAATGTGTGAAAGTTTGTTGGTTTGCGCCTGTTCCAAACTTTCATTAGAATTTTTAAAAATACCACAAGAATATTGTCGATGCTCTTGATCAAGCATCCAATCATAAATATCTTCACCTCGATTATAGTGCATTTCTACGTTTTTCTTTGCAGCGCCAGGAAAATTATAACTTGTTAGAAATTTCCATGCATACATTAGATTATTAATAATTGTAGAATAAGTATTGATTTTTCCTCGACCAATATTCTTAAATGTTAGATTTAAAAAATCATGTATAGAACCATTTATAATTTCAATATTTCCTTTAAAGTATTCCTCTCCTAAATAAAGTTCTGGATAAATTAATAATTTCCAGTTTAAATCTTTCTTTAATAATTTTAGTGTCAGAGGTTTTTCTTTATTTGAAACCTCTCCGCATATGTACTTTTGGTCTTGAGAATCTACTAAGACAATCCCCTCTTTTGAAAACAGTTTTGATAAAAATCTAGCTAACAACATAATTTATGCCGCAATGTTCTTTTCTGGAAAGAATTCTAATTCCTTTAATTTAGACATCATTTCCTTTTGTTGTGGTTCGGAAAGCAAACTTAAAGGTGGTAAAATTCTTTTATATTTTTCATTTTCGAATGACATAAAACTATGTAATCCAGAAATTAAATTATAATTATCGAAAACTTTTCTAATTGCACAAAGTTTTTCGTTAAAAGTTTGTTTTTTTTTGTTATTAAAATCATCATAAACTTTACGAGCCAATGACGCAGTTACATTGCAAATTGCTGAAATAATTCCGCTGTTACCTAATTCCAGTCCTTTAAGTAACTTCGTTTCAGATCCAGAAAAAATCAAAAAATTTGGTATTTTAAGCACTTCGTATAAATTGTATGTGCTGTCTTTAAGTCCAACAATCTGTTGGGGAAAATCCTTAGCTAATTTTTCTACAATTTGAACGCTAAATTTATAGCCACTAAGTTTCTCAAAATTATATAAAATAATTTTGCTTTCTGGCACTTTTTGAACCACGTTTGCATAAAAAGAATAAGCTCCTTTATCATCATATTTATAATATGCAGGCGGCATTAGTAGAAATCGATCTATTCCATTACTTATAGAATGTTTCATCAGTTCAACATTTTCATTTAAAGCGTTAGCTCCCGTTCCAATTATAAAATGATCTTTTAATTTATTTTTATTGAGTTTATTAATTAATATTTTTTTCTCCTTAGAAGAAATAAGTTGTGCACATCCAGTAGATCCAAAAAATATGGCACCGTGGAGCCCCTCTTTTATGAGTCTCTCCGAATGTTTAATTGTAGATTCAATATCAAGGGATAAATCTTGATTGAAAATACTCATCGAAGCTGCATATACGCCTTTTTTAATAGCCATGCTTTTAACCAATTTATTTGTTAGAAATTATATTAAATTAAAAAAATGAGCAAAGCTCTTGTAGTAATAAAATCTATGGGAATCGGTGATTTATCAATACTAATTTCTAGTATACATGCAATTAGTAATAGAATTGCTAAACCCGTTACAGTTTTAGCACAAAAAAACACGCACGCACATGCAATATTAAAACATGACCCTCATGTTGAGGAAGTGATCGAATTAGATGAAAAGGAAATTAAAAGTTTTTTTGGTATTATAAAAAAAATTAAACCAAAACAGTTTGATCAATCTTATATTTATAGCGACTCTGTACGACTTTACCTAATTTCAAAACTATCAGGCATTAGGCAAAATTTTCAGTATAAATTTTTTTCAAAGAAAGGTAAGAATTTTTTCAGAACAGCAAAAGAATTTACTGAAAAAATATTAGATATAAAAGTTAATTCTCAATCTAAAATTTATTTTGATAAAAATGAAATGGAAAAGGCAAAAAAAAATTTTAATATTTCAGATCAAATAAAAAATATAGTTTGTGGTATCTCGGCTTCCGGATCAACAAAAAGATGGGATATTAAAAACTATATTAAATTATTTGAAAGTCTTAATGCAAAATTTAAATGCAAATTTTTTCTTGCAGGCGGGTTAAATGATGAAGATTTAATCAAACAAGTAACGAACTCTTCAGTTGGAAAAAACTGTGTATCTTTTTCTACAATGACAATTGCTAAAACAATACCTATTATTAGTGCATGCCAATATTATATCGGTAATGATACCGGTTGGGGACACATTTCTTCAGGTTTAGGATTAAAATCTTTATTTTTATTTATGGACTCGCCTCCTTCTGCTTATGGAGCCTATAGTAAAAATATATCTGTTGTACTTCCAGATGGTGAAACAATGGAAAGTTGTGGCCACAACACTAGGGGTAAAAATAGAATACCTGTTGATAGAGTGCTTCGCAAAACACTGGAGTTAATGAATTAGCTAAAATCGTTTTTCAATATCGTTTCTTTAGCTTCGTTAACTATTTGGCTTAAACGTTCCGTATTTGAATTAGGATTAATGTCAGGATGAATTTTTTTTTGCAATCCATTTGTGGCTTTAATTACATCTTCTTTAGAGCATCCTTTTTCTTTTTTTAAGCCCAAAATTTTATATGCTTCTTCTACCGATAAATTACTTGAAGGTTGTGCTTGATTTGATTGGCCATAATATGAAAATCTTCCAGCATTTCTTAAATATTGTAATAAACGCCACAATTGAAATATTTGAATTGCTGATAAACCTTTAATTTTAAGAACACTCATTGCTAAAAATAATAGGGGAAGTGAAAAAAGAAAACGACCAGCAATAACAAAAAGTACTGCAAGAATTGCTGACAAAATAAAGATTAAAACTCTAGCTCCCTTTGCAACTTTTTTACTGCTAGTCTTTGTAAACCATGAAAGCAATACAAAAACTAAGATAAAAATAATAATTCCAAAAAAAACTAAATTCATATATTAATCTTCAGTCAAATGAATATACCAAAATTAAGACAACAAAAAACAATCAAAAAATATCACGGAATTTCATGGGAAGACAATTATGCATGGATTCATCAAGAAAATATTCTGGAAGTTTTAAAGAACCCAACAAAACTTAATCCTGAAGTTCAGAAATATCTAGAAAAAAATAACGAATACACAGAACACCATTTAAAAGACACCAAAAAATTTCAAAAAAAATTGTTTGATGAAATAAAAGGTAGAATAAAGCTTGATGACGAAAGTCTTCCCTATACTGACAAAAAATTTATTTATTGGACAAAAACAACCAAAGAAACAAACTATGCAATAAAACTAAGAAAAAAAATAGGAACAAATAAAATTGAAGAGTATTGGTCAGGTGAAAAAGAGAAAAAAAAATTAAATGCAGAATATTTTGGTATTGGTGATCTGCAGGTATCACACGACGATGAAATGCTCGCCTACTCTTTGGACCTTAAGGGATCAGAATATTTCACTATATATGTTCGCAGAATTTCGGATAATAAAATTGTTTCTGGAGAAATTAAAGAAACTTCGGGAAGTATCACTTGGTCATTAGATAATAAATATATTTTCTATTCGAAGCTAGACAAGCATCACAGACCAAGAAAAATTTATAGACATAAAATTGGAACCCCAATAAAAAACGATCAATTAATTTATGAAGAAAAAGACGAAGGTTTCACCTGTGGGATTGATATTAGTTCCGATGAAAAATATTTTTTAATTAAAACATCTGATCTTACCACTTCCGAAATTTATTTCTTTGATGTAAATAAAACTAATCCAAAACCCAAATTATTTAGAAAAAGGCAAAAAGAAATAGAATATTCTATCGATTCTTGGAAAGGATATTTTTATATTCACACAAACTTAGATGCAGAAGATTTTAAAATCTGTTTATGTAAAATCGATAATATAGAAAAATGGCAAGACTATATTCCCGCAACAAATGGAGTGTTAATTGGAGGTTTTAATTTGCTAAATAAATGGATGATACGTTCAGAAGTTAGAGACGCTTTAGCAAAACTTTATGTTAGAAATTTAGATACAAATATAGAAGAAGAATTAATTATCACCGATGAAAAAGTAATAAGTCCGGGTGCATCATTAATGCAAAAAGATAGAAATACAAACAAAATATACATTGCTTATCAATCTCCGAAAACTCCAGGTAAAGCCTACATCTACAATGTTCTAACAAAAGAGAAAAAACTTGTTAAAGAAGAAATTGTGCCATCGGGCCACAACCCGAATGACTATGTCGTCCAAAGATTAAGTTGTAATTCTCATGATGGAAAAAAAATTCCTTTAACAATAACTCGGCATAAAAATACACAATTGGATGGAAGTGCAAATCTTCTTCTTTATGCCTATGGAAGTTACGGTAATTCTATGGGACCTGCATTCTCTTCAAACATACTTAGTTTAATAAACCGAAACATTATCGTGGTAACTGCCCACGTAAGAGGAGGAATGGAAAGAGGATATAACTGGTGGAAAGATGGAAAAATGCTTAACAAAAAAAATACCTTCAAAGACTATCTTTCAAGTGCAAAATTTCTAATTGAAAAAAAATATACTAGTAAAGGAAAAATTATAGGTATGGGTGGCTCCGCGGGAGGATTGCTTATGGGAGTTGCTATGAATGAAACTCCCGAGTTATTTCTTGGAATGGTAATGGCTGTTCCTTTTGTGGATACCCTTACGACAAATTTAGATCATTCCCTACCACTAACAGTAGGAGAATTTAACGAATTTGGAAACGCAAAAAATAATAAAGAACACTTTGATTATATTCGATCTTATGCGCCGTATGAAAATATTAAGAAAATGGATTATCCTCACCTTTTTATAACAACAAGTTTGAACGATAACAGGGTTTTGTTTGACGAACCTGCAAAATTTATAGCCAAACTTAGAGATTATAAAACAAACAATAATTTATTACTTTTGAAAACTGAAATGAAAGCCGGCCACGGAGGAAAAACAGGTAGAGATTCTGCAATTGAAGAAATTGCCTTGGACTATGCGTTTGTTTTAAAAATTTCTAAAAAATTAAATTCATAGACTTGAAAATTTAAATAAAGTTCTTACCTATAATCTGTAAGTTGCCTAATGGGACTTACATAAATTAACCTTGCTAAACAAAGGAGGAAAATATGACAAGTAAGGATCTATCAGTCTTTAACTCTTTAAGACCTTTTAGTATTGGCTTTGACGATATGTTTGATCAGTTTGAGTCTATGCTAGGTGATGGTGGATTAGTGAAAAATAACTATCCCCCATACAACATCAGAAAGGCCGGGAAAGATAAATATGCTATTGAATTAGCGATTGCTGGCTTTAATAAAAATGATGTTGAGGTTGAGTTTGAAGATAACCTTTTAACAGTTAAAACTAAAAAAATTGATAAAACTGTTGAAAAAGATGGCGACGAGATAATTCATAAGGGAATATCTCAAAGATCATTTTCTAGATCATTTACAATAGCAGATGATGTGAAGGTAAATGGTGCGGAGCTTAAAGATGGTCTTTTGACAATCGACTGTGAAAAAATCGTTCCAGAACAAAAGAAAAAGAAACTTATTCCAATTAGCTAAATTGGAGCCTTACTTGCGGAGATTTTATCTCCGCAAGTATTTAAAAACATCCCTTGCTAGTAAACCCCACAATCATCTTATTTTCATTAATTTCGAATTGTCTTTCACAGGTAATTTTATATTTTTTTGAAACATAGATAAAAAATTTAGATCCCTTATCATCATAAGTTATCTTGTCTGGCTCACCCATAACAATTTTTAATTCTGATTCCGGTTGTTGAAGAAATTTACTTAATTTCTCATTTTCTTTTTTTATTGCACTCTGTGATTTGTTTTCAATAGTTTGACAACTATTAAATAAAAAAAGAAAAGCAATTAATGAAAATATATGAAAAGTTTTCATAGTTACAATTAAAAATAGAATATCATATATTTTATAAACAGATATAAACCTCCAAGTTGTATTTTTCGTTAAGTTATCCTTATTTAACAGTAGTTATTTTGTTGTGACTTCTTTCAAAATGTTTATTAAGGTTGCTTCATTATATTAACTTTAGGAGGAAATATGTTTTTAGAAAAATATTTTCAATATAAAAAGCACGGTACAGATTTTAAAACAGAAGTCATTGCAGGAGTAACGACCTTCTTGACGATGGCGTATATTATGTTTTTAAATCCAATTATCTTAGCTGACGGTGGATTTGATTTTGGCGGCGTTTTCACCGCAACTATTTTAGCGATCGCTGTTGCCTGTTTCATAATGGGCTTCTATGGTAAAACTTGGCCCATCGGCTTGGCTCCCGGTATGGGTTTAAATGCCTTCGTGGCGTACGGTATTTGTTTGGGCGGCGGTTATACTCCAGCAGAAGCTTTGGGAGCTGTTCTGGTAGCGGGTATACTCTTCGTGATCATATCATTAACACCGATTCGATCTTGGATAATCAACTCGATTCCAAAAAGTTTAAAACTTGGCATCGGCGCTGGTATCGGTTTATTCTTAGCAATAATTGGGCTAGAAATTATGGGAGTTGTTGCCGATCATCCAGTGACCCTTGTGACGCTTGGAAATCTAAAGAGTCCGATTGTTTTGCTAGGGGCTGCAGCTTTTGTGGTCATGTGTATTCTAGAAAAACTTAAAATCAAAGGTAATATCATTATTGGTATTATTGTTTTCAGTGCAATCGCGTGGATATTTGGACTAGCAGAATTTAAAGGAGTGGTTGGTTCAATTCCACCAATGACGCATTTGTTCCAGTTTGATCTTGGAGCAGCTTTGTCAGCGTCAATGGCTACGGTTGTGTTTACACTTTTCTTTGTCGACTTTTTTGATACGGCAGGAACACTTACTTCGGTAGCTAATGTTTCTGGAAAGATTGATAGCAAAGGTAGAGTAAAAGACATTGAAAAAGCGATGCTTGCTGATTCTGTAGGTACAGTTGCCGGCGCCTTGATGGGCACTTCAACTGTCACGAGTTATGTGGAATCTGGTGCCGGCGTGAAGGCCGGTGGTAGAACGGGTATGACGTCAATTGTAATTGGCGTACTTTTCTTAGCGTGTTTATTCTTTGCTCCACTTGCAACAAGCTTGCCCAAAGAGATAGATGGTGCAGCACTTATATATGTTGCGGTTCTTTTTGTAAGAAACATTGTGGACATAGAGTGGGATGACATCGCCGAGGCGGCGCCTGCAGTACTGGCGATGATAGCGATGCCCTTGACCTATTCTATATCTAACGGAATAGCCATGGGGTTTATTACAT
>ENA-ORDI01001945-ORDI01001945.1-marine-metagenome-genome-assembly--contig:-NODE-1945-length-10630-cov-2.939733_pt1 | contig 10630 bp, 7 predicted proteins | sample MGYA00248628_ERZ508525 | MGnify/ENA primary metagenome ERZ508525 (study PRJEB26195, sample SAMN05422138) | marine metagenome | isolation source: East of Porto Seguro, South Atlantic Ocean | place...
ATTTTCTTAATAATATTGACCATGTCAGTTGGAGCGATAAATTGACCTTTCTTCACGTTGACACACTTTCCTGTTTCACCTGCAGCCAGTAGTAAATCCGTCTGCCGACAGAGAAATGCCGGTATCTGTAAAACATCCGCAACTTCAGCAACCTGCTCGGCTTGATCAGGAGAGTGGATATCGGTAAGAATTGGAACTCCTGTGGTATCCTTAACTTCACGCAGAATCTCCAACCCCTCCTCCATTCCGGGGCCACGGAATGATTTCACGGATGTACGGTTTGCCTTATCAAAGGAGGTCTTAAAGATGAACGGAATTTTTGCTTCCACCATGATTTTTTTCAGTGACATCGCCATCTTCAGTGAATGTTCCGGCGATTCAATAACACATGGACCGGCAATGATTACCAGTTCACTTCCACCAATTTCAATATCTCCCACTTGCACAGTCATGATGCCAACTTGTAATTGAGTGATGCTTTCACAAATTCACGGAAAAGCGGATGTGCTTTTTCAACCCTGCTTTTTAGCTCAGGATGAAATTGGCACATCACAAACCATGGATGATCTTTTAGTTCAATGATCTCCGCCAATCCCAGTTCCGGATTAATCCCGCTGAAAAGCATCCCCCTTTTTTCAAGTATCTTTCGATAGTCATTGTTCACTTCATAGCGGTGACGATGTCGCTCACTGATTTTCTTTTTCCTGTACGCTGCATAAGCTTTTGTCCCAGCTGACACATTACAGTCATAAGCTCCGAGGCGCATAGTGGCACCTTTCTTTTTTACTTTCAGCTGAGAAGGCATGAGTGCAATTACAGGATCGGGTGTACGGCGATTAAATTCTGTGCTGTTGGCGCGAGTCAAGCCGCAGACATTCCGAGCAAATTCCACAACTGCCATCTGTAATCCAAGACAAATGCCGAGATAAGGAACATCATTCTCTCGAGCATATTTTGCACAATAAACCTTCCCTTCCGTCCCGCGGTCTCCAAAGCCGGGGAGAACCAAGATACCATCCAATTCACCCAAGTGTTCTTCACTTTCTTCATCAGAGTTAAGCAATTCAGTGTTAATCCATCTGATGTGCACTCTGGCATCGTTTTCCACTCCAGAGTGGATAAATGCTTCGATTACACTTTTATAAGCATCGGGGAGTTCAGTGTACTTGCCACAGAGCCCGACGGTTAATTCGTGGGTAGGATTCTTGAACCGCTCGATGAATAATTCGAGTTTAGAAATATCAGCGCTCTTACCGTCAAGCTGCAGCTGTTCAGCAATAATCTGTCCTACACCCTGCTTGTACAATCTTAGCGGAACCTCATAAATGGTGTCAACATCTCTGGCTTCCACCACGTTGGATTGAGGTACACTGCAGAAAAGTGATATCTTCTTTTTCACAGATACAGGAATGGCACGATCGCTTCTGCAGAGGATCATATCCGGCTCCAGTCCGATCTCTCTCATTTTCATGACACTGTGCTGAGTCGGTTTTGTCTTCAATTCTTCACTGGCATCAATATACGGAAGGAGAGTCACATGCGCCACAAAGCAGCTTTCTCGTCCAATTTCGAGTCGCATCTGGCGGATAGTCTCCAGGAATGGCTGACTCTCGATGTCACCAATAGTACCTCCCACTTCACAGATGACTACATCATACCGATGCGGTTGATTGACTGCCCGAATTCTTCTCGTCAGTTCATCAGTAATATGTGGAATGATCTGAATCGTCTGACCGAGATAGTCGCCCTCTCTTTCCCGATCCAGCACTGACTGATAAATCTGTCCCGTCGTGGCGTTGTTCCGCTTGTCCATGTTCACATCTATGAATCGCTCATAATGGCCCAGATCGAGATCGGTCTCGGAGCCGTCGTCCAAAACAAATACTTCTCCGTGCTGATACGGATTCATGGTTCCGGGATCAACGTTCAGGTAAGGATCGAGCTTCATGATGGTAACACGCAGTCCACGACTCTTCATAAGGTAGCCGATAGAAGCTGAAGCGATTCCTTTCCCCAAACCGGACATTACTCCGCCCAGAACAAATACGTACTTTGTCTTAGACTTAGGCAATTCCCATATCCTCAATCAGCGCGTTAAGATCATCTGGTGTATTGACACCAATCACATCATACTCAGTTACAAAAACACCCATTTTGCAGTCGATATCCATGGCTCTCATCTGTTCGAGACTTCGCTCAATTTCGCGAGAGCTTTTCTCCATTTTCACCAGTTTTAAAAGATATTCACGACGAAAAGTATAAATACCTATATGTTTGAGGTGCTTAGTACTTTGTTCTCCTTCCGGTACACGGAAAAAGTCCTTAGCAAAACCGTCATCATCCAACTCAACTTTGACTACATTGGGATTTTCCCATTCATCCTGAGAAAGAGACAAACTGGCAGCTGTACTCATTTGTATTGACTTTTCCTCTAAAAGTAGCAACACTGCTCCATCAATAATGTCTGGAGAAATGAACGGCTCATCACCCTGAATATTAATCACAATCTCATCTTTATGTCGAGAAGCCACTTCAGCAACACGTTCTGTTCCGGTAGAGTGATTACTACCTGTCAATTCCACAGGAATATCCAATTCCTGCATTGCATTCTCAACACGTTGACTATCCGTGGCAATAACCACAGAATCTAACTCTCTACATTGGATCGCTTGATAATACACTCTTGCAACCATTGGGAAACCATCTATAGGTATGAGTACCTTTCCGGGAAATCGAATAGAATCATAACGGGCGGGAATGACTCCTAAGACCCCCATGAGAAGCTCCCCCTTACCTTTAAAGTGCCTGTTTCGTGTTTACATGCAATCATCGTGCCAAACTGAATTTACCCGTCTTATATGCGCAATTCAAGGAAAAGGGTGAGTGGTAACTGGTGAGCTGTGGATTGATGGACGATGAGTTTCATTAGTCAGATATTGTAGAGGGATCATTTCCCCTTTTTACTGTATTCCTGTTTGATTTTCTGAAAGAAATCGTAGGCTGCTTCGTAGCTGTTTTTAATCTCACCATCGAGAATGGCATCTTCGATTCGGCTCTTGATATCCCCTACCAGCTTCCCAGGCGATAATTCAAGTTCCTTCATAATTTCTACTCCCTTGATAGGTGATTGAAACGCCATAAACGCATCCCTTTCCTCAACATTCTGCATCAGTTCTTCCACGCGATCAAAGTTTCCCATGTACTTCTTAACCAGCATAGGATTCTTGGATGTAATATCCGCCCTGCAGAGAATCAGGAGATCATCCAGATCTTCGGCTGCAACCACCATTACTCTCCTTACAGCGCTGTCCGTTATGCCATCCTTGGCCAATGCAATGGGACGAAGATGAAGCATCGTCAGCTTTTGGAGGTATTCCAAAGTTTTGTTGGAGAGCTTCATCCGTCTTGCCACTTTTTCCAGCATCCGGCTGCCTACAATTTCATGACCGTGAAAAGTCCACCCTTTGGATGTACTCAAACGGCGAGTTCGCGGCTTGGCGATATCGTGAACCAGAGCAGCGAACCTTAAATCAGGTTTATCAGTAAGCTTGGCGATATTGTCTACAACTTGGAGCGTATGATAAAAGATATCCTTGTGATGCCACTCCTTCGGCTGCTCCAGACCTACCATTGTATTTATTTCCGGAAATACAATTTCCAATAATCCTACCTGCTGTAATAAGTCTAGGCCAATGGACGGTATGGGAGCAGACAGAATTTTGTAGAATTCACTGGTAATTCGCTCAGCAGAGACAATCTCAATCCGTTTCGCTTGGCGGATGATGCTCTCTGCTACCTGTTTGTCGATCTGAAAATCGAGCTGTGCTGCAAAACGGACAGCCCGGAGCATCCGCAGTGGATCATCGGAGAAAGTGCTGTCGGGATCAAGAGGTGTCCGCAGGAGACGCTTCTGGAGATCACGCACTCCGCCGTAAGGATCCGACAGTTCCCCCAGACTGTCTTCACAAAGTGAAATAGCCATGGCATTGACGGTAAAGTCTCGACGGGAAAGATCCATCTCCAAATTGGCAGAACTTACTTCCGGTTTACGTGAGTCACTTTCGTACGTTTCGACTCGTGCAGAAGAAACTTCGATAATTCCATCTTTGCTCTGAACCTGGGCAGTACCAAACTTCTCGAACGGTATCACTGTTTTGATCTTTAGTTTTTTGGCAAGTTTACGGGCGAAACTGATGCCATCCCCAACTACCATCAGGTCTATATCTGAGAGCGGACGACCCAGCATGAGGTCACGTACGTAACCTCCGACTACATAAACATCTAAAGTCTCCTCGGAGGCTAAAGCACCGGCAGCACGGAAGAGTCTCGCGTTCTCCTTATCCTGATCCAGAAGTGTAGCGATATTCGTCATGGCAAAATTTACAAAAGAGCAGACTCACTTCCCTGTGATAACTCCACAAATTCCTCTTGAGAGTAGTCTCATTTCTCTATACTTTCCATGTGATGATCCTGCAAAGAACATCTATTCTCCTTCTCCCGGTCATGCTTGCTGCTCAGTTTGGTACCGTAACAGTTTCAGTGGATGACGGACAATTGAAAGAGAACGACCGGCGTGTTACCCAGGGAATAGACGAGCAAATTCAATACTTTTTTGTATCCACAGTGTGGGATGATGAATACAGCAATTTGGAGATTCCGTTGACGGTTCATTTATTCTTTCAATCTGTTGCTGATAAAGGGGGGCAACGGCTTTACGGAGTTCAGTGTCTCTTTACCAACGGCAGTGACCAGCGATACTTTGCGAAGAGCATTCAGTTCCCTTATTCGCAGGGTCAGGGTGTTTCCTACTCACCTGTGATTTTTGAGCCTTTAGCAAGCTTTCTTGAGTTCTACGGTGTAATTATTCTTGCTGGCGAAGCAGATACATACAATATTTTGGGCGGTACGCGATTTTACGAACGAGCCCGGGAAATTGCTCTTCGCGGCATGTCCTCCCAATACACCCGCGGATGGCGGCAGAGAAGCGAAGTAGTGAACATAATTAGCAAAAACAAACCTCTCCGGATTGCAAAATTTCATTTTTACGATGGGGTGGCGTACCTGAATGAAGGAGATCCGACCGAAGCCGCCGCCGCCTTCGATAAAATGCTGGATAATCTGGAAGAAAACTACCGTCAGGCACCTCGTGAACATTACAGCTCTATATTTCTGGATGCCCACGCACGGGACCTCGCTTTATTGCCTCCAAATCTACCCAACCGCAAGAAAATCCTGAAGAGTATGTTAGAGCTCGATCCTGATAACGGAGACAGTTACCGTCAGGGATTGGGTATCAAGTCCCGATAACGGCGTTTGCGTCGCAGGTAATAGTCGAAAACCACACTACCCACGTATAATTTACCCATCAACTCTCTGTCGTTCAGCTTACGAAGTAAGCGCACTCTACGGCGGCGGCGGGCAATCAATCGTGGGTGAATGACTATCCAACCCAGCGATTTAAAAACCGCCAACACATGGGGAAAATCGAAGAGAGCGACAGCATAAAGTGCTGCCACAAACTCCAGTACAAACCGGATGGGGAACAGATACAATGTCATAGGAAGATTATAGTTGGAGAGTAGCATTAAGAGTGAATTTCTGTGATTGAGATATTTCTTCCATGGAGATTTCATGGGGAGGGTGGCAGCATTCCGGTGATACACCACAGACTTAGGAGCAACCTTAATACTGTATCCCATTAAGTGAAATCGCCATTGGAGATCAATCTCTTCCTGATGAGCAAAGAAGCTCTCGTCGAATCCTCCGCTTTCTTCAAATACAGACTTTCTCACTAGGAATGCTGTCCCCGACGCCCAGAATATCTCGGCGGCGTCATCATACTGTCCTTCATCTTCCTCAATCTCGAAAAAAACACGTCCCCGGACAAACGGAAAACAGAGAATATCCAAAGCTCCTCCTGCTCCTCCGGCGTAGTCAAACTTATTTCGTTCAAAATAGTTGAGGATTTTCGGCTGAACAGCAGCAACTGACTCATCAGCTTTCAAGGCATCGACAAGCGGTTTGATCCACTCCGGTTCTTGGACTGTATCGTTGTTAAGGAACAGCAGAAACTTACCACTGGCTTCCGCTGCCCCACGATTGCAGCCGCCGGCATAGCCGTGGTTTTCGCTGCATCGGACCAGATTGACATGGGGATGATTTTCCGCTACCCAATCGGGACTTCCATCAGTGGAAGCATTGTCCACCACGACAATTTCGAGATTGGGATAGGTGGATTTTTTAAGGGAATCTAGACAGTCGGAGAGAATCTCGATTCTGTTCCAGTGGGGAATTATTACGGAAACCCGTGGGAATCCATTTCCGCTAGAAATCAATTCTACCTTGGGTTATTGGTCAATTCCTGCCGATAAGATAACAGCAGTTGACGAACAACATCATTTTCAGGATGGTCTTTGCTGAATTCATTCAGGATTTCTTTAAGATTGTTAATAATACCTTGGGCAGACGCCCCACGGAGTAACATACGGTTGAGGTCATCTCTCGACAAATCTGAGTTAGAAGCAACCAAAACGGCAGCAGCTTTTTCTTCCTCTCCCAATATATCGTACATTTCCCAGACACCGATAGCGATAGGATCTGACGGAGGTAAGATTTCCATGGGCAGCAGCTTGTTCATAAGATCGATAGTGGCAAGTGTACTGGCTGCTTCAGGACTTTCGCTCACCAGACTGTCCAGTGCCATTCGAGATTGGGCGATACGGTCTTGCAGGTATGTAAGAAGTGCTGTCCCATCTACACCACTGTCACCAAAAGTTTCCACATCTGAAGCCAGCATCTCTGTAAAAAGAAGATCGTATCTTTCTGGAGCGAATTTAAAACGTTCAAATTCCTTAGATGCAAGCTGCAGGAAAGAACTCCGCCAATTCCGGGTCAGCTTGACGTCTGTAGTCTCATTATAGTACACATCTGGATTATCAAGATTGCGATATTTGTAGCCGACCTTATATTCACGGCTCCAATCATCATCCACAACGGTCGTTAAGTTCTCCCTGATTTTCTTATAGTTTACCCTTAGACCCGGACGGGAACTGACACGAAAGGCCAACCCTTCCATCTTTAGATATTTATTGAGATTAATCATGTTGCTCGGAGAAACAGTGGAAGCAAAATATATGGGGTATTTCCACTTCCCATTCTCATCTACCTGCTTGGCGCTTTCACTAAGAATATGAACGACCATGAGGTCCTGAACGCGGATTCCCCTTTTACCGGAAAAAGTCGGTTGCATTGTCCATGAAATCACTTGGTTACCAGATCCGATGGGGATATCAATTTTCGTATCCTGCCATGGAATCGCTCCCAAGTAAACCGGTACATCCCTTCTGTTCTCTCCTGAGCCGTAAGGTATAATGTTGTATTCAAAGGTTATTTCAAAACCAAAATCAACAATATCCTCTTCTTTGATTTTCTTTTTTTGTTTTTGTTTATTTAGTTTTTTTAGGTAAATCTTTTTCAGTTCTCCTCCAAAATTATCAGAATAACTATAATCTTCAGGAATTGTCACATTAAACTGGAAGTTTTTAATTTCTGAATGAAGCCGATAGGTGCCCTTTACTGTAACCGTTTTTGCCAATCTATCACTAATTTTCATTGGTTTCAGTGGCCTATGAAGTTCCACATCTGCAATGATCTGATCATCTGTCAAATTAATGAACCGTTCACCCTCAGGTCGAGAGTCGCGTAATTGACGGATATACCACGGCGTGTTGAGAAGGCTCAGGTTTGCTACCGTTACATCTGTCCGGATTCCTTCAACTTCCTGCAGATACCATAATGGGAATGTGTCGTTATCACCATTGGTAAAGATGATTCCGTTAGGTTCGCACGTCTGAAGAATATTATATGAGTAATCCCACGGTAGATAATTACCTGTCCGATCGTGCGTGTGATAATTTTTTGATAGCATAACAACCGGAGCAGCGATTAGCAGTATGAAACCTGCGCCTAGAGCAGTGTGAATACGAAACGGCTTATCTCGTAACAATGTAAGTATCCGATCGAAAATAGCAGAAGCGCCAATCCCTACCCAGATGGCAAAAGCAAAGAAACTGCCTACATAAGAATAGTCTCGTTCGCGTGGTTGAGGGTCGGGCTGATTTAAGTAAAAAATAATTGCTATGCCTGTCAGAATAAACAGTGCTAAAACAGATAATGCTTGATAATAATCTCTCTTGAATTGATACACCATTCCTGCCATGCCCAATAGAAATGCCAGAGGGATACCAAATTGGAACCAATCCACGCCGTCCTCAGTGGGTTTAGCTTCCATCCTGCTAACTCCCGCTTCGACTGATGGTCCGCGACCGGCAAACTGCCACAGGAAATAGCGCCAATACATCTTCTTAACCTGATACCGCCAGAAGTAATCGGAATCAGAGGAATAATTCTTGTAGTTTTTTATATGATTACCCTGCCGGGAACCTCGTCGCGGAAACAGTTTATTATCATCAATTTTCCCCGAAAAATTATTGAAAGTATTCCCTCTGAACAAATCGGTATTACCGTATTGCTCTCGCTCCAGGTAGCTTATTGCTGCCTGAACAGTCTCGGGGTCATTTTCATCAATGGTAGGATTCTGAGATGAACGGATAAAAATAATTTCATAGGATGAATAGCCGATGACAATCAAAAGCAGCGAGGCAGCACCCAGTCGAATAAGATTTTTCTGAACTTTGCTGATACTACCAGCGAAAATAAATAAAGCAGAAAGAATTAAAACACCAAACAGCAATACAGAACCGATAACAATACTCGCTTCGTTTGTACCCATAATCTTTGAAAACGTAATGGCTATTTTGGGCAGGCCTTTAATAATTCCGAGATAAATGATGAGAAATATGGCGAGAACAATACCCATGAGAGCAGTGAAAGAGGGCCAGCCAAAATTCCGTTTACGGAAATACATGATCATTGCCATGAAGGGAATCGCCAGTAGATTCAGTAAATGAACTCCGGTAGAGAGCCCTAGCACGTAAGCGATAATCAAAATATAACGCTCGCTTCCTGTCTCTTCAGCTCGCTCTGCCCAATGAAGCACCAGCCAAACCACGAGTGCTGTAGAGAGCGTGCTTACAGCATAAACTTCCGCCTCCACGGCATTAAACCAGTGACTGTCAGTAAAAGCGAAAACAAGAGCACCTATTACTCCACCTCCGAAAGCGATAATTTTATCTTCCACGCTTTTGATATGACCTCGCCAATGCCGGACAAACTGAACAATAATCAGATAGAGGAGCATGATTGCCAAGGCACTGGTGATAACCGAAATCATGTTCATTCTGTAAGCGATATCGCCGGGGATAGGTAAAAGAGAGAAGAAGCGACCCAGAATCAAGAAGAGGGGTGCACCGGGAGGGTGAGGAACTCCCAATCTGTACGATGTAGCAATGAACTCTCCGCAATCCCAAAACGAGACTGTGGGGGCCATCGTTGAAAAGTAAACCAGAAAGCTGGCAAGAAATACAAATCCCGCAAGTAGACGGTTAAGACGTTCAGGTGACATTATTTTTTTGGAGTCTCCTTTTCGTTTGAATCATCGAATGACTCATCAGATTCTTCGGGCTCATTTTCTGCTTCTTCAGATGAATCTACCTCAGGTTCGGGATCCGGCTTCTTCTGTTCTTCAACGAAGTTGAGTTTTAAATCTCCTAAGGTTGATTGGAGGAAAGTCCTTTCAGCTTCACTTAAGTTTTCTCCCATACGACGCTGAATCATATCCAGCATATCAATGGCATAAGATGCCTGTTCCATGTTTCGTTCTATTTTATCAGACATTGGATTCTTTATTTTCCCCAACGCCACCCAGGCACTGCTAGCAAAGGAGGATACCAAGCCTGCGAACAGCTGTTCATCTTTATTAAACGTATCATCAGACATTTTTTGTCTCCTAAGAAATATTAACGTACTCGAGCATGTGTTGATAATCATGCAGAAAACGACTCCTGATTCCTGCATGTTCCTGTTTCTTTAACTTTGGATCGTAATCGACTAAATCAAAAGCAGCCTTCCGAGCTTCCGTAATAATATCTCCGTCGTATACCAGGTCAGCAATTTTCCATTTCATGAAACCGTGCTGGCGGGTACCGTAGAACTCTCCAGGGCCGCGCAATTTAAGGTCTTCATCAGAAATATCAAATCCGTTCGTAGTGCTGGAAATAATGTCTAGTCTCCGACGAGCAGTAGCTGTCATTCCGCGTTGAATCAGGATGCAGTACCCTTTTTCTGTCCCTCTGCCGATACGCCCTCTAAGCTGATGCAATTGAGTTAGGCCGAACCGTTCAGCGTTTTCGATCAGCATTACTGTAGCGTTGGGAACATCAATACCTACTTCTATTACGGTCGTTGATACCAATATCTGAATCTCGTTCCTCCCGAAAGCATCCATGACAGCATCCTTCTCATCTTTTTTCATCCGACCGTGAATAAGAGCGAGCTTAAACTTCGGAAATATCATTTTAGACAATGTGTCGTATCCATCCTCCACCGCCTTTAGATCGAGTTTCTCAGATTCTTCAATCAGCGGATAGACAATCATACATTGATTACCTTTCTCCACTTGATCACGAATGAACTGATAAACTTTTGGAACCTTATCTTCAGTTACGACTCT
>ENA-ORDI01001947-ORDI01001947.1-marine-metagenome-genome-assembly--contig:-NODE-1947-length-10629-cov-6.997062_pt1 | contig 10629 bp, 9 predicted proteins | sample MGYA00248628_ERZ508525 | MGnify/ENA primary metagenome ERZ508525 (study PRJEB26195, sample SAMN05422138) | marine metagenome | isolation source: East of Porto Seguro, South Atlantic Ocean | place...
GTGCGCGGATCGCCCTGACCACTCCGGCAGGGCAGGCGATCAGTTACCGCGTCCCCAACAAGAACCAGTGCAAGGAATGTCACGGGCTGAGCGGTGAAGTGGTGCCCATCGGCCCCAAGGCGCGCAATCTGTCGCACGCCTGGTTGAGCCGGATGGTCGCGGACGGGCATCTCGATACCATGCCGCAGGATGCCGACCAGTTGCCGCTGTGGGAGGAGCGTGAAAGCGCGCCGCTGTCCGCCGCCGCGCGCGCCTATCTCGACGTGAACTGCGCGCATTGTCACCAGCCTGGCGCGACCGCCTCGAACAGCGGGCTCGACCTGAGGTGGGAGCAACAGGCGCCCGAGGCACTGGGGATCGGCAAGCGACCCGTGGCGGCCGGGCGCGGGGCGGGCGGACACCTGTTCGATATCGTGCCCGGATCGCCCGACGCGTCGATCCTCACCTATCGCATGGCCAGCCCCGAACCCGGCGTGGCGATGCCCGAACTGGGCAAGGCGACGGTCGATGAAGAAGGGCTCACCATCGTGCGCCGCTGGATCGAGGAGATGGCCCCGTGAAATGGTTCTTGCGGTTGATCGGCATAGTCGCGGTCGCACTCGTCGCGACCTTCTTCATCTTTCGCGTCCCCGATACCGATCCGGCGGAAATGCAGGCCAAGTACGGCAGCGCGCCGTCGCAGATGGTCGACATCGGCGATGGCCGGCTGGTCCACCTGCGCGACGAAGGCCCGCGCGATGCACCGGTCATCGTGCTGCTGCACGGTTCGAATGCCGATCTCCATACATGGCAGCCCTGGGTCGATGCGCTGAGCGATGACTATCGCGTGATACGCTTCGACCAGCGGGGGCACGGGCTGACCGGCCCCGCGGGCGATGGCGATTACACGCTGACCGCCTTCGGTGCGGATATCGACGCGGTAACCGCTGCGCTGGGCGTGGAGCGCTTCGTGCTCGCAGGCAATTCGATGGGCGGTGCGATCGCAATGGGTTACGCGATTGCCAATCCCGAAAGGCTCGACGGGCTTGTCCTGGTCGATGCGAGCGGCGCGCCGATCGAGCGCGAGGCCGAGGGCAACATCGCGTTCAGACTGGCCGCGATGCCCGGCGTGGGCTCGGTAATGAGCCAGTTGCTGCCGCGTTCGCTGGTCGAGCGCAGCCTGACCCAGAGCGTGTCCAACCAGGACATAGTTACCGGTGAGGCGGTCGATCGCTATTGGGAACTGGCGCGCTATCCCGGCAATCGCGACGCCACGCGCCAGCGGTTCTCCACCCCGCGGTCGAGCTTCGCCGCCGAAGAGGTCGGGACGATGACCGTACCCACGCTGGTGATGTGGGGCGAGGAGGACCGCCTGATCCCGTACGAGGCGGCAGGCTGGTACATGGACAATCTGCCCAATTCGACGCTGGCGAACTATCCCGGCATCGGCCATTTGCCGATGGAAGAAGCGCCGCAGCGCAGTGCCGCCGACCTGCGAGCATGGCTGGCAAGCCTTCCGCTCGCGGGCAATCCGGAGGATGGCGGAACCGGGGCGTAACCTGCCCGTTGTAAGCCCCTGATACGCGGGATAACCGCGATCTCGCGACCATCAGGGTGACAAAAGGGACGGCAGCTTGCGCAAGCTTGGCATTATCGGGGGTCTGAGCTGGATCTCGACCCGCGCCTATTACGAACGCATCAACAAGTTCGTGCAGAAGCGGTCGGCGCCGATGGCCAGTCCGCCGCTGCTGATCGAAAGCCTTGATTACGCACCCATTGCGGCGGCGAAAAATGCCGACGACTGGGATGCGATCGCGGCGACGCTGATCGAATCCGGACGCCGGCTGGAAAGCGCCGGGGCCGAAGCGCTCGTCGTCGCGGCCAATGCCATGCACAAGGTCTATGACCGGCTGACCGAAGCGGTCTCGATCCCCGTGCTGCATATTGCCGACAGCGTCGGCCAGGCGATGGAAGATGCCGACTGCAAGAGCGCCGCGCTGCTTGGCACGCGCTTCGTGATGACCGAAAGCTTCTATCGCCAGCGGCTGGTCGGCCACGGCGTCGATCTGCTCCCGCCCGATCCGGGTGATGTCGAACTGGTCGACGGGATCATCTACAAGGAATTGATGCTGGGCCGCGTCACTCGCGATGCCGAACGCGCGCTCAAGACCATCATTACGATGAAGGAAAAGGAAGGGGCGGAAGCCATCGTGCTTGCCTGCACCGAACTCGAACTCGTCGTCGATACCGACGCCAACGTGCTTCCGGTCTACAATTCCACCGATATTCACTGCCGGGCTGCGGCCGATTGGATTCTGTCCTGACCTGATCCGGACGACGAACCCGGCCTCTGCGCCGCACAACCTGCCGAAAATCCGCCGGGTTCGCTTTTCGTTCACGTTGTCGCCCCCCTGCCGCTGACCTAAGCGTCGCCGCGCATGCACACAGCACCCTACGCATCCGATCCCACCGCAAGTCGCGGGCGCGAGTTTCCCGAGGAACGAGCAGGTTCGCGCGGCCCCCGCAGCGAATTCCAGCGTGACCGCGACCGGATTGTCCATTCCATCGCATTCCGGCGCCTGCGATCGAAGACGCAGGTCTTCATCGCACCGGATGGTGACCACTACCGCACGCGCCTGACACACAGTCTGGAAGTGGCCCAGGTCGGTCGGGTAATCGCACGCGAACTGGGCCTTAACGAAGATCTGACGGAGGCGCTTTGTCTCGGGCATGATATCGGACATCCGCCGTTCGGACATGCAGGCGAAAAAGCGCTCGAACAGGCAATGGTCCATGCGGGCGGCTATGATCACAATGCTCAGGGCCTGCGCACCCTGGCCCGGCTCGAAGGTCCCTATTGCGACCACGATGGCTTGAACCTGACGTGGGAAACGCTTGAAGGTCTGGCCAAGCACAACGGCCCCGTGGCGGCTCCCAGCTGGGCGCTTGCTGAAATCGATCAGGCGTTTTCCCTCGAACTGTCGACCTGGCCCTCGCTCGAAGCGCAGGTCGCCGCTGTTGCGGATGATATCGCCTATGGCATTCATGATTTTGAGGATGGTATTGTTTTACGCTTGTTGACACAAGAACACTGGCAGGAGGTGGCTCAACACCTGGATCACAGCTGGGCGGGGAAAAATGGTCTTCTACAAATTGAAACACAACTTTTCAAACGTACCGAAAACTCTGGTTACAATCGGAAACAAGCAGTTGGAGCATTGGTTCATGCCTTGATTACTTCTGCTGAATTGAAGCTTAATAAAGAATTTGAAGAGCCTCTTCTGGGATGGAATGCATTACTTCCGGAAGAACCGCAACGGTTCCTCAAGTCACTTAAAGCCACAGTATCGCGCCATGTCATACAGCTCAATACAGTACAAGCTGCAACGTATCGTGGCCGTAAAGTTGTGCTTTCTCTTTTTGAAGCTCTTTCCGCTGAACCAGAAATGCTTTTACCTTCTTCTTTTCAACTGTTATGGAAAGCTGCTAAAAGTGAACACGAACAAAAACGAATCATTTGTGATTTCATCGCGGGCATGACAGATCAGTACGCAAATCGCTTTTACGAACGTCTCTTCCTGCCTGGACATGGCTCTGTTTTCGACAGGCTTTGAAATAAATAGAGTGTTTGAAATTTTATCCCTCACTCTAAAAAACATGAAACCTAGACACAAAAACTTAAATTGCTTCCCATTAGACGTCAGACCAAAACCGTTACTATCGGTAATATAAAAATAGGTGGAACCGAACCGATTCGGATTCAGTCGATGTTGACATCAGACACGATGGATGTTGGGGCATGTATTGAAGAAATTACACGATTGGATGCAGTGGATTGTGAAATCATTCGCTTGACGGTTCCAAATCAAAAATCAATTGACTGCCTTCCTGCAATCCGTGCTGAAATGAAGAAACGTGGAATAATACGGCCTCTTGTTGCAGATGTACATTTTAATCCAAAGTTAGCGATCAACGTTTGTGAGTTTGTGGAAAAAGTACGCATCAATCCTGGCAATTTTGTTGACCGGAAGAAATTTGAAATCCGTGAATACACTGATGCACAGTATCAGGAAGAGTTGGAGCGTGTTGAGGAAAAAATGCTTCCGCTGATTGAAAACCTGAAAAAATACGGATGTGCTTTAAGAGTCGGCACCAACCACGGTTCACTTTCAGATAGAGTAATGAACCGCTTTGGTGACACCTCAGAAGGTATGGTTGAATCTGCGCTTGAATTCTTGCGTATCCTACGGAAACATGACTTTGAGGATACTGTGCTGTCCATGAAATCTTCAAATCCTCTTGTCATGATTGAGGCATACCGTCAACTAGTACAGGGAATGGACGCAGAGGATATGCATTATCCACTGCATTTGGGAGTCACTGAGGCAGGCAACGAACTCGATGGCCGGATCAAAAGTGCAGTCGGTATCGGGACTTTGCTGTGCGATGGTCTTGGAGACACAATCAGGGTTTCACTGACAGAAGCTTCAGAAAACGAAATTCCAGTTGCACAGTCCATTCTACAGTCCACACGCGCCCGAATTTACAATACCGATTTTATCTCTTGCCCTTCATGTGGACGCACATTTTTTGATTTGAAAAGCACAACTGCACAAATAAAAGCACGCACCTCACATCTCAAAGGAGTCAAAATTGCAATAATGGGTTGCGTAGTCAATGGTCCGGGAGAAATGGCAGATGCTGATTTTGGCTACGTTGGCGCTGCTCCGGGAAAAATCAGTCTCTATCACGGACAAACATGCGTTGAACGTAACATTCCCTCCGAAAAAGCTGTGGAACGCTTGATTGATCTAATCCAGGAGCAGGGGAAATGGGTTGATCCTGCTTAATAAATTAAATTTTGCCAGAATCCATACTTCAAAATGAACTTTCTGACGAACGAAATTATCAAATTTCTTATTGATTACCAATTACTTGCATTTCCCCTACTCGGAGTATCGTCAACTTTACTGGCAATAATTACGTGGAGACAAGCGAGGCGTAGTTGGTGTTTTTTTCTCAGCAAACGTAAACTGCTTGAGCAGTTGGTGCACACTCTTCAGTAAGACCCGTGGCGGATTCTTTCTATTTAGAAACGGAGCGCTTTTTGCTTCGGCCATGGAAATCTTCTGATTTTTCTAATTTTTGCAGATTAGCAAAAAACCCACAGATTATGCGCTCTGTCAACCAGGGAAAAACTTACCGATTGTCACATATTCACTTAAGAACCCATATCTTAATTTCTCGCACCAAAAATAGCCGTTCCAATGCGGATCATTGTTGCACCCTCCTGAATTGCCCAATTAAAATCCGCTGTCATTCCCATTGAAAGTTCAGTAATTTCAGGTGCATTCAGTTCATACTGAAGCTTATCCCGCCACTTCCGCATTTGTTCATAGATTTTACGAGTTTTGATTTCACCTAGATCTGGAGCAGGAATTGTCATTAGTCCACGGAATTTAAGCCAATGTCCGGAAGAAATAGTTTCCGCGACCCGTAAAATACCTTCCCATTCCTGTAGACCCGATTTGCTCTCTTCTCTGGAAAGGTTGACTTGGATCAGCACATTGATTTTCTTTTTAGCTAAAGCAAAACGGGCTTCTAATTTTCCTGTCAATTCGATAGACTCAACGGTATGGATCCACTGAAAATTTTCGGGGCAAAACTTAACTTTGTTTTTTTGCAAATGACCAATAAAATGCCATTCTACTTGTTGATTACTGCTGAGCGCCTCTATTTTTCCAAGTGCTTCCTGAATTCGGTTTTCACCAAACGCAATTTGCTTGGCCGCCAATGCCTCCCTAATCTGTTCAACAGATTTAGTTTTACTGACCGCAATCAATTTGATGTCTTCAGGAGTTCGTCCGGACTGAATTGCGGCTTGATTTATTTGCTGCTGAACTACTGCTAACCTGTCTTTGACTGACACTCCACTTGCTCACTAAAAAAGTTAATGGATAAAGTAACTCTACTGGACAAACTATGTGTCATATTATTTCGTATTCCTTTCGTAAAAAATTATTGGGCACGCAGCTATGAAGCAGTACTTTTTGATCATGTCCCCTGGACAAAACTCAAAAAACCTCTGTCAGAATGCAAAATTGTACTCTTTTCAACAGGTGGAATTCTTTTGAAAACAGATGATGCTTTTAATTTAAGTGATCCACGTGGTGACAGTACATTTCGCCGAATTCCTCAAGACGTTGTCCCGGAAGATTTGACCATCATTCACAAATATTATGACCACCGTGACGCGGACCGTGATCCAAATTTGATCCTTCCTTTTGAGGTGTTACGTGAACTTCAGGCAGAAGGTGTAGTTGGCCCATCTAACGAGTTCCATTACAGTTTCATGGGACACATAGAAGAACCTCATTTGACAACTTTAATCCAAAAAAGTGCAGTCCAAGCTGCAACAGAAATCAAGCAGCAGCAAGTTGACATTGCCCTATTGGTTCCTGCCTGAGGTATCTGCAATCAGACGGTGGGTCTGATCCAGCGAGAAGTTGAACGACAAGGCATTTCTACTGTGGGGATTTCGATTGTCCGTAAAGTGACGGAGTCAGTCAAACCACCGCGGACTTATCACTTGAAATATCCTTTTGGCCACGCCATGGGAGAAGCATTTAATCGGCCTCAGCAAAAACAGATTTTCCTTGATTGTCTGCAATTACTGAAAACAGCAAATGAACCTGGAATAATTGTCGATAGTCCTTATCGCTGGAAAAGGCAAAAGTTTGAATAAGATCGCTTGATTACTTTATAACCAGTCTTCAACTGCTTCAAAACTACTGCAACTCTTCTTTCCAAAGTCCCACTTGATTTTGTTTTGCTTCATTTTCTGCAGCCAGTAAATCATCGTGTTCCGGAGGCGACTCATTTCCCAGCAGATAAAATGACCAACCATTCCGGATTAACCAAACATTGATGTTTGTGTCACCGGTCCAAACCATTCCATCCAGCCGGAATAATTTTTCTGAAAAATCATAATCGATTCTTACCTGCCTGTTGTAGAAAATCTTCTGCATTTCAAATGCGGCTTTTTTACGGAACCAAACATTATACTCTTTGCCGTGACTGATGGAAAGCTTTGGAGATATATATTTGAGCCAAACACGTACTTCCTGGCGTGGTAAATTCAGGTTTTGTTTGGATAGTTTAAATGTCCATTTTCGAAATTCTGACCGGCTTTCAATTCTAATCCAGACGCTTTCAGAATCAGTAACTCTACTAAAAACACCAATTAAGATTTTTTCGCTGACAGTACGTAGAGGTTTTGACTTTTTCCTGTCATCCATCCTTCCAAAAAGTTTTTGACGGATACTTTCCGTTTTAAATAATCCTTCCTCCGCACGTACCTCATGGAACTCGATAACCAGACCTCCAAAGAAAAAATAGCTCGTCAGCAATAAAATTCTATAATAATTCATTTTTTCACCACTTACTCTTTGTTAATTACACAGAACTGTCAAGAAGGTCTGCTCAGGATACCATGACAATTCAGCAAAATCCATCTGATTTGAAAAAATGGAGCAGTCTGGATTTTTTTAATAATGTAAGACATGGTACTGGAGATGCAATAAGTTTGCATGTGTTACCACATTTGAGCTAAAGTACAGCAATTACTTGGTTTTTCATGAGATTGGAGTAAGAATTTTGTACCCTCACAGGTCGAAATGACAGTTAAGCCTGCCAGTTTTATGTATTGTCGTCTCCCGCCAATTATGAATCCCTTGCTTTCATTCGCGAACAAAACAGCAATTACAGAGCATTCCGACTCTAGAACTGACATTAGGCAGTTTTTCTGTTTTTTGAAGTCTAGGATCTTTCTTTTTCTCTGGATATCAGTCCTTCTTGTTTGCATACCTTTTCAAGGATTAGCGCAAAATAATTTGAATATACCAGAACTTTCTATTCAGACACAATCCTACTTACACAATCCGGAAACAGGAACTTATCTTTATCGCAACGCAAAGGTTGAATGGGAGGGAATTTCTGTGGAAAGTACAGAAATCCTTTACCATCCGGAAACAAACAAATTAACTGCAAAAGGTTATGTCCGAGTAACTGAAGGAGACATTATCGCAGTGATGGATGAGTTGGAGATTAACATCAAAGACGGCACCGGAATTTTCATCAATACTATTTTTTATGATTCCTCAAGCAAGGCTTACATGACTGCTAAAGAAGTGCGGAGAGTGGGGCCAAATCAATATGTGGCACAAACCTGTACTTTCACAACCTGTAATCCAAAATCTCCAGCTTGGCAAATAACTGGAAGCGAAGTTAACTATTATACACAAAATTTTTCATCGTCCCGCAGCTCAATTTTAAAATTTGGAGGTGTCCCAGTTTTTTACTTCCCATACCTTGTCTGGCCCACTGTTAAACGTCGACAATCCGGATTTCTTCCTCCAGAATATCTGATTGTGCGGAGTAGTGTAAAAAAATGGGATTTAGGATATCGCTTTGGAATTCCATACTTTTGGGCAATTGATCAAGAACAGGATTTGACACTGACTTATGACTGGGTGGAGCGACGTGGACCAGGATTGCGTTTTGATTATCAATACGCATGGACTGAGGGAGTGAGAGGTGAAATCAAATACCAGCGATTTTTTGAACGGGATGCACGTGATCCAGAAAATGAATCCGGAAGTTTGAGTGCTCACGAGATAGAGCCATCCGAATTGCATCCTCAACGCTTTAAATTCCAATTTAACCATAATCAACAACTGGATGGTCGGAGCCGCCTGATTGCTTCAGCTCTGGTTTACAGCGACAGTCAGTTTCAAAAGGAATATGAACTGATTGAGAATCCTGCCCCAAACACCGCACAAAATTTTTCTGCAAACATCAACAGACAATTTCCAAAAGGAAGTATCTCACTTTCTGCAACTCAAACCCGTGTATTCAGCGAATTAGCTTTGTTAAACAGAAAAATTGATCTCACACAAGTACAATATCTGCCTGCACTTACATTTCAATTTAGTGATGCATTTTGGCGTAGTGGAAAATCAACGTTGTCAGGTTCAGTCGATGGTTCTGTAATTCGTTATTACAGAGTACAAGGATATAATGGAGAAGGGATTACTGCCACTCCAAGTTTTAATTTTCAGTTCCCAGTTTTTCAGCTTTTTAACACCAGTTTTAAAATTGGAAAAAGATTTTCCAGTTTCAAAGTACGTGATCCGGATGTACCGGGAAGTGATGATGAATATGGATTTCAAATATTGGACGGAAAAGCAGAAATCAACACAACTCTATCACGAATATTTAAACAAGAATCAGGAATATTCAGCCGTTTCAAGCACTTGTTGATACCACGCCTGCAATTCGATTACATCGAAGATGTACAGCAAATATCTGATTCCGGAGTTCCCTTCGGTGGAGTAATTTCAACACGGAGAATAACAACATTTCGGTTGGAAAATGTCTTGCTGGCCAAAAGACGTTACTTTGAGAGAAGCGTGAAACTAACATCTCTCTCATTAAACAGAATGCGCAGAAGACAAATGGATGTCGCCTTAATTCGAAAGTTAGGACTAATTCAAGGAAAGGAATTTGCTTCAGAAAAATTGTTTGTCGACCAGTTAGATAAGCTGTTTGGCGGTGCATTAAGCGCTCAACAAAAAGACACTATCCTGGCCTATGCAGAGAAAGGAGTAGTTCCACTTATTAGCAGCCAGATACGAGGCCAGACTCGTGAAGGAAAGAGTTGGAACATGGCAAGTTTAAACTTTGTTCAGCATTATGATGTCTTAAAAAAAGATCCGGATTTTCAGCCAATCGGTCCGGCAGTAAAGGGGAATGAAACTGATTCAGGCCAACCATTATTACCTCTAAGGACTACTTTGAGTTTCAATCCCGGCCCGGGTTTTTCCATAAATTATTTCAATCGATATCACCATCAGAAACGCCAGGTTGTAGAATATTCCGCAGGTTTTGGTTTCGGCGTTAGCGATCACAACAAAGCATCGGTGAACTTCCATAAAAACGAATTTGCCTATCAAACACCTTATGGTAATGATGTTGCTACTGCCAACACATTTGGTTTCAGTAACAGCTTTGAAGCAAGCGATGAATTAGCATTTGGATTTTCTGGAACTGTAAATTTGGATGCGGACAGTTACACTTTTCGACGACGTCTGACTTCAAGTGCTTTCACTTTGGATTACCGTCCTGACTGCTGGAACATTAGGCTTGCCCTGACAGAAAGTGTTGACAAAACGACAACCAGCAGTGGACGTGAAAAAGAATACATTAACCGGACTCTTTATGCCTACATAAACCTGGGCGGCATTGCGCTTCCGGAACAGATTTTGCCGGATATGGAATAGTTAAATGAGCAATTATGATCACTTAGAAAATTGTAGAATTTATATTTTTCATATTTTCTGTAATTACATGAGGTTTTTATTGATGTTGTCCATTTACATTTTTTTTGCGGCAGGAAGCTATGCACAGGAAAATGATTCTCCTGAGCCCAGCGAAATGGATAAACGCAGTCTTGAATCACGAATTGCAGCACCGGAACCTGAGTTCTTTGTTTCCGGAACATCCTCACGCTGGCAGGGGTTCTATTTTGGTGTTGGTTTCCGGAAAGTCGGGCTAAAAGTTGCAGATGATGTGATAATTTCAGATTCGGAT
>ENA-ORDI01001949-ORDI01001949.1-marine-metagenome-genome-assembly--contig:-NODE-1949-length-10629-cov-3.005686_pt1 | contig 10629 bp, 10 predicted proteins | sample MGYA00248628_ERZ508525 | MGnify/ENA primary metagenome ERZ508525 (study PRJEB26195, sample SAMN05422138) | marine metagenome | isolation source: East of Porto Seguro, South Atlantic Ocean | place...
GGGGCATCGCGCCGCCGAAGGAATTCGTGCTCGTCGATCGCGCCGCCATCGGCCTGGGCAGTGTTTTCATGCGCATCAATGCCGAGGTCAACTGGCATCGTCTATTTCACGAACTGATCGACGGCTTCGACGCGAAAGTGCTGGTCAAACGCCAGAAAAAGGCACTGAAGACGGTGGGGCTGGAGGGGGTGTAAGACGGTTGTATACGAAAAACCATTATTAAAGTGGCGTTTAAAAGTTGCCGCGATTGGCGTAAAATTTCAGGCTACTGGGAAACATCAAATTATTAAAAACCATCAACAGAGAAACCTAGGAGGGTATACAAATGTCATTGAGAATTGGCAGTGAAGCGCCGGATTTTACGGCGGAAACGACGGAAGGTTCCATCAACTTCCACGAATGGTTGGGTGACGGTTGGGGCCTGCTTTTTTCCCACCCCAAGGATTTCACGCCCGTTTGCACCACGGAACTTGGATCCGTGGCGAAACTGAAGCCCGAGTTTGATAAACGCGGTATCAAGGCCATCGGCTTAAGCGTTGATTCCGTCGCTGATCACCTCGCCTGGTCCAAGGACATTGAAGAAACCCAAGGCGCCGCGGTGAATTACCCGATGATCGGCGATGAGGATCTGGCCGTCGCCAAGCTGTACGGTATGCTGCCGGCGGAAACCGCCGGCTCGGCCGAAGGCCGCACGGCGGCGGATAATTTGACCGTGCGCAACGTCTACGTCATCGGCCCGGACAAGCAGATTAAGCTCATGCTCACCTATCCCATGGCGACGGGCCGGAATTTCGATGAAATTCTCCGGGTCATCGATTCCGTGCAACTCACCGCCAACCATCAGGTGGCGACGCCGGCCAACTGGAATGACGGCGACGACGTGATCATCGTCCCCGCCGTTTCCGACGACGACGCCAAGGAAAAATACCCGGACGGCTGGGAGGCGCCGAAGCCTTACCTGCGCATCGTCCCGCAACCGAAATGACCAAAGCCTAAGAACCGATCTCGTCCCCCGGCCTTGTGCGGAAAAGAAAACGGCGGTCACATCAAGTGACCGCCGTCTTTTTTTGTTTTGCGCGTTCGCCTTGATTATGCGGCCAGCGGCTTTTCCTCTTTGCGGTTTTCGTTTTCGGTGCCGGAAACGGCGGAAACGCTGGGTGCCGGGCGGGCGCGGGTCGGGCTCAGCGACAAGGGCTGGCGCCTGAGCTGGTGATAGACCACGGCGGTGATCTCGTCACGGGTGAAGCCGATGTCCTTGAGCAGGTAGTCCGGCAGGGCTTGAAGATCGCTGTAGAGGACGTTGCGGCGGTGCCAGTTTAAAAACGGCTTGGCCAGCCACTGAACGCCCTGGACAAACACGGGGGCGGCTTTGCCGATGAAGCGGGCCATTGCCTCCTGGCGCGCATAGTGGCCCAGAACGCCGGCGCTGAGCGGATCGATGCGCTGCGGGGCGTCGACGGCAAGGACAGCCGCGTTGGCAAGGTTGTCATTCTTAATTTGCATAACGTATCTCCTTAGGTCTTGATATCCGGATGACGTCGCTCCACCGTGTCTTTATCTTTTTTCTTCGGGAGAGATTGACTTCCCACGGGTAAAATAGTCGTCTTTAGGGGGCCGTAAACCGTAAATGTTGCAACGCACCATTGCATAAAACGCATAGCTACGGAAATATTTGACCCGAATGGTATGGAGATGTCATGGGCGGAACCGTCCGCAGGCCTGCTGGCGCAGCGCCCCGGCGCCGGTTACAATCAGTTCTATCCCAATAGCCGGAGGGGGGTAATCCCGGACGATGCAGAACCGCCTTGCCACGTCCTTTCCATCTATCCGCGCCCGGGGTCGGGGCCGCCGCCTGACCGGCTGGTTGTGGTGCGGCTTCGATATCCGGTGCATGCTTGTGCTTGCGGGCCTTTCGTTGGCGGCGGGATCGCCGTTTACGGCAAACGCCAAGGAATATTATGCCAAGGCGCGTCAGGAGTTGGCTGACACCATTGCCTCCATGGCCGCCGAGACGCAGAGGGAAACGGGGCGCAAGGCGTTCGGCGAAGCGGTTATAAAGGTCATGGCGGAAGTCCCCCGCCATGAATTCGTGCCTGAAAACGTCCGTGACTTGGCCTATCGAAACCGCCCTTTGCCCATTGGCCACGGCCAGACCATCTCGCAGCCCTATATTGTCGCCCTGATGACGGACTTGTTGGAGGTGCAGATAGGTTCAAAGGTTCTGGAGGTCGGCACAGGGTCGGGATACCAAGCGGCGGTACTGGCCGAACTTGGCGCCAAGGTGTTCACCATCGAGATCATCGAACCGCTCGGCCAGCTGGCAAAGGAGCGGTTGAAAAGGCTGGGATATGGCAACGTCAAGACGCGGATCAGTGACGGCTATTACGGTTGGAAGGAACATGCGCCCTTTGACGCCATTATTGTCACCGCCGCCGCCAGTCATGTGCCGCCGCCGCTTGTCCGCCAGTTGAAGCCGGGCGGACGCATGGTCGCTCCCGTGGGCCAGCGCTTCCTCGTCCAATACCTGACCATGGTAGAGAAAGGCGCGGACGGCGGCGTCACCTCGCGGCTTATCCTGCCCGTGCGTTTCGTACCGCTGACGGGCGGTCATTGACGGGGCCGACCATGCCGACCTCCCGCAACCGATGGCGCCGCTAAATTCGCCCTTCGACGACAGCCTTCGGCCGCCGCTTTTGTCTGTGGCGCTAATTTCGGCCGCCGCAGTCGGTTACGAAGTCCTGTTGCTGCGCCTGTTCTCGATCATCCAGTGGCACCACTTCGCCTACATGATCATCAGCCTCGCGCTCCTGGGGTACGGGGTGAGTGGCACTTTTCTTGCGCTCGCGGGCGAACAGGTCGGGCGCCGGTTCCGGGACCTTTTTGCCTTGAACGCAGCCCTGTTCGGTGCCGCCGCGCCAGGGTGTTTTTTCCTGGCCCAACGGGTACCGCTGAATCCGCTGGAGTTGTTGTGGGACCCGCTGCAGCCGCTGTATCTGGCGCTGCTTTATTTGTTGCTTGCGGTCCCTTTCTTGTTCGCTGCCAACTGTATCGGCCTTACCCTATATCGTTTCCGCCGCCTGATGGGGCGGACATACGGTTCGGACCTTCTTGGCGCCGGTACGGGCGCGCTCGGAATGGTGGGACTGTTATTTTGGCTGGCACCCGTGGACGCCTTGAAGGCTCTCGGCGCGGCCGGCTTCGCCGCCGCGGCCCTGTCTCTGGTCACCAGCGGCGGCACCCGCCGCTGGCTGGCGGGACCGCTTTTTCTGGCGGCCGGGCTGCTTCCGTTCCTGTTTACCGGTCCCTTTACCGAACTCAAGCCTTCTCCCTACAAAGGACTAAGCCAGGCGCTTCAGGTTTCCGGGGCCAGGATCGTCGGCGAACGTTCCGGCCCGCTGGGCCTGTTGACGGTGGTGGAAAGCCCCAGGATTCCCTTCCGCCACGCCCCGGGGCTTAGTGTCCTCAACCCGTCCGAGCCGCCCGAACAATTGGGCGTTTTCACCGACGGCGGGGGCTTCACCGTTATCAACCGGCATGACGCGCGGGGGGAAGCGCCCCGGTACCTGGATTTCCTAACCTCGGCACTGCCGTATTACCTTTTGCGGCGGCCGAGCGTCCTCGTCATCGGCACCGGCGGCGGCACCGACGTCCTGCAGGCGGTCTTTTTCCAGGCGCGGCGGATCGACGCTCTTGAGGTCAACGCCCAAATGGCGGCGCTCATCAAGGAAGACTACGCCGCATTCTCGGGACGACTCTATGATCGTCAGGACGTCCGTCTCCATGTCGCCGAAGCGCGTGGATTCGTCAGCGCCGGGGGTTTAGCCTACGATCTCATACAAATGGCCCTGGTGGATTCCTTCGGTGCCGCAAGCGCCGGGCTGCGGGCCTTGAACGAAAGCTATCTTTATACGACCGAGGCCATGGAGCGGTACCTTGCCCGGCTCAATCCCGGCGGCCTTGTCTCTATCACCCGCTGGCTCAAACTGCCGCCCCGCGATAGCCTCAAGCTGTTCGCCACCGCTGTCCAAGCCCTTGGCCGTATGGGGGTTGCCAAACCGGGCCGTCAATTGGCCCTCATCCGGGGCGGCAAGACCAGCACGCTCCTGATCAAGAACGGCGCTTTCTCAGGGCCCGAAATCATCGCCATTAAGCGTTTTTCCCGCGAGCGGGCCTTCGACGTCGTTTATTTCCCCGGCATCACGCCGGCCGACCCCAACCGCTACCACCTGTTGGAAAGGCCCCTATTCTTTGAATCGGCCATTTCCCTGCTGGGACCTGCCGGGGAAGATTTCATCGATCGCTATAAATACGATATCCGGCCAGTCACCGACGACAGGCCCTATTTCTTCAACTTTTTCAAATGGCCGCTTTTCAATGAGCTTTATGCGCTTCGGGGCCGGGGCGGTTTTGGGCTATTGGAATGGGGTTACCCGGTTCTCGCCCTGATTCTGTTGCAGGCCATCGTCCTTGCGCTGGTGTTGATACCGCTGCCGTTGTGGGCGGGCCGCCGGGCAAAGAAGGCCGAAAGAACCCCCCGCCCAAGCATGCGGGTGTTGATCTATTTCCTGAGCCTCGGCTTCGCCTTTTTGTTCGTCGAGATGGCCTTTATCCAGAAGTTCATCCTGTTCCTCGCCAGCCCGGTATATGCCGCCGCCGTGGTTCTTTGCGGGTTCCTTGTCTTCGCCGGCCTGGGGAGCCTGCTCTCGGGCCGCTTTCTGTCTTTCGCCAACCCGAGTCTCTACCCCATCGTCGGAATCGCCGTCGTCGGGGTGGCATACCTGTTTCTGCTGCCATCCCTTTTCCAATGGCTGACGGCGCTGGCACTAGCCGCCAAATTCACCCTATCCCTGTTGTTGATCGCGCCGTTGGCTTTTCCGATGGGCATGCCATTTCCCTTGGGCTTGGCCCGTCTCGGTGAGGAAAGGCCTGGCCTGATCCCGTGGGCCTGGGCCATCAATGGCTGCGCTTCGGTGCTAGGCGCCGTCATCGCGGCCCTGCTTGCCATTGAGTTCGGGTTCACGGCGGTGATCGTCATGGCGTTGGGGTTTTATATCCTCGCCTGTTGGACTTTTCCCGGGAGCGCCGCCGATGGCATATGACAGGAACCGGCGGGCCTGTTAGTTTCTGCAGATTCGGCACCACCCACGGAGCACCCGCGCCTCATGACCCTGAACGGTAATAAATCCGGCGACGACGACGGGGGACTCTATGACGGACTCGACGGCGGCCCCACCGACCCGGCCCGCCTCGGCGCTTTGCGCGACGAGCTCAAACGCCGTGACCTGGACGGCTTCATCCAGCCCCGAAGCGACGAACACCAGGGCGAATACGTGGCCCGCAAATCCGAGCGCCTGGCCTGGCTGACCGGGTTCACCGGATCGGCCGGGTTGGCGGTTGTCTTGGCCGACAAGGCGGCGGTGTTCGCCGACGGCCGCTATACCCTACAGGTGGAAAAGGAAGTCGACGGCGGCCTTTTCGAGCATTGCCACCTGACCGACAAGCCGCCGGCCGACTGGATCGCCGCCAACCTGGCCCCGGGCGCCCGGCTGGGATTCGACCCGTGGCTGTTGACCCCGGTCCAGACCGCCCGTTTTCAGGCCGCCTGCAAGAAAGCCGGGGGCGAGCTTGCGGCCTGCGACGGAAACCCCGTCGATGCGGTTTGGACGGGCCAGCCGGCGGCGCCGCTCTCGCCCGTCGTCGCCCACGACGCCGCCTTCGCCGGGGACTCCTCGAACGACAAACGGCGCCGGATCGCCGACGGCCTGAAGGCCGACAAGGCCGGCGCGGTGGTTTTGACGGCCCCCGATTCCATCGCCTGGCTGTTGAACGTTCGCGGCGACGACGTGCCGTTCACGCCGTTGGCGCTGTCGTTCGCCATCCTTTACGCCGACGCCAGCGCCGAGCTGTTCATCGACGGCCGTAAGCTGGCGCCGGGGACCGCCGACCACCTGGGCGGGGATGTTAAAACCCTGGAGCCCGACGCCTTCGGCCCGGCCCTGGACAGGCTCGGCAAGGACGCCAAGACCGTGCGCATGAGCGCCGACACCGCGCCGCTATGGGTGTTCGACCGCCTGGAGAAGGCCGGCGCCGTCATCGATCGCGGCGACGATCCGTGCCAGTTGCCGAAGGCGATAAAAACCACCGTCCAGATCGACGGCATCCGGACCGCGCACCGGCGCGACGGCGCGTCGCTGACGCGGTTCCTGGCCTGGCTCGACGGCGAAGCGGCCAAAGGCTCCCTGATGGAGAGCGCCTGCGCCGACAAGCTGGAGTCCCTCCGGCGCGGCAACGATCATTTCCAGGGCCTAAGCTTCCCGACCATTTCCAGCGCCGGCGCCAACGGCGCCATCGTCCATTACCGGGTCAGCGAGGAAACCGACACCCTGCTAAGGCTTAAGTCCCTGTATCTAGTCGATTCCGGGGCCCAGTACCTGGATGGCACCACTGACGTCACCCGCACCATTGCCATCGGCGAGCCGACGGACGAGATGCGGCGCAACTTCACCCTCGTGCTCAAGGGCCACATCGCGCTCGCCACCGCCCGTTTCCCCGAAGGCACCACCGGCAGCCAGCTCGACACCCTGGCCCGGCTGCCGCTGTGGCGGGCGGGGCTCGATTACGACCACGGCACCGGCCACGGGGTCGGCCATTTCCTCGGCGTCCACGAAGGGCCGCAGCGCATTTCCAAACGGCCTAACCGGGTGGCTTTGGAACCGGGAATGGTGGTCTCCAACGAGCCTGGTTACTACAAGGCCGGCGCCTACGGCATCCGCATCGAGAACCTGGTCACCGTCGTTCAGGTGGAGAGCGACGCCGAAAAGCCGCTCTTAGGGTTCGAGACCCTGACCCTGACCCCCATCGATCAGGCGCTTGTCGTCGCCGACATGCTGGATGGCGCCGAGGTGGCCTGGCTCGACGCCTATCACGCCCGCGTGCTTGACGAGATCACGCCGTTGGTCGACGAAGCGACGGCGGAATGGCTGGCCGAAGCGGCGGCGCCCATATCCTGAACCCTTATTCGCCTTTCCGGTAAAGGTAGACCTTGCTCCGGTGGATGTCGGGGACGGTCCTTTCCTCGACCGCCCGCCAGCCGGTCAGCGCGAAGGTGTTGGACAGCACCAGCGCCCCATTGGGCAGTTCGGCTTCCAGCTTCGGTCTTAATTTCTCCATCGCCGGCCCCGGCAGGTAGCACACCACCAGGGCCGCGTCTGACAAATCGGCGCCGTGGAAATTGGCCAGCGCGAACGCCACGTTGGGCGGCCCGCCTCCCATCAGCCTAAGCCGCGACCAAGCCCACGGCAGCAACGACACCTCGAACCCCCTGACCGGGGTCCCGGGGTAACGCCGGGCCAGGGCCCGGGCCAGCCCGCCCCAGCCCGAGCCGAGCTCGTAAATGGGTCCAACCATGTTATCCGGTAAAAGCCCCAACATGGCCTCCCTGACCGGCCTTGACGTCGGCAGCGGCGAGGCACCGGTCATCAGCGTCGGCACGAAGACCGAGGCCACCGCCGCCAACGCCAGGATCAATATGGCGATTTCCATTTTCATCGGCGTTGAACTACTCTTGCGGCCGTCGATCGCCAAGAATATTTAAAATTAAATAAGGGCTGGATTCGCCGTCCCTACAAATTAAGCATCATTGGCAACATGGTCATGGCTCTGTTCTGGAAATCCAAGAAAAAAACGGTCGACCCCGGCACGCCCCGGGACATCGCCTGGGTCCGTTCGCCGCGCAACCAGTATTACAATTTCTTCAATTTCGACCCCGAAGAGATGGGGTTGAAGGGAGCGTCCGGGGTCTACGTGATCTGGCACGCGGGCCTTCGGCCCGAATGGCTGACCATCGGCCACACCGACAACTTGGCCCAGACCTTCGAGGAGCTAGGCGGCGTCGACGAAATCCTCGAATACGACCGCCACGGCAACCTGTTCGTCACCTGGTCTAAAATCCGGCCCGAATTTCAGGAAGGCGTCGTCAAGTACCTGCATCAGGTCATCGCGCCCATGATCCTCAACCCCTTGGGCGTCTTCGAGGACGAAGAGGACGAAAAGGAAAACGAGGAAGAGGACGACATCGAGCCGATTCCGGTGTTCCCGCCGGGGATGGCGCCGCCGAAACCGGAAGTCTGAGCCGCCGGGCGCGCCTTGGAACGTTTCTTATTCGCCGCCGATTTTTTTGCCAGCGGTCCCACTGGCACGGTATCATGAGCCATGGCTACTATTGCGAACATAATCATCGGCATCGCCCTGGTGGCGACGGCCCTAATCCTGGTGGCGGGACTGGTATCGATGGGGTTCGAGAACAAGTTCTTCAACGAAGAGATCTCGAACCGGTTGATGCGCTGGCGGGTCGGCGTTCAGGGCGCCGCCGTGGCGCTGATGGGGCTGGCCGCCATCCTGCTGAATATCTAAAGCGGCGGTTTCTCAACCATCCGGCTCGCCGGCCTTCAGCCATGCGGCGTATTCGGCCTTGGTTTCTTCGTTCGGCGGGTAGACGCCGGGCACTTTGCGCCCTTCCTTGATCTTCAGCTTGGCGAAACGTTCGTAGCGTTCCTGCTCGAGCCCGTCTACGGCGACTTCCGCCGCCAATGCCTTCGGCACCACCACCACGCCGTCGCCGTCGGCGCAAATGATGTCGCCGGGAAAGACGGCGACGCCGCCACACGCGATCGGGGTTTCGATGTCGGCCGCCGCGTGCCCGGCGACGCTGGCCGGGGCCGCGGGCCCGGCGGCATAAAGCGCCAGGCCGACGGCGAGGGCTTCGGCGCAGTCGCGCACGCCGCCGTCGGAGACAAGTCCGGCGACGCCGCGGATTTTCAGCCGCTCGACCAGAAGATCCCCGACCACCGCGATGTCGGCGATACCGCGCCCATCGATGACCAGGACGCTTCCCTCGGGCGCCTGCTCAATGGCGAGGCGCGGCGGATAGTCGGGCTGGCCTAAAACTTCCGGGACAGACAGGTCCTCGCGCAAGGGCACGTAGCGCAGCGTATAGGCGGGGCCGACCAGGGGTTGGGGGGGATCGTTCAGGGGCCGGACGCCGGCCATGGAAATATTGCGGATGCCGCGCTTCAAAAGCTGCATGGTGACGGTGGCGGCACTGATGGCGCCAAGCGTTTCCAGGGTTTTGTCGTCCATGGGACCCTCACTTACTTACGACCCGGCGTTAGTACTCCCTCGGCGCCGGTTTTTCCATGACCTTGAATGCATAAGCGTCTATATCAGTCGAAATCGAAAGTTCGTTGGAAGGTCAAAGGCCGAAACGTGGTCAAGCTCGACAAGATCTATACCCGCGGCGGCGACAAGGGCGAAACCTCGCTCGGCTCCGGCCGGCGGGTGCCTAAGCACCATATCCGGGTCGCCGCTTACGGCACCGCCGACGAGGCCAATGCCGTCATCGGCCTGGCGCGTCTCAATACTGAGGGCGAGACGGACGCCATGCTGGCGCGCATCCAGAACGACCTGTTCGACCTCGGCGCCGACCTGTGCCGGCCCGAAGGAAGCGAAAAGGAAGGTACCGAAGGGCTCCGCATTTCCGACCTCCAGGTCAAGCGCCTGGAAGACGAGATCGACGCCATGAACGAAGACCTCGAGCCGCTGACCTCGTTTATCCTCCCCGGCGGCACGGAACCGGCGGCGTGGCTGCACCTGGCCCGCACCGTGGTGCGGCGCGCAGAAAGGCTGATGTGCGAACTGGCGGAAAACGAAAGCGTCAACCCGGAAGCGGTGAAATACGCCAACCGGCTGTCCGACCACCTGTTCGTGCTCGCCCGGCACGTCAACGACGGGGGCAAAAAGGACGTGCTCTGGCATCCCGGCGCCAATCGCTGAGGGACCTGAAATTTGTATACAAAGGCACCTTGACCTGCGGTTTCCTTGCTCCTATTGTGCAAGTGCGAAGAAGGGGGAATCCCCGGAAGCGCTTTTATTTCAAGGCGGTATAACCATTCTTTTTATATCTTTTGACCCCGGCCACGGGGTTTTCGAATCAACGGCAGGTCCACCATGAAGGTTCTGGTCGCGGTCAAGCGGGTCGTCGATTTCAACGTCAAAATCCGGGTCAAATCGGACGGCACGGGCGTCGAGACCGGCAACGTCAAGATGTCCATGAACCCGTTCGACGAGATCGCCCTCGAGGAAGGGGTGCGGATGAGAGAGGCCGGCACGGCCGACGAACTGATCGCCGTGTCGATGGGCCCTCAGGCGTGCCAGGAAACCATCCGTACGGCGCTGGCCATGGGCGCTGATCGCGGCATCCTGGTCGAGACCGACGCCGAGCTCGAACCGCTGGCCGTGGCCAAGCTGTTGAAAGCCATTACCGAGAAGGAAAACCCCGACCTGGTGATCCTCGGCAAGCAGGCCATCGACGACGACTGCAACCAGACCGGCCAGATGCTGGCGGCGTTGCTGGGTTGGGGGCAGGGAACGTTCGCTTCCGGCCTCGAATTTGGCGACGCCAAGGTCACGGTGACCCGTGAAATAGACGGCGGGCTGGAAACCGTCGCCCTGACCCTGCCGGCGGTGGTGACCACGGATTTGCGACTTAACGAGCCGCGCTATGCGTCGTTGCCGAACATCATGAAGGCGAAGAAAAAACTCATCGACACGATGACGCCCGAAGATCTCGGC
>ENA-ORDI01001952-ORDI01001952.1-marine-metagenome-genome-assembly--contig:-NODE-1952-length-10616-cov-2.706424_pt1 | contig 10616 bp, 10 predicted proteins | sample MGYA00248628_ERZ508525 | MGnify/ENA primary metagenome ERZ508525 (study PRJEB26195, sample SAMN05422138) | marine metagenome | isolation source: East of Porto Seguro, South Atlantic Ocean | place...
GATTGGCGATCAGCACTTTTTCGAACATCAGCAGTTAGTCGACTAACGCCAGCAATTCGCCATATTCCACTGGGGTTGCATTGCCCACCAGCACTCGCTCAACGCGACCGTCTCGTGGGGCGCCCACTGGATTCATGGTCTTCATGGCCTCAATTATGAACATCGTATCGCCGGCCTGCACCTCATCACCGACGCTAATAAAAGGATTTGCCCCTGGCTCAGGTGCCAAATAAATCGTGCCAACCATAGGAGCTGTTACCGCACCAGGATGGTCAGGCCCCACCTCCTCGACAATTGTTGCACTCTCCGCGACATGACCAGAAGAAATAGCGGACGGCGAATTACTGTGATCAACCATTTGCCCTGAAGGCGCTGAGGGGCTGTTACGGGAGACCTTAACTCGTTCTCGTCCGCTCCCCAACTCTATCTCGGTCAAGCCTGTTTCCTCCAACAAGCCAGCTAGATGGCGGATCAGTGCATCATCAATGCGAATCTTTGCCACGATTGCCTTCCAGCAGTTTTATCATAGGACAGTTAAAATATTGTGTATGGCGCGCAAGCCCAAAACATACCCATAGCTACCCAATCCGCAAATCATTCCTCGCGCGGCGAACGAAATGTAAGAGTGATGGCGAAACTCCTCGCGCCGGTGAATGTTTGACATATGAACCTCAATCGTGGGTATTTCGACAGCCGACAGAGCATCAAGTAACGCCACAGACGTGTGAGTATAGGCCCCCCCATTAATCAAAAGGCCGTGAATATTATCGCGTGCCCCATGAATCCAGGTCACCAATTCACCCTCGTCATTACTCTGCCTACAGCTAACAAACATTGACAAAGACTTGCCTTCACGCTGGCACAGAGCCTCAATATCGGACAAAGTCTCGGATCCGTATATCGTTGGTTCACGAACCCCTAGCATATTAAGATTGGGGCCATTAAGGACTAGAACTTTGAGTGTCATTGTCTCCAGGGTCTTTATAGCATGGCGTCGCGTCCAGCGCGAAACCCAAGTCGCCTTGTAACTCATGCTGAAACAAAAGCGGTACAGCGAGCCCTAGCTACTTTCCCCGTCCGGCCAGCACAGCGAGTATTACTTAAACAACAGTGAACAGCTCATGGAGGCGACCCCTTTAAGCCATGACGGGCAACGTTATGACTAAAGAAGAATCCTAGGCATCTCGCGAGTACAAAGAGCAGTTACGGCACAAGCCAAACCTAACAATAATCAGATAAAAGTTTTAAAATACCACGATTCCGGAATAACCCATTTCCTCCATTATCCGACCAACACCAACAAATAAACGCTTGGCCCTTGTTGAGCAGAACCGGGTTTGATATTTAACCTTCGTTGACGTTGTGATATGAGCGACGTTGGTTGCGAATCGCGCTCCGTACATCCATATTTGGTCTCCAAAAGTCCGGGCGCGACCTCCTTGAGGTCAAAATCAGTGTCACCCGATAGGTCAATTCATCATGCGTATAACTATCAACGGTGAATCCCGCAATTTCGAAACCCCGCTCACACTGAGTAACCTATTACAGCAGTTGGGATTGGATAAACGTAAAATCGCAGTTGAACGCAATCGAGAAATCGTACCGCACTCCACGTTTCAACAAACTGATATTTTTGATGGTGACACACTCGAAATCGTTCACTTCATAGGGGGCGGCAATAGGCAACCGTTTCCGCCTTCGGCTAACAAAATCGGCAAGAAAGAAGGTGATGAAGATTGCTGGAGCGTAGCTGGCCGGCGGCTTAATTCGCGTCTAATAGTCGGAACTGGAAAATATCGCGACTTCGAAGAGACCTCAGCTGCAATCGAAGCCTCCGGAGCCGAAATTGTCACTGTCGCTGTTCGCCGAGTCAACGTAACTGATCGGGACGCACCAATGTTGATGGATTACGTTGATCCCAAGAAATACATTTACTTACCTAATACAGCGGGTTGCTTTACGGCCGATGATGCACTCCGAACATTACGTCTAGCACGAGAGGTGGGCGGTTGGGATTTGGTTAAGCTCGAGGTACTTGGAGATCAGAAAACGCTCTATCCAGACATGCTTGAAACTTTTCATGCGGCTGAAACGCTTATAAAAGATGGTTTCGAAGTAATGGCGTACTGTAACGACGACCCAATCGGAGCAAAGCGTCTTGAGGATATGGGCTGTTGTGCAGTAATGCCAGCTGCCGCGCCGATCGGCTCGGGGCTTGGTATCCAAAACCCAGTAAATATCCGATTGATCGTAGAAGCCGCCCAAGTACCTGTATTAGTTGACGCAGGTGTAGGCACGGCCTCGGACGCGGCCGAAGCCATGGAGCTAGGTTGTGATGCCGTACTCATGAACACGGCTATCGCCAAGGCTGATAACCCTCCCATAATGGCGCGGGCGATGCGCTTAGCGGTTCAAGCTGGCCGACTTGCCTACCTTGCCGGTCGCATTAATAAAAAACTGTACGCCGACCCCTCTTCACCGCTTGGTGGCCTGATTTGAAATTTACCTCAGCCTTGAACGGGAATATTGCCGGATTAAAACTGCTTATGATGATGTTGAAGCACCGTTTATCCGGTAGACGCACATATACGGTCTCTCACCTACATACTAACGTAGCAGCCTAAGCTTGAAAATTCACGAGTAACGAAAGAGTTATCCCACCAGACTCCTTGCACCTCTCTTATCGAATTTGCTATACGCGCGTAGTAAATTTATGAGGATATCGTTCCTAAATCCTTACCTTGCCTTACCGTACTCGCTAACGCTTCAATTAAGAGTTTGTATCTCTACCGATAAGAGTCCACTACGAAGCATGTGAAGCGCACATAATAAAATGGGGTCTTCACCTCCGCTAACATCCGGGCACACTTCTTCCATCAACGCACCATTCCCTTTGCGAACTTGGCCTTCTGCGGACAACGGATTACGGAGATTTTTTTCCCTCTGCGCCGGATCTGCTTCGACAGAAATTATATCAGGTTCAATCCCGTGAACCTGGATAGATTGGCCTGAGGGTGTGTAATATCGGGCCGTAGTCAAGCGTAGCGCACCTTGGCCCTGTCCGAGTGGTATCACGGTCTGGACCGACCCTTTGCCAAAGGAGCGTTGGCCGAAGACAACAACTCGGCCATGGTCCTTAAGTGCGCCCGATACGATCTCCGACGCCGAGGCACTAGTGCCATCGACCAGCACGACAATGGGAACATCCCGATATCGATCCGGCGACGACGACGAGTACGTCTGACTTTGCCTCGCCGCCCTGCCCCTGGTCTCGACAATTGGAAGCTCGGCTTCGAGGAACAGATCGGACACCGCAATGCCCTCGTCGAGCAAGCCACCGAGTGCGAGACTGCTCATCCGAACCGCATAGACGGTCAGGAAGAGGAAACGACTGTCGGCGTCGAGCAGTTGGCGGCAATCGGAGACCAGCGCGGGCAGGCCCTCTTCCAGCCGCCACACCTCGCCATCGGGCCCGCGCCCGAATTTGGGCGGGTCGAGGATAATCCCGTCGTAGCGGCGCCCGCGGCGTACTTCGCGCGCGGCGTATTTCATTGCGTCCTCGACCAGCCAGCGGATCGGTCGCTCGCCGAGACCCGCCAACGCGGCATTCTCGCGCGCCTGGGCGACCGATTTTTTGCTCGCATCGACATGCGTCACGCGCCCGAAGCGGCTCAGTGCCTGCGTACCGACCCCCGTGTAGCCGAACAGGTTCATCGTCTCGGCGTCGCGCGCCTCGCCCAGCTGCTGCCCCATCCAGTTCCACACGGGGGCCATGTCGGGGAAGAAGCCGAGGTGCCGGAATGGCGTGCATTGCGCAGTGAAGCGCGCTTCCTCGCCCCAGCCCAGTTCCCAGCCGTCGCGCGGAACTTCGCGCGAATACTGCCAGCGACCGCCACCGTCCTCGTCGCTGCCAGGAACGAATTCGCCATGCGCGTCCCAGCTTTCCGAGCGCGGAGACCACATCGCCTGCGGTTCGGGGCGGATGAAGCGATAATCGCCATATTGTTCAAACTTGCGGCCATGGCCGCTGTCGAGCAGGCGATAGGCATCCCAGCCCTCGCCCACCATCAGCACCGGGTCGCGAACCAGTTCGGCCATCAGGCAGCGTGTCCGACGATATGGTCGCGTACCGCCTCATAGGTGCCAGCCAGCTCGGTATAAGCTTCCTCGCGTGCGAAGAGGTCGCCAACACGCGGCGGCAGCGAGGGCCGCGTGCCGGTGGCGCGCTCCACCGCGTCGGGGAACTTCGCCGGGTGTGCGGTCGCGAGTGTCACCACTGAAACGCCGACCGGCAGTTCCACCGCACGCGCGGCGTGGAGGCCGATTGCGGTGTGCGGATCGATAACCTGAGCGCAATCTTCGCAGGCCCAGCGCATCGCGCTCGCCATGTCGTGCTCGTCGGCGCGCAGGCTGGTGAACAGCCGCGCCGCGCCCTCGCGCTGGGCATTGGTCAGCTGCATCGCGCGCGTGCTCTCGAAGCCGCGCATCTGCTCGGCCAGTGCAGCCCCGTCACGCCCCCCGACATCGAACAGCAGCCGTTCGAAATTCGAACTGACCTGGATGTCCATGCTGGGTGCCGCGGTGGGCGTGACCGTTCCCGCCGAATAATCACCCGCGCTGAGCGCCCGGTGAAGGATGTCGTTGACATTGGTCGCCACGACGAGCTGCTCTATCGGCAGCCCCATCCGAGCCGCGACATGGCCTGCGAAAACGTCACCGAAATTGCCCGTGGGGACGCTGAAGGCGAGCTTGCGCTCGGGCCCGCCCAGTTGGAGCGAAGCCACGAAGTAATAGACCACCTGCGCCATCAGGCGGGCCCAGTTGATCGAATTGACCGCGCCGATCCGGTGCTTGGCGGTGACGTCGGCATCGGAGAAGATGCGCTTCACCATGGCCTGCGCGTCGTCGAAGCTGCCGTCGATCGCGATGTTGTGGACATTGGGTGCGCGGACGGTGGTCATCTGTCGACGCTGGACGTCGCTGACGCGCCCCTTGGGGTGCAGCATGAATATCTCGACCCGGTCGAGCCCCGCAACGGCATCGATCGCGGCGCTACCCGTATCGCCGCTGGTGGCACCAACGATCGTCAGCTTGTCCTCATCGCGGGCCAGGAATTCCTCGAACAACAAGCCCAGCATCTGCAAGGCGACATCCTTGAAGGCGAGCGTGGGGCCATGGAAGAGTTCGAGCAGCCACTGGCGTTCGTCCAACTGCACCAGCGGCGTCACCGCCTTGTGCGAAAAACGCCCATAAGCCTTGGCGGTAAGTTCGCGCAGCCGCGCCGGCGTGAGACAATCGCCGACGAAGGGCTCCATAACCCGCGCCGCGATCTCGTCATAGGGAAGCCCGCGCATTGCGGCGATTTCCTCATGCGAGAATTGCGGCCAACTTTCGGGCACATACAGCCCGCCATCCGATGCGAGGCCGGCCAGCGTGACGCCGGCGAAATCGAGCGCCGGGGCGCTACCGCGAGTGGAGACGTATTTCATCGTTCCCGGCGGTTAGCCGCGCAGCCCCCGGCGGGCAAGCAAGCGGCTCTTTAATCCGCCCTAGCCCGGGTGGAGCGGCGGCGCAGCGCGAGGATGTAAATGACCAGCGCGGTCAGCGCGAAGAAGAACCACTGACCGGCGTAGGCGAGATGGTTGTTGGGCAGGTCGCGCGGATCGGGTGCGGCCAGCGGCTCGAGTCCAGCGAGTGGCTCGGTCGCGACGATGCGCCCACCGGGAGCGATGGTACCGACGACACTGCCGCCATTCCAGTCGACCGGCTCCGGTCTGCGCGAGAATCCGATATCCACCCGTGCGGTCGTCCCATCAGCAAGCAGGCAGGTGGCGCGCTGGGCAAGCCCCTTTTCCCCGCGCAGGCTGGTTCCCGCGACCGTGGTAAGCGACTGCACCGTCGCACACTCCACGCGCGTACGTCGATAAAGCAGCTCTTCGCGTGCTTCCGCATCGCTCGACAGGATCACCTCGTCGCGTGCGGCCAGCGAGCGCTCGGCCTGCGCGATCAGCGCTTCCTTTTCGTCCTTGCGATCGAGTTGCCATATACCGAGCCCGATCATTGTGGCGATGGCCGCGGCGACGATGATGGTCGGGATGATGGGTATCCGCACGGTGGATCAGCCTTTCGGGAATGCGAGAAGGGCAGCCGCGGCGATGCCGGGCTGCCCTTCGCGTGTTTCAGCCATGCCGAGTGGCATCAGTGAACGGCAGCGCCCCAGCCGCCCCAGATGTAGACGACGATGAAGAGGAACAGCCACACCACGTCGACGAAGTGCCAATACCATGCGGCCGCTTCGAAGCCGAAATGCTGGCGCGGGGTGAAGTGGCCCTTGTAGGTGCGCACGAGGCAGACGATCAGGAAGATCGTTCCCACGAGCACGTGGAAACCGTGAAAGCCGGTCGCCATGTAGAAGGCCGAGCTGTAGGTGTTGCCGCCGAACGCGAACGGCGCCGCTGCGTATTCGTAAGCCTGGATCGCGGTAAAGACCGCACCCAGCAGAATGGTCAGCCAGAGGCCCTTCTTCAGCCCTTCGCGATCACCATGGATCAGCGAATGGTGCGCCCAGGTAACCGTGGTGCCCGAACACAGCAGGATCAGCGTGTTGAGCAGCGGGAGGCTGAAGGGATCGATGACATATTCGATCGCGGCGGGCGGGAAGGTCCCGCCGACGACGTCGGACAATTCGCTGGGGAACAGCGCGAAATCGAACCAGCTCCAGAACCAGCCGACGAAGAACATCACTTCCGACGCGATGAACAGGATCATGCCGTAACGCATGTGCAGCTGGACGATCGGAGTGTGGTCGCCGCGTTCGGCTTCCTTCACGATCTTGGCGAACCAGCCGAAGAACGTAGCGATCAGGCCCGCGATGCCGAGACCAAGCACGAGGTGAGCGCTGGCCATCTCGTGCATGTAGAGCACCATGCCGCTGGTGAAGGTCAGCGCCGATACCGAGGCTACGAAGGGCCAGATATCGGGTTCGAGGATGTGATATTCGTGATTGACGTTGCCAGCCATTGTACTCGCGTCCTGGGATTTCGCTTCGCGGGTGCCCTTAATGCGGCATCGCGCGCGGGTCTAGGGGCTACTCGGCAGATTCCAGAGCCCGGTGGAAAGTATAGGACAGCGTGATCTGCTCCACGCCCTCCATGTTCGGGTCGTCCAGCGCTGCCGGATCGACGAAATAAAGCACCGGCATGCGCACTTCCTGGCCCGGCTCGAGCACCTGCTCGGTGAAGCAGAAACACTGGATCTTGTTGAAATAGGCGCCGGCCTGCTCGGGCTCCACGTTGAAGGTGGCGGTACCGGTGATCGTCTCGTCGGAATTGTTCTTGGCGATGTAGATTGCCATATCGCGCTGGCCGATGGTGACCGTGTCGGTCACCTGCTCGGGCCGGAAACTCCATGGCACGTCGCCCGCGGTGGTCCCATCGAAGCGGATCGAAACCGTCTTGCCGCCCGCGCTCGCGCCAAGCCGTTCGGCCAGTGCGGCCTGGCTCTCGGTCGCCCGCTGCGTCGTACCGCCAAAGCCCGTGACCTGGCAGAACAGTTCGTAAAGCGGGACCGCGGCATAGCCGAGGCCGAGCATGGCCAGCGCGCCACCGAAAGCGAGCAGCGCGGTGCGATTCTTGCGGGTTTCGAGAGTAGCGGCAGTCATGGCGTGGCTCACATCCGGGCGATGGTAATCACGTAGAACAGGACGGCAAGGAACAGCAGCACGCCGCCCAAGACGAGGTTGCGGCTCTTCTGGCGGCGCTTGAGTTCGGTTTCTTCTTCGGGGGTCATGCGATCCATCCCTGGTTGGCCAGCACCCGATCCGCCACAAGCGCAGCGAACAGGGCAAAAAGGTAGATGATGCTGAAAGCGAACAGGCGCTTCTCGGGCTTCATCGTGTCGTTGAGCCCGGTTTGCCGGAAAGCGACCGGAACCGAAAGCGCAAGGAAGGCAAGCGTCAACGCAAGCGAAGCAACACCATAGACGTAGGACGTTCCGCCGATGAACCATGGCGCGGCGGCGACCGGAACCAGCAGCACTGCATAGGCCAGGATCTGGCGGCGGGTCGAAGCCTCTCCGCGCACGACGGGCATCATCGGAATGCCGACATTGGCGTAATCGGTCTTCACGAACAGCGCGAGCGCCCAGAAGTGCGGCGGGGTCCACATGAAGATGATCAGGAACAGCAAGACGGGCATCAGCGAAATCTCGCCGGTCACCGCGACCCAGCCGATCAGCGGAGGGAATGCCCCCGCCCCGCCACCGATCACAATGTTCTGCGGGGTCCGCGGCTTGAGCCATACGGTATAGATGACCGCGTAATAGAAGATCGACAGCGCGAGGATCGCGGCAGCGAGCCAGTTTACCCCCAGCCCCATGATCATCACCGAGGCGGCCGAGATCAGCACGCCGAAATCGCGCGCATCGGTGCGGTTCATTCGCCCCGAAGGCAAGGGACGCGCCGCGGTCCGCTTCATGCCTGCATCGATATCGGCTTCCCACCACTGGTTGAGCGCCGCCGCCCCGCCTGCGCCCAGAGCGATGCACAGGATCGCGGTAAAACCCAGCACCGGATGGATGCTGCCCGGCGCGGCCAGCAGGCCGCAAAGGCCGGTGAAGATAACCAGGCTCATCACGCGCGGCTTGGTCAGCGCGAAGAAATCGCGCCATTCCGCGGGAAGCTGTGTGGGAACGGTCTGGGTCATGGAATCGGGCGCCATATAGGGCGTCAGAGCCGCTTTAGCCAGTCTATCAGCACTGCATTGACCTCATCGGGGCGCTCCTGTTGCGTCCAGTGACCGACCCCGTCGAGGATATGGCCTTCGGCACGCGGCGCAAACATCTTCACCAGCGCAACCGGATCCTCGATCGCGCCGAACAGGAAGGTCGCGGGATCGCGGGCCCCGCCGATAAACAGCGCGGGTTGTTCGATCCGCTTGCCCGCCCAGTTCTGCAACCATTCGTAGTCGGCTTCGTGGTTGCGGTAGCGGTTGAGCGGACCGCGAAAGCCCGAGGCGGTGAACTCGGCCTCGTAGAAATCGAGGTCGTCTTCGGTGAGCCATGCCACCGGCTCGGGATCGGGCAGGCCCTCCAAGAAAGTCGCGCCCAGCGGCTTGTCCCAGTAATCGCCCGGCGGCACATCGCCGCTGATCGAATACATCATCCGCTGGACGAAATCGCGCGGGTCCGCCTCGGCCTCGGCTTCCGCCACGCCCGGTTCCTGGAAATACTCCTGGTAGAAGAATCGCCCCTGACTGGTGAAATGCTCGCGGAAGATTTCGGTGAACGGTCTTTGCGGGACGCCGGAGAATGGCACCGACATGCCTGCAACCGCGCGGAAATGTTCGGGATGCGTCAGCGCGCTGTTCCAGACGATCGGCGCGCCCCAGTCATGTCCCACGAGCACGGCGGGGGCATCGGGTGACAACGCTTTGCGTAGGCCGATCAGATCGCCGACAATCCGCTCCATCGCATAGGCTTCGACCGGCTGCGGCTTGTCGGATCCGCCATAGCCACGCACGTCGACCGCGCAGGCGGTGAAGCCCGCATCGGCAACCGGACCGATCTGGTGGCGCCAGGAATACCAGCTTTCGGGGAAGCCATGGACCATGATGACAAGCGGCCCCTCGCCTTCCACGGCGCAACGCAGGGCTACTTCACCAGTATCGATCGTGCGCATTTCAGGCATGTGTTCTCTCCCCGGCGGACATGAAAAAGCGGCCGGCCCACCATGGGACCGGCCGCTCTTTTCTGTCCAGTGCCTAGCTGCAGGCTTCAGGCCGGCTGCGGCTTGCTCATGTGGTCGTGGGCCGTGTGGTGGTCCTCAATCACGGGAAGCGTTTCGAACTGGTGGAACGGCGGCGGGCTGGAGAGCGTCCATTCCAGCGTCGTCGCGCCTTCGCCCCACGGATTGCCTTCCGCCTTCTTGCCGGCCGCCAGCGACCAGATCAGGTTGACGAAGAAGATCAGCATGCCCGCCGCCATGATTTCATAGCCATGGCTGGCAATGCCGTTCCAATAGGCAAAGGCTTCGGGATAATCGGGGTAGCGACGCGGCATACCCGACAGGCCCAGGAAGTGCATGGGGAAGAACAACAGGTTCACGCCGGCGAAGAAGACCCAGAAATGGAGCTGGCCGAGGAACTCGTTATACATTTTGCCCGACATTTTCGGGAACCAGTAGTAGAAGCCGGCGAACAGGCCGAACACCGCGCCCAGCGAGAGCACATAGTGGAAATGCGCCACGACATAATAAGTGTCGTGCAGCACATCGTCGACGCCGCCATTGGCAAGCACCACACCGGTGACGCCACCCACGGTGAAGAGGAAGATGAAGCCCAGCGCCCAGACCATCGGTGTCTTGAAGCTGATCGATCCGCCCCAGATCGTCGCGATCCACGAGAAGATCTTGATGCCGGTCGGCACCGCGATGACCATGGTCGCAGCGGTGAAATACATCTTCACGTTCACCGACATGCCGGTGGTGAACATGTGGTGCGCCCAGACGACGAAGCCGACGACACCGATCGCGACCATGGCGTAGGCCATGCCGAGATAGCCGAACACCGGCTTGCGGCTGAAGGTCGAGATGATCTGGCTGACGATGCCGAAGCCCGGCA
>ENA-ORDI01001954-ORDI01001954.1-marine-metagenome-genome-assembly--contig:-NODE-1954-length-10613-cov-2.415053_pt1 | contig 10613 bp, 13 predicted proteins | sample MGYA00248628_ERZ508525 | MGnify/ENA primary metagenome ERZ508525 (study PRJEB26195, sample SAMN05422138) | marine metagenome | isolation source: East of Porto Seguro, South Atlantic Ocean | place...
AGGGCATGCGTTATATCTTCTTCATTAGCTTTCATGCCCTGAAAGGGTAAATGCAAAGGTAAAAAATCACATTCCCCCCCGGGCATGAAATTTATGGTCCATTTGATTGAAGATTTAGCCGTATTACTTCTCGTTTCCCTTCCGATCAACCTTTTTTTCCATAAAATCAAACTGCCCTCGGTCATGGGTTACCTCATAGCTGGAGTCTTGATTGGACCGTATGGATTGAAACTGATCTCCGATGTCCCTTCAGTTAAGGTGCTGGCCGAAATAGGAGTGATCCTGCTTTTGTTTGTGATTGGTTTGGAGTTTTCTCTTGGACGCCTGCTCAAAAATTTGGCTTCGGTTTTGGGTGTCGGCGGTTTGCAACTGAGTTTAACAACGGCTTTTGTCTGGTTCGTTTTCAGCGAGATGGGGTTTCAGCAAAACCAGAGTATTGCTTTGGGGCTGATCATTGCTTTGAGTAGTACGGCGATCGTCATGAAAATGATTACTGACCGCGCCGAAATTGATACCTTGCACGGAAAACTTTGTATCGGCACCCTCCTTTTCCAGGATTTATGTGTGGTTCCCATCATGCTTCTTCTGCCTCTTCTTGCGCAGTCAGGAGTCACCTCCGCCGCTGATTTTGTATTCGCAATGGTCAAATCGCTAACAGCAGTGGTCGCGATTTTTTTTCTATCCCGGTTGATCGTTCCAAAAGCTTTGGTATGGGTTGCGCGTGTTGGCAATAAGGAACACCTTACGTTATCCGTGTTTTTTATCATTCTTGCTACCGGATGGGCATCGCAGAAAATGGGTTTGACCCTTGCTATGGGAGCCTTGATTGCCGGAATGATTATTTCGGAGTCTGAGTACAATCACCAGATTATTCTCGATATCCTTCCACTGCGTGATTATTTCAGTAGTATCTTCTTTATTTCGGTAGGCATGCTTTTGCAAACGCAGGTGTTTGTGGACTCAGTTTGGGTCTGCCTGGCACTTTCTGCCTTGGTGGTTCTGGTTAAAGGAGGGCTGGCAGGGCTGGCCTGTTTGCTCGTTAAGGTGCCTTTGCGGATTTCTTTTGTGGTGGGGATGCGATTGGCGCAAGTGGGAGAGTTTTCCTTGATCCTTTCTGCGATGGCATTGGACCAGGGGTTGTTCGATTCCCATCAATACCAGGTTTTGCTTATTGTTTCGATTCTTTCCATGCTTTTTGCGCCCCTGTTGATCCAGGCATCCACGGCGCTTTCCATCAGAATATTTTCCAAGTGGAAACCTGAAGAAACCGACTCGAGCCAGAAACAGGCACTTAAAGGCCATGTCATCATAGTGGGGTACAGCCTTGGGGGCAGAACACTTGCCCAAGTGCTTCTCGAAACGCAGATTCCTTTCCTGGTTCTGGATCTGGATGGCGAGCAGGTGAAGCGCGCTTTGACGGAAGGGATCAATACTCATTATGGCGATTGCGCTCAGGAAGAAACTTTAAGCCGGGTGGGTTTGCGGGAGGCACGCATGATCGTATTTTCGATCCCGGATTATGCGGTTACGGAAAAAGCTGTGCGTCTTGCGCGAAAAATGAATCCTCAAGTCAAGATCATGGTGCGAACCAGGCTGACCGCCCAGGTTGAGGAACTTAAAACTGCCGGGGCGGATGAAGTCATCCCGGAAGAATTTGAAACCTCCATAGAAATCTTTTCACGGGTGTTGCGCGACTACCGTATTCCCAATAACATCATTGAGCAGCAGGTAGAGTTGATCCGACTGGAAGGGTATAGTATGTTCCGGGGGTTGTCTTTAAACACCGAGAGCCTGAAAAAGTTTTCCACCTATCTCACGGCCACCCTCACCGAGTCGTATCTGGTCTTGGAAAACAGCTGGGCGCGTGAAAAAATGCTGGGGGACATGAATGTTACCGAGCGAACCGGAGCTGTTGTCATCGCTGTGGTGCGAAAAAACAAACCCCACCCCAACCCAGGGGTAGAATTTGCTGTCCTGTCCGGGGATATTCTTGTTCTTTTTGGCAGTCATATGCAATTGGACCGGGCGATTACCTATTTGGAATCCGGTCAGGAACCCAATCTAAAAATCGGCTTGATACCCTAAAATAAAATCATATGAGTCAAGTTATCACTAAGGCTGTCATCCTCGCCGCAGGAATGGGGTTGAGAATGAAAGAGATGAGCGAGGAAATTCCTAAAGGTTTTATCCGTCTTGGAGGAAGTCCCATCATTGAACATTCATTAAGAGCTTTGATCTCGTGTGGAATCCGGGAAATCATGATCGTTACCGGTCATAAGGGCGAATATTATGAGAACTTGAAGGAAACATATTCTGAAATCAGAACCGTTGAAAATACAAAATTTACGGACACCGGCACCATGTACTCCCTCTGCTGTGCCCGAGATTTTGTCGATGCGGATTTCATTCTGTTGGAATCGGATTTGATTTTTGATCCAGGAGCGATCACCAGTATTTTAAATGTTCCTTACAGCGATTGCCTTTTATTGTCGGGAACAACGAATGCGGGGGATGAGGTTTATGTGGAAGCCGATGAAAACCGCGTGGCCCGGATCTCAAAAAACCCGGATCAAATCAAGGATCCTGTCGGGGAGTATATTGGGATCGCCAAAATTTCAAAACATCTGTATAACCGGTTAAAGCAAGCTGCCGAGCCCTTGTTTGGCACAACCCCTAATCTTAGTTATGACATGGATTGCCTCGTTCAGATCGCAAGCCAGCATCCGCTTTATTATTTAAGGATGGATGGATTGGATTGGGCCGAAATCGACGACCTCAAGCAATTCGAGCGGGCTCAGGAAGTGTGGGAGAGAATAAAAGACAAGTGACCCTATTTGCTTCCGAACTCGTATTTCGTATCTGAAATCCATACGATGGGTATGGTATCGGGGAAAAGGGTTTCCCTATTGATGAATGTGGTTTCTATTTGGTCCGGGGTGAGATTTCTAGCTTTCTGGAGGTTTGCTCCTGAAAGATCAGCGTGGTTCAAATAAGCATTTTCGAAATTGGCGCCGGTGAGGTCGGAGTCTGACAGATCAGCGGCAATGAGGTCAGAGTTAGAAAAATTGGCACCAGAAAGATCCGCGTTGGATAAAAAAATTCCTGTCATATTGGTGTCGCTGAGGTCAGCGTTTTTAAATTTGGCGTTTTTCAAATCTGCTCCTTCCATATCCGACTCGCTCAGGTTAGCATGGCTAAAGTCAGCAGAAACCAAATTAGCCTCAACCAAATTGGCCTGAGTCAGGATAGCTCGTGAGAAGTTAGTGTTTCGGCCACGAGACCGGTATAGAAGGGTTCGGTGGAGCCGGGCTCCCTCAAAGTTGGCAGAACTGATATCGGCTTCACTGAGGTCGGCCTCGGTAAGGTCCGCATTTTTTAAACACGCTTCAATCAGAACCCCTGAACTCAGATCCGCTTCCTTTAAATCAGCTCCTGTAAAGTCTGCTTTTTGCAGGGCTTTTTTTGAGTTTTCCGCTCTGGATTTTTCTGAGCTCATAGAGAGGCCCTAATAGAGAAAAAATTGATTCAAGGGACCTAGGCTAATTGCTGTTTAGGGTTTCGTCAAGGTGCGAAGTCCAAAAAATCAGGTGCCAGCGGTACATGTCCGTGCTAGTCTGTGATTGAAAATTTGGAACGGGGGGAAAAATATCCGAAGATGATTTTAAAAAACTACTTATACCAAAAAATTCAGGGCCAGAACTGGACTTGCTTTTGGCTTTGCATATGGGCTGGAAACACTGGTCAGGGAGTGAGTTGACCGTAAAGATGCATTTAGAAGAAATCAGCAAAAATCCGACCGTTACTATTCCCAAGTTCTCGACCGACCATAATGCTTTTTTCGACCATGTGGCTGCCCATTTTGTAAACCTGGATATGGGTTTTGATGTCAGTTATCTGGTAGAGGATCAAATGTGGCAAGTTGTGATCAAAAACAAAAATGAAAGTTTTACCGGCAAGGATTTTGAGTTGCCCCATGCCGGTTCTCTTGCCGCTATTTCCGCATTAAGAAAGATCTGAACAATTTTCTGTCCAGGAATGAATGGGTTTATTTGACAAGATGAAAATAACAAGCGTATTTTTGCTTGCCTTGCTATGGGGTGCCGCCCATCCGGTTTATTCTGAAACAGAAAAAGAAAGAGATATTAAAAAATTATTGGAAGTATCCGGCATCCTGGACCGGCTGAGCTATATGCAGGAATCTCTCCTAAACAATGTCTCAATGATGGTGACTGCGCCTTTCCCCAAAGTTCCTGATGCGTTCTGGGGAGAATTCAATCAATTGATCGGAAAGAAGGAAATGGATGATTTGATAGACCGGGTGATTCCGGTTTATGATAAACATATGTCACACGAGACGGTAAAAAAACTCATCACTATGTTCGAGACTCCATTTTGGGATGAGTGGAAAGAAAAGATGCCTCAGATCAGCCGCGAAGCGGGGGTGATTGGCAGTGAATGGGGCCGGGAGATCACCCAGTCAAAAGCGTTCAACAAACAATTGGAAGGCCTGATCGAAAAATACGAATTGGAAAAACTGAACCCCACTCCCGTGGGGGGGAACTAGCAAGGGCACGTCAAGCCGAGAGCATCGCTGATATTCGTAGTTTCCCTCTCTAGTTATACTTGTTGGGGTTGTTTTAATGGAGAGGTCGAAATATGCGTGTTATCGTTTTTTGTTTTCTGCTGCTGTTTAATGTTTGTGTGGTGCAGGCAGGACCCCGAGTAATGTCTTTGAACCTTTCGGGCCAGGGATCAAATCCGTTGAAGGTTTATCAAAATGTCCCCCTTAAAGTGTACACCTTTCATGCAAACTTGTATGATTTGACCGTAACCAAACCGCCTTTACCCAAAGAGATCCTTTCTGTATCCGAATTCCATTCCGGGCAATCCTTTGATCTCAATTTTTCCAAGGTAGGATCCTATGAGATATGCTTTTCCAAGGAAAAAAATTCGACCCGAACCTGCTTGACGCTGAATGTTCTGAAAAGAATAGTGGCCTGACAGGTAGCACCCTTCCTTCCAATAAAAACTGTTTCATAGAGTTTGCATGTTGTTTGTGCACGGCGAGTAAGACCGTTTTATTCGGCTACCTTCCAGATAGAATCCACAAAATATTTTTGTGAGTCAAATAAGTGCTCCACGACTTTAAATCCGTTTTCAAATGCCAGATTTTCTATTTCTTCAAGCGTATATTTAAAAGATTGCTCCGTCTGCAGAGCTTCCCATGTTTTGAAGTGGTAGTCTTTGTTTAAAGCATTGATGTGTACGGTCTGGTTTCGTGTGCTGTATAGATAACTTTCCACAGCGCGGGTAATTGGATTGTACTGACCCTCTTGCACAAAATATTTTTTATTAAAATCTGCGCCGAGTACTTGGTTAATGCGGTCCAGAAGATGCAAATTAAATTTTTCAAAAAGCGGATGATTGTAGGCGGAATAAAGTAGTTTCGGGCTTTTCATGAGGTCAAAACCAATCAGTAAATAATCTTTTGGCCCCAGGGACTTGCTTAAATTTTCAAGAAAAATCCGGGCGGCAGCCGGGTCCATATTATTCAGAGTAACTCCGAGAAAGAGTACCAGGTTTGGTTTCGGGCTACCCTGGACTATGGTGTTGAGCCCTTCAAAATAATCTCCGATTAATCCGGTGACCTTCAGGGAAGTATCTTGATGATCGATTTCCAGAGATCGAGCCAGGTTTTTAACGGCTCCGCTGGAAATGTCAATGGGAAAGTAGTGAAAACTGAATTTTCTATCTAGCAAATGCTCAATAAGAATCCGGGTCTTGCACCCATCGCCTGAGCCCAGTTCGATAAGGTTGAATATGTCGCCGGTGATGAGCTCTGCAATGTTGTTTTTGTAATTGCGAATGATTTCAAATTCGCATGCGGCGGGAAGATACTCTGTGAGTTCTGTTATTTCCTTGAAAATTTCACTTCCCGCGTTATCAAAGATCAACCAGGATGGTAAACGTTTTTTATCAAAGGAAAGGCCCTTGTGAACCGTGTTTGCAAACTGTTCTTCGTGAGAAAATGATGCCGGTTCAGTATGTAGAACTTTTGTTTCAAACAAGTGTGTCTCCTATTTAACACCAAGTGGATTTGACCCTGTTAATGGTGTTTGTTATAGTACTTTTCTTAACTGCTTTTTACATCATATTTATCGGGTTTTGGTTTGCAGTGAAATAAACCGGCCCTAATTCCAACCTTTTATTCTGGACGTCATGCGTTTTAATTCGCCAACAGATTTACCATCCCTTGATTTTTCCTATCAGGAGTTGGAGGACGAGTTCATAAGACTGGTGGGTTTGGAAAAGCTGGACCAGGTCATTGCTGAAAATCCGGGTTTTACAGCGGAACTGGAAGCGTCTTTGGCGGAGGCATTTGAAAATGAGTGTCCCCAGGCCCATTTGTTTTTGCAAAGGATCCTTTACCGCATCAACCGTTTAAAGCTATTTTGGTATGACGGGTTGGAAAATTATGTCAATGAAGATTCCAGTTTTCTGTTTTCGCTACGGTTGAAAATTGAAAATGCCTGGCAGGATTGGGAGGAGGGAAATAGTGTCCAGAGCAATTCCGGCGATCTCCAAGTAATCAAGGCCCTCCACCATCGTGTGGAAGAAGACCTGCAACCCGAGCCTTCCCCGGACGGATTATTCATCCGCAATGAAATTTCAAAAGCCGGGTACCAGCTGTTGCTTGCCATTACTTCTTTGGATGGCCTGGTAGAAGCCAGCCAGCTTTCCCGTATGCTGGGGGGTGTCGGAAACGAAGTGCAAACGATGCTGACCCGGATTTTATGGGAAGAATATGGCAGTGGAAAACTTTCGCGAAAACATTCCACTCATTTTGCAATCATGCTGGAAGAATGTGATATGGATGCCAGGCCGGAAGCTTATTTTGACCTGGTGCCGTGGGAAGTGCTGGCCAATACCAACCATTGTTTTTTCCTTTCCGAGCGTAAGAAACACTTTTTACGTTATGTCGGTGGTTTGTTATATACGGAAGTTTCTGTGCCCGCCGCTTTTCAAAACATGAAGATGGCTGGTGAACGCCTTGGGATGGGTGAGAAGAGTGTCAGCTATTGGGATCTTCATATTCGGGAAGACATCCGTCACGGGCAATGGATGCTGGATGATGTGGCCCTTCCCCTGATTGAAACATATCCTGACCGGGCCTGGGAAATGGTCAAGGGATATGACCAGCAAAAATTTATCAGTTCTCGTTCTACCTCAGCCATAGTGGAGTCCATTCGCAAATTATAATTTTCCTGAAACTACACCCTTTTGTAGTTTCTTATAAAATAAAATTTTTAATCAGGAAGGAACATCCAGGGTTTCGGGAGGAGGATGCCTCATCCCTCCTCATGAACTTGCTGAAGTTCGATTAGGTTGCAGATATCCTCAAATCGAATACGATTATATAAAATATTTTCGTTTAAGTCCCAGGGCCTTGAGGCGGTTGTAAAGGGTTTGCCGGGATAGACCCAGGTTGGTATAGGTTCTTTTTATATCACCCTTATTTCGGGTCAACTCTTGGGCAATCAGGTTTTTTTCTACTGCGGCCAGCTGGTTGTTCAGTCCACTTGGAGGATTCTTAAGCGCTTGTTGGATAGAAAGCTGGACACCATTTTTTGTGTTTGTAGGGCTGGACTCCGGAAGACCGAGGACAAATTTATCGGCTTCATTCCGGAGTTCACGAACGTTTCCCTCCCACCCACGGGCCTGCAGTTCCTGAATATATTCCGGGGAAGGTATGGGCGGGGTTTTCTGATTATAACGCGAACAAGCATCCCTAACCAGATGGTGAAACAATAAGGTGATATTGTTAAACGATCTCTCGCACTTTCAAACCCTTTCATAAGTGTAACGCCCATAGAATAACCATTTTTGATGATTAATCAATGGGGCATTACCGATAAACCTGCTAAAATTGGTTTGCGGATATTCAGAATTGCAGGAGGAAGTCGTCATCCATTTCCTCTTCCAGATAATCGGGCAACCGGGTTTGCTTATCTGTGAAGGTTTGGCGTAACTGGGTGGAAGTGAGGCCGGTTGCTGACGTAAGAATGGCTCCTTTAAGGTTGGTTTGATTCAGCAGGGTGTCTTCATTAAATTGGGCTCCTTCAAGATTGGCATTTTCAAGATCGGTATATTGAAGGTTGGTTTCCAGCATCCCTGCTCCGGATAGATTACAGTTTTTCATGCGGGCGCTTTGCAGACAGGTTTCCTGTAGTTTGGCTTGGGTCAGATTTGCCCCCTCCAGGTTGGCTCCTGTGAAATTTGAAAATTGAAGTTTGCAGCCCTTGAGGTTGCTGTTACCAAGATCAATTTTTTGTAGTTTGGCTCCTCTTAAATCTGCTTGGGATAAATCCGGGTTTATTTCAGGGTTCTTTTCTCTCCAGGCATTCCAGATGTCGATCCCTTGTTTGATGAGTTTTAGATGCTCTTCGCTGGCCATGATTTATATTTTGGTTTGAATGTTTTTGTCAAAAGTATAAAATATTTATAGATTTTTTATTTTAACAGGATTTTCTTGGGAACTAATTATAAAAGCAAACTGGACCCTGATTTCTAACTTGCTTTAATGGGTATCTTACAAGATGTCTTCTAGATCAAACTCTCAAAATTTCAGTACTTTTCAACACTGGCCCGCTGGTTAGATTGGAGGCTACATAAAAAACTCCATATAGACCATCCAGCCAATCACGGACAGGACCAGGACCGCATAGCCAGTATGGACCCAAATTGTGAAAATGGGGTTTTCTCTTCGTTTCTCCTGCTTTTCTTTTTCTTTCATGGTTTTCCCAAATAAAGCCGAAATAATACTATGAAAATGCAAATAATCCCAATAGGAATCCAAGAACTTTCCCTTCGGTATGGCAAATGAAGAAATCTTTGATAGCCCTCATATTTCTCATATTGGCTCTGTTTGCTGTGCCGGTGTTTGCAGATGACTTTCAGGTAGGTATGGATGCTGCCAACCGGGGGGACTTTGCCAGGGCTTTCGAGGTATGGGAACCTTTGGCAAAAAGAGGTAACGCCCTGGCCCAATTTAACCTCGGGCTGATGTATGACAAGGGGGAAGGGGTCAAACGCAATTATAAAATGGCTGTGAAATGGTACAAACTTGCGGCCAGGCAGGGAATTTCCTCAGCTCAGTTTAATCTTGGGTGGCTTTATAGCAAGGGAAAAGGAGTCAGGCAAAGTTTTAAAAGGACTGTCATGTGGTATATCCGGGCTGCCAAGCAGGGCAACCCTGCTGCCCAATTTAATCTGGGTCTGATGTATGACATGGGGGAGGGGGTGACACCGGATTATAAAAGGGCGATCAAATGGTACCGTTTGGCGGCAAAGCAAAACAACGCTCAGGCTCAATTCAACCTTGGCCAGTTGTATGAGTCCGGAGAACGGGTTACTCAGGATTTCAAAAAAGTGGTCAAATGGTACAAGCGTGCGGCAGAAAATGGGAATGAGTTGGCCCAGTTGAAGCTCGGGACCTTATTTGAAAAGGGGAAGGGTGTTGCCAAAAACTTCAAGAAGGCTGCCAAGTGGTACAAACTTGCGGCCAGGCAGGGTAACGAAACCGCCCAGTTTAATCTTGGCTATATGTATAGCCGAGGCATTGGGGTTAAGCGAAATTATAATGAAGCCGTCAAATGGTATCAGCTCTCGGCAGGACAGGGTAATGTCATCGCGCAGTTTAATCTGGGTGTGTTTTATATCGAAGGAAGGGGCGTTCGTCAAAGTTATTCCAAGGCTGCCAGTTGGTTCCGGTTGGCCGCAAAACGAGGGGATGCTGAAGCCCAGTTCCGTCTGGGGATGATGTACGAAGATGGGGATGGAGTTGAAAAAGATCCTGAAAAGGCGGTCCGGCTCTATCGGTTTGCGGCGGACCAAGGCCACGCTATGGCCCAGGGAAACTTGGGTTGGATGTATGTCAACGGAAATGGGGTCGAGGAAGACCTGGACGAGGCGGCGAAATGGTATCGACGGTCTGAGCAATCCAGCAAAACCAAACATAACCGGAACGGGGAACCTCTCTCGTCTCTTCGGTAAAGATTTAGTCGCCGGGAAGGCTCAATCCATAAATTTGATCAGTACGGTGGATTTTTACCGCATCAGCATACTAATCTTTGCCGCATACTCTTCACCATAAATTTCAAACATAGTACTGATATTTTGCCTTCTCAACGCTTCTTCAAAATTAGATTCTGAAGATGAATGAGCCTCAGGTTGAAGCGGGGTTTCGGTTGGTTCCTGAGTTTGTGTCAAATCTTCCATGATTTCTCTCCTGTCAAAAATCCATCACTATTTGTCTTATCGGTTAATAGAGCAAAACCTGTACCAATCTTGTGGTTGAAATAAAAAGCAAGAGCGTTTCACCATGCAGGCTTATAAAGTGTTTACGGATAAAGAGGGGTTAAAAAATGGCGTAAAACCCGTATAAATGGAAGGAACCTCATTCTAAAATAATCCCCAATCGAAAAAACAGGAAGGCGGTTGAATTTGAAAAAGAACTGATTTCCGGGATGAAAATTCTCATTGTGGATGATACCCCTGCGAATTTGGAAATTCTGGGCCATATTCTGCAACGTAGTGGCTTGGAAGTATCCATT
>ENA-ORDI01001956-ORDI01001956.1-marine-metagenome-genome-assembly--contig:-NODE-1956-length-10607-cov-6.465717_pt1 | contig 10607 bp, 9 predicted proteins | sample MGYA00248628_ERZ508525 | MGnify/ENA primary metagenome ERZ508525 (study PRJEB26195, sample SAMN05422138) | marine metagenome | isolation source: East of Porto Seguro, South Atlantic Ocean | place...
CCACGAAGCAGGGCGTCTCCTTTCCCGCTACGGCGGGATTCTTGGGGCCGCGGACCGTGACTATGAAGGGGCTCAACAGGCGCTGGGGCGGGCGATCGCCATCGCCAGGAGAGAGGAGGATGTGCCGCTGGAGATTCAGGCCTTAACCTATGCGGCCGATGTGAGCGGGCAACACCTCCACTGGCAAGAAAGCGTGGACAATGGGCTGCGGGCCATCGAACTGGCCGCGAGCATTGAAACTCCCCAGTCTGAGCTCCATTCCCGTTATTGGACGTCGATAAGTCTGCTTCACATGGGTGATCTGAACGCCGCCCGCCCCCACACGACCGTCATGCGAGACCTGGCTCAGAGTCGAAGGACGCCCAGAGAGCTTGCCGGCATCGGCTTTGCGCCGATCACAACCCTGTCGTGCCTTGAAGGCGACTGGAAAGCAGGCCGTGAATACAGCGACCAGGGCCTGGAGGTTTCACCCTTAAATCCGATACTCCTATCACCCCGAGTTCTGTTGGAGCATCAAACGGGGGAGTCCGGGCAAGGCGAAATCTACCTGGAGCGGCTCCTGGAGACGATGCGCCTGGCCGGTCCAGATCAATCCCAGGCGTCCGTCAGGGCGTCCATGGCCATCGCCGCGATAGCCCGAATCACCGGTGTCTCCTACCGATTGGAGATAGCCGAGGCAGCCGCCGAGGCAGTGCTCTCAAACCAATCTGTCGCACCCCTTAACGTCATGTACGCCAGAGCCGGGTTGGCATTTCTTGCCGTGCAGAAAGGCGATCAGCCCGCGATAGAGGAGCAGTATAGCTATTTTTCGAGCCATCAAGGCACGATGATATGGACGTTTGCGTCGGTAGACCGGCTGCTGGGTATCCTTTCCTAAGCGATGGGTCACTTGGACCAGTCTGCCGGGCACTTTCAGGACGCGCTGGCGTTCTGCCGCAAAGCCAAGTACCAGCCCGAACTGGCCTGGACTTGCTTCGACTACGCCGATTCTCTTCGTGAGCGTCGTGGCGAAGGCGACCGGGCTAAGGCCATCACGCTACTGGACGAGTCCCTGACCATCTCCAGTGACCTGAGCATGCGTCCTCTGATGGAGCGGGTGCTGTCCCGGTGAGAGATACTGAAGGCGTAAGCCAACCTCGTGGTCCGAAAAGTACGGAAACAGCTGACCCATCCGTTCTACGTGTTACGATTGTCGAGATCACACCAAAGTAGAGAGCAGATGAACATGCAATCAACCATCATCGGTGCGCCGGTTCCTCAGATCGAGGGACCGGCAAAAGTCACGGGACGAACGCGCTACGCCGCCGACGTGGATCTACCCGGAATGCTGTGGGGCAAGATTCTGCGCAGTCCCCATCCCCACGCGCGCATCCTTAGCATCGATGCCTCCGCAGCCTGGAGCGTCCCCGGCGTAAAGGCCGTGGTGACGGGACAGGACGCCCCCGGTCACTTGATGGGCAAGGTCCTTCGGGACATGCCCGTTCTTTGTTGGGATAAGGTTCGCTACATCGGCGACCGTGTGGCGGCGGTGGCCGCGGAGACCCTTGAAGCCGCCGAAGAAGCGATATTATTGATTGAGGTCGACTACGAGTTGCTGCCGGCGGTCTTCGACCCCATGGAGGCCATGAAACCGGATGCTCCCCTCATCCATGACGATATCGCGTCCTACCACGGCGCGCCTCTTGACGTTCTCGCAACGGACGTGCACAACGGCCAAACCCGCCTCGCCTGGGAAAAAGGCGATCTGGCCGAGGGGTTCCGCCAGGCCGATGTCGTCTTGGAACACTCCTTTTCCGTCCCCAGCCGTCACCAGGGCTACCTTGAGCCCTTCGCCAGCGTCATATACATCGACGATGACGGCCGAATCCAAGCCTGGAGTTCCAGCAAAGCCCCATTCCGGGCGCGATTGCAACTGGCTCAGGCGATGGGCTTGCAGGACGAGGATATCCGGGTGAACGTCGTCTCGGTGGGGGGAGACTTTGGCGGAAAGGGAGACACTCGCGACCTTCCCGTCGCCTACCTGCTGGCGAAGATGACCGAGCGTCCGGTGAAGATCGTGATGAGCTATTGGGAAGAACTCACCGCCAGCAATCCCACCCATCCCACCTTCGTAACGATTCGCTCGGGAATGACCAGGGATGGGCATCTGACCGCCCGTGAAGTCCGAACGGTCCACGCCAGCGGAGCCTATGGAGCCATGAAGCCCCGGTCGTTTCTCTCCACATCCCATTACGTCGGCGGAGGATACCGGATACCCAATACGTCCTTCGAATTTCTGCAGGTGTGCACCAATACCACGCCTGGTGGATACTTCAGAGCGCCGGGGGCTCACCAATACACCTTCGCCCTGGAATGTCACACCGACCTGCTGGCCCAGGAATTGGGGATGGACCCGGCTGAGTTCCGGCGGATAAACCTCGTCGATCCGGGCGATGAGGACGCCGTGGGCCGGCCCTTGCGCGTGGCGGACGTCCGTCCAGTATTGGAAGCCGCCCTGGAAGCGAGCCGTTGGGGAGAGCCAAATGGTGGACCGGGCCGCGGCAAGGGAGTCGCCATCTTCGGCCGTCAGATAGGCGGCGGCGCAGCGGGGGCCGTATTGACCGCCGAGGCCGACGGCGCATTCACCGTCCTCAGTCCCACGGTGGACGTCGGCACGGGTACTCACACCATCGAGCAGCAGATGGTCGCCAACGAGATGGGGGTGCCGCTGTCCCAGGTGCGCGTGAGCCAGGGCGACACCGACAGCACGCCATTCGACGAAGGCCCCCGGGCCAGCAGAGTTACCTACACCGAAGGTCAAGCGGTGATGAAGGCCTGTGAGCAGATGCGGCAGGCGATCCAAGACGGAGCCAACCTCCCCCTGACGATCACCGTCGAGCACGATGCCCCGCAGCCGGAAGATGTCATGTACTTCAGCGCTCAGGTAGCCGAGGTGGAAGTGGACCGGGAAACCGGTCAGGTAAAAGTGATCCGAGTGGTCACCGCCCATGACGTGGGCACCATCATCAACCCGCTGGCGCATCAGGGACAGATCGACGGCGGATTCGTAACGGGTCTCGGCCTGGCAGTGACTGAGGAGTTAGTGACCGAGGATGGTCAGGTCCTTAACGGCAGTCTAGGAGATTATAAGCTGCCCACGATGTCGGACATCCCGCCCCTGGAGACGGTTCTGGTGCATACCGGCGGCGGAGAGGGACCGTATCAAGCGAAGGCCATCGGAGAATTGGCTAACAATGCCACGGCAGCCGCCATCGCCAACGCAGTCGCCGATGCTGCAGGTGTCCACTTGTTCGAACTACCCATCACGGCGGAGAAAGTTTACGCGGCACTGGTTTCAAGCCGCGACAACTGAAATATTCGGATATAAAACAACAGGAGAGAGGTTTCGTATGAGCATATACCGTGTCTACCCCACAGATGATGGGGAAAGTCATATCGAAGAAGTCGATCTGGCCAATTATCCCGAGTTGAAAGCATTGATGCATGTCGCCCAGGTTGGAATACACGAGTTTCCCGAACTGCGATTGATGGATTTCCATCCGCTGACCGAGCGAAGGCTAATCATCCATTTGCGGGGTGAGGTGGAGTTAGAGTTGAGCGACGGGAGCAAACAGATATTCGGCCCCGGAGACGCCCGCCTCATGGAAGACATCCACGGCAAGGGACACCACCATCGAGATCTGAGCCCGGTGATACAAGCCGTGGTGGTGCTCGAAGACTGAACTTAGTGGGCTAAACGTCGATCGAATAAACCCGCTTGGCGGTATCGTGGAACATAGCGGCTCGTTCCGAGGCTGAGTATCCTTGGGACAGCCGCTTGAAGGCGTTAAAAATGACGTTGTACGAGTAGGATATCTTGTCCACCGGGAAGTTGCTCTCGAACATGCAACGGTCCGCGCCGAACTGTTCGATGCAGTGATTCATGAGGGGCGCCAGCGTACCGGCCAGCTCCTCCGACCCGACTGGGACATCTCGACCCGCCCAATCGTACCCGTACCGCGCCTGTCCCACGCCGCCCAGCTTCATGATTATGTTGGGACATTTGGCTGCGGTTGCCACTCCCCTGCGCCACTCGGCGAGCACCTCGTCATCCCGGTTGGCGTAAGGACCCACCCGTAGCAGCCCGCCGACATGGTTCAGCACAATGGTTAGATCCGGCACGGCGTTGGCGAAATCGGCCAACTCATCCAATTGGGGGAAGTACAGGGAGTTTTCCAGCACTAACCCCATCTGGGCCATGACTCTGGCGCCGGCGCGGTAACCGTCGGAGCCCAGGACGCCCCGTATCTCCCGGTCCACCACGTCGGGGCTGGAGTCCCAACCCACCGAGTGGCGGACGCCTCGAAAACGGTTGGGGCTGGCGGCCTGGAGCGCTTCGAGGACCGGCCGCACTCCCTCGCCCATCTTCAAGTCGGCCTTGCCGATGATTGCGGCGGCGGCCCGGCCCGGTCCGTGGGCGCCACTGGCGCTTTCATCGGCGATCTTCTGAACAAACTCCACCTCGCCCACCGGCCGCATCTCCTCGGGACCGTCCGTCCGGTATTCGGCCCTGACTTCGATAAACACCGTGGAGCGGACGTTGTGGCCGCTGTTGATGTCCGCCGCCAACTCCGGCAACAGGTATTCCTGGTACGCCAGCGGCTCGGGCCGGTGCGTCCACAGGTGGTGGTGCGGGTCGCAGATGGGCAACTCCGGCTCCAAAGTGGCTTCCTGAGTCTGCGCCAGCCAGGCGGCGTCTCCTATGGGCATGGTTGATCCTCCGTTGTGATGGTCCTCGGTCAGGCGAGGCGGCGGGGAATTTATAGTCTACAGGCGTTTTTCTGTGCGCTTCTTACTTCAATTTGACACAGCATCTAGTTAATTGTGACCGATAAAAATCACCCCCATCCTAACCTCCCCCCGTAAAGGGGGAAGGGATTTGTCCTCGATCCCTTTACGGGGGAGAGTTAGAGAGGGGTGCAGGTTGATTCATCAAAATTATCTAGTAACAGTACTAACTAAACGTCTTCCACCGCCACCGTAGCTATCCCATAAGTACCGTAGAAGAAGTGGGCGTAGTGGGTTGAACCGCCGGTGACGAAGAGCAGGTATTGCTCCGGGCTTTCCAACGCGGGGATGGTCGCCTTGGGGTCTTCCTCCAGGTGTTGAAGCTCGGGATGGTTCAGCCACTTGCCGTCGGCGTCCTTGGGAACTCCTCGGGCGCCGATGGCGTCTTGTACGGAAATACGGCACTTTTCGTGGAGCCAGGCTTGGGCGTCCTGCTTGCTCATCCCGGCCTCGGCCATGATGACGGCGCGAGACGGGCTGAGGATGATGGGATGGTAGGGGCCCTGATAGGGCACTCTCTTGTTGGTGTGGCCGACCTGGGCGGACTGCCAACCCCTAATCCAGCCTCCGGCGCCGGCGTTCTTGTAGAACATCATCGAGGCGATGTTATTCAGGGTGTCCTCATGGGACCGGGAAGTGGAATCGATGACCGTCGTCGGACCGGTGACGGTGACAACGGTGACCGCGCTCTCGTCTCGCTGGAACCCCATATCCATATGGTAGGGCTGCCAGGGACTGACCTCTTCGTTCTCGGCGATGCACATCCCGAACTTGGACGGCAGGCCGACGAAGTTGGGGTCTCCCGCCCCGGCGTTGCAGTAGCCGATATTGATCAGGCACAGCCGCAGCGCCCGGCCGATGGCCGTGTTCGCGCTGTTGATGACACCCGGGCCCATGGCCGTAGTCCCAAAGTTTAGACCAGCTTTCTTGGCGATGGGGCCGTTCACCAGGATTATGGGCGCTTCCGTGTGGCCGGAGACCTGCATGTCCCGGTGGTTCATCTCCGGTTTGGCCAGGCAGTCGATGGCGGCAAGGAGAACCGGGAATTGCTCCGGCCGGCAGCCTGCCATGACGGCGTTGATGGCGATCTTCTCGACCGTCGCCAGCCCAAAGCCGGGCTCCATGACCAACACCACGTCCTGAGGGGCTCGTTTGGTCCCCTTGAGCATCTGCTCGACGGCGGCCGGAGTGGGCGGCATTACCGGGATGCCGTCGCTCCAGTCCCGTTCCGCTAAGAAACGGTTCACTGCGTCCAGACCCTCCGGTGTTTCGTCCATCTCCACGGTGAAGGTCTCGGTGGCTTGGCCACCGGCCCTGGCCTTCCGGACATTCCCTGACGTAGCGGGAATCGTGGTGAGACCACGGATGATGTCGTCGATCTGCTCGTCCACCATCTTGTTTATGAAGTCCGCCTGCTGACCGGTGGTGGCGTGGGGAATGGTGACGAAGGCGGTATTGGGCTGTCCCCATCCGTCAACGCAGGATTGCCAAGCTCTAGCAAAGCTTCGGGCGGCGATGGCTACGGCGGGAACGCCTGCCTTCTCGACGGCAACCATGTCGTGGGCAAGCCACGACGTGCAGCCCCCTCAATGAGCGGTTGCGCCGACCATGGCGTCGATCTCCTTGGCGATCAGCGCCCCTTCCTCATCATCGATATGATTCCCCCGGCTTAGGGCGGGACGGCCGGACCTGAGGTCGCCGCCGTACCTCTCGAACTTGACGTTGGGGAAGCGCTCGCTGATGCGCATGGCCACCCGTTCAACGGCGATATCCGCGCCGCCGGTCATGTTGTTGTACAGGCCGATGGTCTTGCCCTCAAGGCTGGCCAGGCGAGGGGCTGGCGGGACCTTGAAATCGACTCTGTCCGCCGCCGGGGACATGATCTGCAACTTCATCCTGTTTCTCCTATCGCTACCAGGTTAGGTTGGGGACTCTTTCCTGTAAAACCTCGCCGAACAGCGTCAACACCTGGTCTATCCTGAGAACAACTATGGCCACTTCTATATCCGGCGGTGGCATCCCGGACTCGGCCAACCGCCCCATCACTTCGTCATAAATCGGACCATCTCGATGTACGGTTGCGGTGCAGCGAAACTTCCACCCCACTTCCTGTCCCGAGTCACGGAACAGGACAACTACCTTGGGATCCGTTTCGATGTGATCCAAGGGCCGGCGGCCGCTGCGATCGCGGTACGCCAGCGACGCATCGTCGTACGCCAACACGGTGCCGATGAATCCGGCGTTGGGAGTGCCATCGGGCGAGGCCGTAGCGACGATGCATGGATTCCCGCTGGCTCGGGCGCCGTTGACGAGTTCGCGCATTTCATCAGTCAAATGAATCATCGTTTCAACCTTGTTTCCATATCAGACGGGTGTCTCGAACCGGCTATGGGAGATTCAACGGCTCCCATTTGTCGTCGTCCGGTTCGTAGTAATACAGTTCATTGGTGCCGGGCTTGGTGGCTACCAGCGTGTGGACTATCCGGGACTCTTCATCGTAACTAAATATGTAGGGCTTCTCCCATTCCTCACGCGGCAATGAGTCGAGGATACTCTGCAACTGCTGTTTTGTTGGATTCATACTATTATTACGCCTTAAGTATTTCCCGCCGGGACAGCACCCGCTCCATCAGGGGCCGCATACCAAGTTCGCTGGAGATGGCCAGGGACTCGTCCAGCAGGGACATGGCCTTGGCCCGGTCCCCCTCACCGTTACGCTGGAGGAGGGTGTCAGCATAGTCGCAGCAAGTCCAGGCCAGTTCGACGCGGTAACCAGCGCGGCAGAACGACAAAGCGTCTTCAAAGTGGGCCGCCGCTTGGTCCAAGTCGCCGATTGTGTGGGCGAGAAGGCCCAGCAGCCTCTCGAAGCACATTATGCCTTGAACCGGCATCCCCCGATGCCCGGGTTCTAGGAAATCGTACAGATCTGCAGCGGTCTTAGCATCTTGCCGGTTTACAGCCATTAGTGCCAGACTGATTCGGATCGCATGGGTTATTACCGGGGCAGCAGTTGAGTCTGATAGAACGGCTTCCCCTGCTCTCTGAGCTATCGGAACCCGGCCAACGTCGCCGGTAATGCGGGCTACGTAGGGAATAATCAAGGCGGCGAACGAGTGGGCCGTAGGGGCGGAGCCCATAAAATCCAAAAGTTCACCCAGGTAATGGTCTCCTTGGTCGATGTTCCCTAGCTCGCGCTCCAGTGCCGTAAAGCGGTCGAGAAGTCCAGAAAATCCCGGAGATACCGCTAAGCCTCGTTCACCGAGGTGCCGAGCGTTCTGCCAGTCCCCCATCGAATGGTGCACGATCATGTTGTAGTGAAACGCCATGGCCTGGGAGTTCCCGCCGCGGAGCCGTTCCGACCCAATTAGCATGGCGGCGGCATGTTGCTGGGCGCCCTCCAGGTCCCCTTTGCAATAAAGGGCTAACGTAATGTCACCTTTGGCCCTTACTTGGACCATGAGGTCATCGGACGCCGTGGCTAGCTCCAAAGCCCGCTGGCTTTTCTTAAGCCATTCGTCAAAATTGAGATTGTACCGGTCGACCCTGGCGGCATCGGCCAAGATTCTCATCTCTAGGCCTAGATCTCCCTCCCGCTCCGCGATGGCCAATGCCGCTTCTACCGCCTTCTGAGCGCCGTTGAAATCGCCTGCCTCCAAGCCCAAGACGTAACCATAGCGGAAGAGCAGCCGGCCCGCAGCGTGGGAATCGGGTGGCACCAGGGATAAGGCTCGGGAAATCAAGTTGGAAATCCCGGTGTCACCACCAGAAACCGATTCGTATGGGTATTCCGCAACGGATACAGCCTTCTCCACATCCCCAGCGGCAACGAAGTAGTCGAAAGCCCGCCTCAAAGAAACCACCGGTTCATGAAATTCAAGCCTGTCGACGGTGGACAACATGGCGCGCCCTTGCCCAAACAATAGGGCTGCGGCCTCTTTATCCGCCGCAGGCTCAGAACCGGTCAGCGCGACGCCTTTGGCCGTCAGCCCCCGCTGGAAATGAGTCTGCGCCTCTTCCCAGGCAAACGCGGCCAGGGCACGGTCCCCTGCCAGCAACGAATACCGGACCAGCCGGTCTGACCCTAAAACGGTTTGGGCTTCGGCAAAGTGGAAAGCCAGCTCTGCGGCATGGCATTCGGCCTCCTCGCCATAAGCCTCTTCAAGGGATTCGGCGATTCGGGCGTGAAGCCGCACCTTCCTGGTGGTGGACAGTTCCCCGGCCAGGGTCTCCTTAATCAGGGCATGGGTGAACTGATAGCGCCCCACCGTGCTTGTCATCTCTTCGATGACCCGCGACGCCAGCGCCTCCTCCAGCACCTCCAGCAGCCGGTCGTCACTTACGTCTTCGATTAAGGGCCGTAGGTGTTCCAGAGTGAATTCCCGGCCAATGACCGACGCAATGGTCAGGGTTTCGTTGCAACGCTCCGACAACCGGTCCAGCCGCCGTCCAATGACCTCTCTCACGCCTTCGGGGATGCGGACGCTCCAAGAATCCCGCTGACCGGCCTTCTCCGGGGTCAGTTCCCCTTCCTGCACCAGCAGCCGCACCACTTCGGTGACGAACAGTGGGTTTCCTTCGGTCTGCCGATGCACCGCTTCCACCATGCCCTGGGGTGGTGCGATGCCCGAGACCAACTCGATGAACCGGCCCACGTCTTCCTGAGTCAGTCCCCTTAACAACACCCGCTGGAATAGCCTATCCCGGTTCAGCTCTCCCAAGGTCAGGGAAAGGGGATGCCTACGGGACAGTTCCATATCCCGATAGGTCCCAATGACCAAAAGACGGCTGCCAGGTAGCTCACGAGCCACAAACTCCAACAACAGCAGCGATGGATGGTCCGCCCAGTGAAGATCGTCCAGCACCAACACCAAAGGTTGGCGTTGCGAGGCGCTTTTCAGAAAGGCGGTCATGGAGTCGAATAATCTGAACCGGGCTTGCTCCGGTTCCAATTCCGGCGGCGCCGCTAGACCTGGCAGTTTTTCCGAGACGTCGGACACTATCCCGGCGATGTTCGCCGCTCCGGCGCCCATCTCCGATCTCAGCTCCTCCGGGTCTTTGTCCCGCACATAGGACCGGATCGCCTGGACCCAAGGCCAGTAGGGAGGCGCGCCCTCTCCTTCGTAGCAGCGGCCCCACAAAACCTGGGCATGGCGCAGTCCAGCGTAGGTTGCTAACTCCTGGGCGGTTCGGGATTTCCCGATACCCGGTTCACCAACCAGGGTCAGCAAACGACCCCGGCCAGAAAGAGCGTCTTCCAACGCGGCTTTTAGATCGCCCATCTCCTGTTGCCGCCCGACGAAAACGCCCCCGGCCAGGCTGTCCACGGCGTGGGCTTCGTTGTCCCGTAGGGGCGCATGGCCATGCGCCCCTACGTCCGCGTCTGCCAGGTCTATGGCGTCTAGGGCGGACAGTACGTCGGTGGCCGACTCGGGGCGTTCGGACGGGTCCTTGGCGAGTAACCGCAGGATGAGGGCATCCAAGGCCCGTGGACACTGCCCGTTGTGCCAGGTGGGGGCTACCGGCGGGGTGTTGATGTGCTGGCCGATGATTGCTACCGAATCGTCTCCCAGGAAGGGAGGTCTGCCCGTCACCATCTCGTAGAGCATGGCCCCCAAGGAGTACAGGTCGGACCGGGGCGTTACCTCTCCGCCCATGGCTTGCTCGGGCGGCATGTAGGACACGGTAGTCATATTGATATTAGACACACAAAAAACTGGATTGAGCGTTCGGGGATGCGGTGAGGCTGCGTACCGCCCACCGCCCACTCATGTTGCACCATT
>ENA-ORDI01001958-ORDI01001958.1-marine-metagenome-genome-assembly--contig:-NODE-1958-length-10605-cov-2.361512_pt1 | contig 10605 bp, 14 predicted proteins | sample MGYA00248628_ERZ508525 | MGnify/ENA primary metagenome ERZ508525 (study PRJEB26195, sample SAMN05422138) | marine metagenome | isolation source: East of Porto Seguro, South Atlantic Ocean | place...
CGGCTGAATGTAGGGGGTGAGGGGAAGGCAATCAACGCCTGCGGGAAACAAGGAATAGGCGGCAACATCTTTTATTGATTGAAAAGAACAAAAATAGAACATATACTGTTTGCCGTTATTTCCATACGCCGTTAAAATTGACACCTATAACGTAACAGGTTACATGTCTAAGTGATTGTCGGCTTTCGTCACAAAGGGCTGAGGGCCTTGTTCGAAACGAGCTCGACCCGGGGCGTCAGGCCGGAGCACGTCAAGCGTTTGCGGCTGATCCTGGCCCGGCTACATGCCAGCAAATTGCCCCGGGACATGAACCTGCCGGGGCTTAGGCTGCATGCCCTCAGGGGGAAGCACAAAGGCCATCACGCGGTTTCGGTTTCCGGCAACTGGCGCGTCACCTTCCGTTTTGAAGGCCCGGACGCCGTCGATGTCGATTACTTGGACTATCACTAGGAGAGCCCGCCATGCAGATGCATAACCCACCCCATCCCGGCGAAGCGATCAGAGAACTATGCCTGGAACCCATGGGTCTGACCGTGACCAAGGCGGCGCGGGGGCTCGGCGTGACCCGCAAGGCGTTGTCGGAACTTCTCAACGGCCATTCAGGAATCTCCCCGGAAATGGCGATCCGCCTATCCAAGGCCTTCGGCGGCAGCGCCGAAAGCTGGATGACGCAACAGATGCAATACGATCTTTGGCGGGTCCAGCAAAACACCGGCGCCATCAAGGTCAAGGCGTTCAAGGCGGCGTAATCCGTCAGTGATTTTGGCGGTTCACTTTGCTGGCTTGGCTTTTTCGCCGGCCGGGATTTCCACCGTATCCAGGGCGTCGGCGAGGCGCGCCTCGGCCGAGCCCGGCGTTAGGGGCTGTTGCTGCGACGGATCGGGGGCCCAGCCGGTCAGGGTGATGATCTGGAACGTCGCCGGCACCCGGCCGCCGTCATCGGCGAAAAGCTCCCGGTAACGGGCCGCCGCCGCCATCAGGGTGCCCCGCCGGGTGAAACCCTTGCGGCTTTCGGCCGCGGCGTTGGCCTCGCCCATGGCATGCAAGTCGGCCATCAGCTTTATCGGCTCCTCGTAGATGACGGTCAGGGTGTCGGTGTCGGCCACCGGCAGGGCGAAGCCGGCGCGCAGCAACAGCCCGCCCAAGTCACGGACCTCGGCCATCGGCGAGATGCGGGGGCTGAGCCCGTCCTCTTCGGCGATTTCGGCCTCCGCCAGCGCTTGGCGCAGCTCCCTCAGCGTCTCGCCGCCCAGCATCGAGGCCAGGAACAGCCCGTCCGGCTTCAAGGCGCGGCGGATTTGCGCCAACGCGCCCGGCAGGTCGTTGACCCAGTGCAGGCTGAGGTTGCTGATGATCAAATCGAAGGTTTCGCCGGCGAACGGCAGCGCCTCTTCGTCGGCGGCCAACGCCGATGGGCCGGCGCGTTGGGCCATGGCCGGCGACAGGTCGCATTGGATGAGGGTTTCGATACCGCCGGGGCCGCCGGGCCGGTCCCCGGCGCAGAGCACCCGGGCGAGCTGCCCGGTGTGGCAGCCGAGGTCGAGCGCCATCAGGAACGTGCGCTTGACGTCCAGCAGCCGGTCGCACAACCGCTCGGCAGACTCGCGGAACAGAAAATCGTGATCGTCCAGACCCACCGCCGCGCGGTCGCGGTGGCGGCGCACGGTTTGGCGGTTGAACACCTCGAAGGAATCCGACATGGTGAATTTATGACACAGGGGGGGCAGGCCATAAACACTTCGCGGTTGCCAGGGGGATCACCAGTGGCATCCCCCGGGGGATCGCCGGGGCCGCTCGCCAATGGGCCGGACAGGCCCTCAACCTCCTGCTGCCGCCCGGGTGTCCGGTCTGCGACGCCGTCGTCGAGAAGGCAGGGGCTCTGTGCGGGCCGTGCTGGCGCCAGGTGGACTTCCTGGGCTCGCCGCAGTGTTCGGTTTGCGGCTTGCCGTTCGAATTCGACCCTGATCCCCATCCCAATGGGCCCGACTCCCATGCCAACGGGTCCGACGGCATCCTGTGCGGCGCCTGAATCCGCGACCGACCGCCCTATGAGCGCGCCCGCGCCGTCATGGCCTACGGCGATTTCAGCCGCCGCATGGTCCTCGCCTTCAAGCACGGCGACCGCACCGACGCGGCGCCGGCTTTCGGCAAATGGCTGGCCCGCGCCGGTAAGGTCTTGACCGCCGAGGCCGACCTGATCGTGCCGGTGCCGCTGCATTGGACGCGGCTGTTTCACCGCCGTTACAACCAGGCGGCGCTGCTGGCCCATGCCCTCGGCCGCGAGACCGGGCTCAAGGTGGTGCCCGACCTACTGCAACGCCGCCGCAAGACGCCGCCCCAGGTGCGCATGGGCCCGGCCCAGCGCCGCCGCAACCTGCGTGGTGCCTTGCGGGTCCATCCGTCAAGGCGCGAGCGGCTGAAGGACAGGCGGGTGCTGCTGGTCGACGACGTGCTGACCCTGACCCGGGTCGTGCGGGTGGCCTTTTAAACCCCGGCCTTTAAACCAAAGTCTTAACCCCTATATAACCCCGGAACCAATCCCGACGCCGCCCCTGAGGAGCCCCGCGTGGCCGAAATCGAGATTTATACCTCTCCCTGGTGCCCGTTCTGCATCGCCGCCAAGAGGCTTTTGGACAACAAGGGCCTGGCCTATAACGAGATCGAAGTGACCATGAAGTCCGGCGCCCGCCGGGAAATAATCGAGCGCGCCGGCGGCAACCACAAGGTGCCTCAGATTTTCGTCGACGGCCAATACATCGGCGATTGCGACGACATCATGGCGCTGGAGGCCGAAGGCGAACTCGATGTCCGGCTCGGGCTCGGGAGTTGAAGGGAAGCCGGGGGGGATGAGCCAGCCTTTCACCGTCGCCTGCGTGCAGACGACCTCGGGCACCGAGGTCGCCGCCAACATCGAAGCCGCCTCGGCCCTGGTCCGCGACGCCGCCGCCGACGGCGCCGATTTCGTGCTGCTGCCCGAAACGGTCAACATCATGGATCCCAGGAACAAGCGGCTGTTCGAAAAGATCGCCCCGGAAGAGGGCGACGAATGCCTGAAGGCGTTCCGGGCCCTGGCCCAAGAGACAAGCATCTGGCTTTTGGCCGGATCGCTGGTGGTCAAGGACTCCGCCCCGCCGCCCGAAGGCGAGAGGGCGAAGGCCGTCAACCGCTCCTTCCTCATCGATCCCGAGGGCGGCATTACCGCGCGTTACGACAAGATCCACATGTTCGACGTCGATCTCGGCGATGGCGAGACGTACCGGGAATCGAAGACCTACGAGCCGGGGACGAAAGCCGTCGGCGCCGACCTGCCGTGGGGGCGGCTGGGGATGACGGTGTGCTACGACCTCCGCTTCCCGCGCCTGTACCGGGCCCTGGCCCAAGGAGGCGCCGATTTTCTGTCCATTCCTTCGGCCTTTACCCGTCCCACCGGGATCGCCCACTGGCACGTCTTGATGCGCGCCCGGGCAATCGAGAACGGCTGCTTCGTCTTCGCCCCGGCGCAATGCGGCGAGCACGAAGGCGGGCGCAAGACCTATGGCCATTCGCTGATTATCGACCCCTGGGGCGAGGTGCTGGCCGACGGCGGCTTCGACACCGGGTTCGTCAGTGCCGAGATCGACCCGGCCCAGGTTACGGAAGCGCGGGCGAAAATCCCGTCCCTCGATCACGACCGGGACTTTGAATAAGAAATTTCCCCAGTCCCTTATCCCCCAAATGGCCCTTATCCGCCATAGTGCCCCTTATCCGCCATAGTGTTTATGGTTGGTGTCCCTGGCGACAAAGGCTTTGCCGATGAAAACCGCCGAACCCGACGGCGAACGGCCGGTCCCGGCCGGTTGGCGCACCATCCCGAGGGGCATTTGGGCCTTGGGCTTCGTCAGCCTGTTCATGGATACCTCCTCGGAGCTGATCCATAGCCTGCTGCCGGTATTTTTGGTCTCCGTGATCGGGGCCAGCGCCCTATCGGTCGGTCTCATCGAGGGGGTGGCCGAGGCGACGGCTTCGATCACCAAGGTTTTCTCCGGAACGCTCAGCGACTACTTGGGAAAACGCAAGATGTTGACGGTCATCGGCTATGGCTTGGCGGCCCTAACAAAACCGATGTTCCCCCTGGCCGGCTCGGCCGCCTGGATTTTCACCGCCCGTTTCCTCGACCGTATCGGCAAAGGCATAAGAGGCGCTCCCCGTGATGCCCTGATCGGTGACATAGCGCCGTCCCATCTCAGGGGCGCGTGCTATGGCCTCAGGCAATCCCTTGACACGGTTGGCGCATTCGCCGGCCCATTGCTTGCGGTGGCGTTCATGGTTTTGCTGGCCAACGATATCCAGGCGGTGTTTTGGATTGCCGTGATCCCGGCGTTCATTAGCGTTGCCATTCTGATATTAGCCGTCAAGGAACCGCAAACGACCCGGCCCCCAGGGGATTCCAAGGGCGAAGCGCGTTCGCCGATCCAGTTCCAGGACCTGCACCAAGTCGGGGCGCCGTACTGGTGGCTGGTGATCGTCGGCGCGGTGTTGGCGTTGGCGCGTTTTAGCGAAGCCTTTCTGGTGCTTCGGGCCGAAAACGTCGGCCTCTAGATCGCCCTCGTGCCGTTGGTGTTTGTGGTGATGAACGCCGTCTATGCGGCCTCGGCTTATCCGGCTGGCACCCTTTCGGACCGGATGGATCGGCGTTACATTTTGGCCATCGGGTTTGTCGTTCTTATCGTCGCCGATGTCGTGCTTGCCTTGGCAACGGGCATAGGGATGGTCATCGCGGGCGTTGTCTTGTGGGGCCTGCACATGGGGCTGACCCAAGGCCTGCTGGCCGCCATGGTGGCCGATACGGCGCCAGCGAAAATCCGTGGCACCGCCTTCGGTATCTTCAACATGGCGACGGGATTGGCGCTGTTGGGTGGCAACGTGGCCACCGGATGGCTCTGGGATACCTTTGGGCCGTCCGGCACCTTCCTTATGGGCGCGGGCATCACGTCGGTTTCCCTGGCCGGTTTGGTCGCTTTGCGGGGCGGCGGCCGTTCTCTTCGCCATGAAGATGAGGGATGAGGCGGAAACCCGAAATCCGCTAATCCCCGGGTGTTACCGGGTGCGGCCCGGGCTCGCCATCGTCGCGGTCGCTGGTCCCCAAATCGTTGACGGCGCAGATGCGCTGCTTGACGCCGGGGATTTCCGCCGTCTCGTCGAGACCGTGCTCGTAGGCGACGATCTGAAGGCGGCCTTGCAGCAGGTCCAGGAGCTCGCCGCACCTAAGCAGGTGGTCGGGGTTGCGCGGGCGCTGGAAGCGTTCGTTGCCGCTGGCGAAGGTCTCGTAGATCAGCACCCCGCCGGGCGCCAGGGCGGCGACGATGTCCTCCATCAGCGCCCGGTGCAGGTAATTGACGACGACGATGCCGGCAAACGTCCGTCCCGCCAACGGCCTGCCCGGAGCAAAAACGGAGGCCCCGCCTTCCAGGTCGGCCTCGATGACTTCGGCCCTGGGCTCGCCGGCCAGATCGGCGAGGGGGGCGATATCCCGGTCGACCAGCACCACCAAAAAGCCGAGGCCCAAAAGATAGCGCCCGTGGCGCCCGCCGCCGGTGGCAAGGTCCAGCACCGCGCCCCCGTTATCGCCCTCGTTGTCGTCCCCGGGCGTGATCAGGGGCGCGAATCGCCTGACCCAGGGCGAGGGCTCGGTGATGCGGAGATGGCGGCTCCGGAGGTCCGGATGGTGAGCGTTTTGCATTTGTTAACCGTTTTAGGCTATGTCTTTCGTCAATAATAACAGTACAATATTAAGCGTTAACTTTCCCGGTAAGGATTCCTGTTTACCATGATTCTGTATCAGTTGCTTTGCCACAAGGGCCATGATTTCGAGGCTTGGTTCTGTGACAGCGGCACCTACGACCAACAGGTGGTGGCCGGCGACGTGGCGTGCCCGTTTTGCGGCACCTCGGTGGTGACCAAGGCTCCAATGGCGCCGCATGTCGCCACCGGGCGCGGCAAGGGCCGGAAGCGCTCGGGCGCCGAGAAACGGGCGCAGCAAGTGGCGGAAAATATCCTCGATGCCGTCGACGGGAACAGCCGCGAGATCGAGGAAAACTGCGAATTCGTCGGCGACGAATTCGCCGAGGAAGCCAAGCGCATCCATTACGGCGAGTCCGAAGAGCGGGGAATCTACGGCGGAGCTACCGACGAGGAAGCCGAAGAACTGGACGACGAAGGCATCGAGTATATCCGCTTTCCGTTCATCCGCCGCCGCGACGGCTGACTTTCGGCCGGCCCGGTGACGGTGAGGCCCGCCTTGAGGCGGTTTTTTTTATGGCTTTTGGGGAACTTGCACCCCGATTGATGGCACGATTATTCGTCCAGTTTTGCGTCAATAACGTTGGGGCTTTCCGGGTCCGGGGTTGTCGTATAGCTGGGGTCGGGTTCGCCGCCGGGATCGGGGGCAGGGCTGTCATCCTCATCGGTACCCTTGGCTCCTCTGCCCTTGGCGCCGCCCTCGCCGCCTTCGCCCGGCGGCAGAATTTCGTCCAGGACGTCCTCCATCTCTTCGTCGTCGAGCAGGCCCAGGGCGCCTTCGCCACCCTCACCTTCGCCTCCTTCGCCACCCCCACCTTCGAGGGTCTCTACCTTGCCGATTGCTTCCGCCATGCTGTCCTCCGAAACGCCTCATTCCAGAAGCGTTCTTTCCGTCCGGCCGTTGGATATAGGGCCATGGGATAAAGGAATTGCGCGGTTAACGGCCCGCGGCTTTGCTGACTTTAATATAGTCCAAAAGGAATATCGGGGAAGTGATCCCCGTCACAGGGCGTCCGTTTGCGTCCGTATGCGTCCGGGCGCCTATGGCCGGGTTTCCGCCGATTCCATCAACGCTTGACCGCGAACGCCAGGTAATTGACAGCGAGGTCGCCCGAAAGCCGCCATTCGTCGCCGATCGGGTCGTAGGACATTCCCTTGAGCTCGGTGATGTCGGCGCCGCCGGACTTCAGCCCCGCCGCCAGCTCCGACGGGCGCACGAATTTGCGCCAGTCGTGGGTGCCCCGGGGCAGCCACCGGAGCACGTATTCGGCGCCGATCTTGGCCAGCGCCAGCGCCTTGAGGGTGCGGTTGAGGGTCGACAGCACCATGGCGCCGCCGGGCTTGACCAGTCCCGCTGATATCGCCAGGAAGACCCTAAAATCGGCTACGTGTTCCACCACCTCCATGTTGAGGACGACGTCGAAGCGCCCCTTTTCGGCCTCCAACTCTTCCGGCAGCCGGTGGTGGTAGTCGATGTCGAGGCCCGATTGTTGGGCGTGGGCCTTGGCGATTTCGATCGCCTCTTGGCCGGCGTCGATGCCGGTCACCGCGGCGCCGAGCCGCCGCATGGGTTCGCACAAAAGCCCGCCGCCGCAGCCGATGTCGAGCACGTCTAAGCCCTTGAAAGGCTCAGGGCCCAGAGGGTCCCGGTCGAAATGCCGGGCCACGTGTTGGCGGATGAATTCGAGGCGCACCGGGTTGAGCCTATGCAGCGGCCGGAAGTCCCCATTGGGGTCCCACCAGGACTCGGCGATGGCGGCAAAGCGGGCAATTTCGTCCGCTTCGGCGGTCGACAAGCCGGGTTTGGGTGATTTTCCCTTTGCCGTTCGGGTCATCGGTGGGTTGCCTCTGTTCGCTTTAATAGAGTATGTATGCGCCGCCCGCGCTTCAACATACTCTGATAAGACGTTTTTTTGGATGAAAACCCCGTGGGATCCCCGATGGGGACCAGTGATATGACTCGAATCGTACAGAAATTCGGCGGTACGTCGGTCGCCGACATGACCCGGATCAAGGCCGTCGCCGCCACCGTCAAGCGAGAGCTCGACGACGGCAACGAGGTCGCCGTGGTGCTGTCGGCCATGGCCGGCGTCACCGATCAGCTTGTTGGCTATGTCGCCGAGGCCGGCGGCGCCCATTACTCGTCCGAATGCGATGCCGTGCTCGCCACCGGCGAACAGGTGACCGCCGGGCTGGTGGCGCTGTCCCTGCAGGAGATGGGCATTCAGGCCCGGTCGTGGCTGGGCTGGCAGATTCCCATCCGCACCGATGGGGTTTACGGCAAGGCGCGGATCGAAAAGATCGAAATCGAGGCCCTGGAGCAATGCCTCGGCGCAGGTGAGGTGTCGGTGGTCGCCGGCTTTCAGGGGCTCGGCCCCGATGGCCGGATCACGACCCTCGGCCGCGGCGGCACCGATACCACCGCCGTCGCCCTGGCTGCGGCGCTCGGTGCCGAGCGGTGCGACATCTATACCGACGTCGAGGGCGTCTACACGTCCGATCCCCGGATCGTCGCCAAGGCGCGGAAACTGGAGAAAATCACTTACGAGGAAATGCTGGAAATGGCGTCCCTCGGCGCTAAGGTCCTGCAGACCCGGGCGGTCGAATTGGCAATGAAAAGCGGCCAGCGCCTGCATGTCCGGTCCAGCTATTCCGACGCCCCCGGAACCCTTGTTGTCGATGAGGATGAAATCGTGGAACAGGAAATAGTCAGCGGAATTGCCTACAGCCGGGACGAGGCCAAGATCACCCTTGTCCAGGTTGCCGACAAACCGGGCGTCGCGGCGGCCATCTTCGGGCCGCTGGCGGACGCCAGCATCAACGTCGATATGATCGTCCAGAACGTCTCCGCCGACGGCAAGACGACGGACCTGACGTTCACCGTCGCCAAGGGTGATCTGGAGCGCGCCGTCGAAACCGTCGAGTCAAACAAAAAGAAACTTCAATACAAGAACCTGATTTCCGATTCCGACGTGGTCAAGGTTTCGGTCATCGGCGTCGGCATGCGCTCTCATGCCGGCATCGCCCAGCGCATGTTCAAGGCCCTGGCCGAAAAAGGCATAAACATCCAGGTTATCTCGACGTCCGAGATCAAGATCAGCGTGCTGATCGCCGAGGAATACACCGAACTGGCCCTGCGCGCGCTGCACAGCGCCTATGGGCTCGACGTCGAATAACGGCCCCTCGCCGCAGGGCAGGCTCGAAGCCTTCGCCGGTGAGCACCGCGCCGCCGTTTAGGGTGGCCAAATGGGATTGCCCTGGGAGATAAGGCGTTCACGCTTGAAGTCCTTTGGCGAGATATGAGACACTTCCCCCAGACGTCGGGAAATTTGCTATCGGCCGCCGGAAATCAGCGTTTTTTTACCTTGGGACAAGCCGAAAAAATGAACCGGGCGGCGGAAAGGGCCCTGGGCGGTCTGGGTCCTTATTGGCGTTGATTTCCAGGGATTGGATAAACAACAACATGTCTTCTCCGCAACAGCCCGAAAATACTCAACAACCGGACACCAGCGGTGTCGGCGCACTGCTCAAGGCATCTCGGCTCCGAATCGGCGAAGAGTTGAGCGAGGTCTCCGATGTCCTCCGTATCCGCAACGTCTACCTGGAGGCCATCGAGGACGACCGCTATCAGGACCTGCCCGGCCCCACCTACGCCCTCGGCTTCATCCGCGCCTATGCCGATCACTTAGGGCTCGACAGCGACGAGATCATCCACCGCTTTAAGGGCCGGACCAGTGGCGAAGAACCCTTATCCGACCTGGTGTTTCCCGAGCCGATCTCCCAAGCCGGCATCCCCGGCGGCGCCATCGTTTTCGTCGGCGCCCTGGTGGTGATCCTGACCTACGGCGTCTGGTACGTGAATACGTCGGAAGATGGCTTCCTCGCCGAATTGATTTCGGCGGTACCGGACCGGCTGGCCAGGCTCGCCGACGAAAAAAGAAAACCGGAACAAGCCGCCCCGGCGCCCGAACCGATCCAAAAAGGCCCGGGCCCAAAAACAGAGTCGGAGACTCAATCGGCGGCGCCCGCCGAACCCGAAAAGACGCCCAGGGCGGCTGAACCCGCGACCCCAGCCCCGGCCCCGGCTTTCGGGATGACCGATCAGGCGACGCCCGAACCCGAAAAAGCGCCGGAAGAGGTGGCCGAAAAAGCACTGCAAGCGGCGCCCGCTTCCGAACCGAAACCGGACGCCCAAACACCCGCCGAAACGGAGAAGAAACCAGGCACGGAAGAAGCCCCCGAACAGCAGGCGGCGGCCTGGGAACCGCCCCCCGGCGTCGTTAAACCCCCGGAATCACCTCCGGCCCCGCAACCGGTGGCCCCGCAACCGGCGGCTCCTGTCGAGGCCGCGCCCGCGACGGCAAGCGTCGGCGCCCCGGCGAGCGGCGGCGTCCCGGTGAGCGTTGGCGCAACTTCCCCGGCGGCCCCGGAAACCCGGATAGCGCCGCCAACCCGGACGCCCGAACCCGTCAACGCCCCGACCGTGGTGCCCATGGACATGATCCCGTCGGTCCCGGCGTCGCCCACCTCGGCCGTATAGGCGAGAGCCCAGAAGTCGCTCAGACCTTCACCGGGCTGCTGGCTGTTGCCCAGGCAGCTAACGTTCGAGGGTCCCCCTACCAATCGATTGGAGATTCCATGTCCGTACTCGTGCACGACGATTCCGTTGTCGAAATCTCCATCGATCTGCGCTGTGCCCGACCACAGGAACATCTGCATGCGCGGCCGAGAGCCGTCCGGTGGCGTGTAGAAGTTGGCGTTGCTGGTTCCTCCACCGTCTTGAGCTTCCGCCCGCACATCGTCATTGCCCAGGCCGCCGTTGCCGTG
>ENA-ORDI01001959-ORDI01001959.1-marine-metagenome-genome-assembly--contig:-NODE-1959-length-10604-cov-2.638074_pt1 | contig 10604 bp, 9 predicted proteins | sample MGYA00248628_ERZ508525 | MGnify/ENA primary metagenome ERZ508525 (study PRJEB26195, sample SAMN05422138) | marine metagenome | isolation source: East of Porto Seguro, South Atlantic Ocean | place...
CCTGAACTTCCGCCAGTTCCAAAAAGTGGCGATTCTAAATCAAACAATTTTAAATAAGTATTATTTGAAGTTTTTTGAAGTTGAATTTCAAGATTACTTATATCAAAAACAGGCATATCAAGATCAATAGTTGAATTAGAGAAAAAATGAGTTCTTGCATCGTTCTTGTCGGTTTCAGAAGAATCGTGACCTTGAGTTAGACTAACATCAAAAATATGATTTATTTTTTTACTTGCTCGTCTGTATTCGGTTTGAATTGTATATTTATTATCTGAAAAAATTCTAGGTTTAAACGTTAAATCCTCTTTATCAGATATTACATTAAAATATGGGATATACGCTGAAAAACCTAATGTTTGTGATTCTCCAATTTGTGGTGTTAGAAAACCAGATTGACGACTAACTGTGGGATCGGGGTGAAAAAAATATGGGTAATATAGTACTGGCACATCATAAATTTTTAACCAAGCATTCTTATAATAAATTGTTTTTTTATTTTTATCATGTTTTGCTTCTTTTGCCTGAATTATCCAGGGTGGACATTTTTCATTCGGTCTTTTTTTACAAGTAGTAAAAACTCCTTTAGATACAGTAGTTATATTTTTGTTAGAGAAAGCTTTGTTACCTTTTAATCTTGGTTCATTTTCTTTATTGCCAAACATGCTTTTATAAAAATTCACATTAAGATCTTTGCCATGCATTTCTTTTGTTTCCATATTCACAAGTACATCTTCAAAAGAATATTCATTTTTATCATTAGATTTTAAAGTAACTTTATAACCTCTAAACAATTTTTTCTCAGATAAATATCTAAATTTTTCGGCTATGTAATAATTATTTTCTAGGTCCTCAAAAGTAGTATACTCTTCAGAAGAAAATTCCTTTTTATTTCTTAGCCAAACAACATCTTTAGAATTTATTGTATATGTGTCTTCAATAACTATTCTAGTTTTTCCTTCGGTAAAAATTTTTTCTTGATTTATTATATAAATTAATTTTTCTGCTTCAGTAAAAACATTGTTTAAATTGTCATCTACTTTTACATTTTTGTAAGCAGTGTATTTTGAATCTTGTTTATTATATTCAAGCTTATCAGCTTCAATGGTTATTTTATTTAAACTATCCACAGCTCTAGAGTTTCCTCTAGCAGTAAAAACAAACGTTGTTTTATTATAAATAAGTTCATCAGCTTTGATTGTAACTTTGTTTAACCGATCTACTCCTTGAGCATTTCCTTTGGCGGAGAGAATTTTAGTTACTTTGTTGTATTCAAATTTATCGGCAATAATTTCTGTGCTATTATCGATTATAGCTTTACCGCCTTTATAAGCCTTTAATATATTTCCATTTTCGAAAGTTTCGATTTCAGGAGTTTCAAAAATTATTTCTTCCCCAAAAACTATATTTACTGGTAACAAACAAAAAATAACAAATAAAAATGATAAAATTTTTTTATTTTTCATTTAATCTAACTAATCCAATTAGGCTAATTAACATTAAAATAATCAAAGGTAACCATACTGACAGAATGACGGGTATTTGCCCAGCTTCACCAAGTAGACCAGAAAAATAATTAACATAATATATGACAACCGATAGAGAGATTCCCAAAATAACATTAAAAATTCTGCTTTTTTTATATTTTGAATTAAACATAATAATCCCGGATAAAAGGGTCATTATTGCTAAATAAATTGGTACAGAAAGAATTTTATTTTCATATACTTTAATTCCCACAGTCGAATATCCTAACTTATTATAATTTTTTTTTAATTTACTTAATTGCATCAAAGACATTGAAGAAAGGTTAGAAAACAAATTGTTTATTATTTCGATATCAAAATTACTATTAAAATTAACAGATGGTAAATTATTGGTAGTATTTTTCTTAGTAATAGAAGGATTATTAATATGCCATTTCTTAGATTTAATATTTACTTTTTCACTTTCAATAATCTGTAGTAAATTAAAATTTTTATCAAACTGCACTATAGATACATTAATTAATAGATTGTTTTTTATTTTATCGGCATTTGTTATATTTATAGTTCCATTAATTTCATCTCTTATCCATAAACCATTTTCTGTTATAACGGCTAAATATTTATCATCAGATGTAAATTGATTCTTTTTTAATAAGTACTGACTTTTAAGCTTCGAAGAAAAAGTATAAAAGCCAAATATTAAAAATATTCCTATTATAAAAGAAAAAAATACTATAATTCGTAAAATTTGATTATTTGTTATTCCAGTGTATTTAAAAATAGGTAACTCATTTTTGTTTATTAGTTTTATAAAAAACAACAAAGTAGAAATTAAAAAGATAAAAGGTAATATATCAAATATAATTGAGGGAGCATTAAGTAAAGATAAAAATATCGGATAATAACCTCCAACATCATGATTTTTTAAAAAATTTATTTCTTCAAATAGATTTACTATTAGTATTAAAGAGAAAAAAACTAAAATTACTTCAACCAATGTTTTTGAAAATAAACTCAAAATATATTTTTTATAAGTATTAAAAATCATTGAGTTATTAAATTTGGTTTTTTTAATTTTATTTTTAAATATAAATAAATAGTAATTAAAAATAAAATAGGTAATGAGAATATATTAATATTTTGAATAATATTAACAGAAGAATATTTTATTGAAACTTCAGAAATAATTATTGTAATTACACCAAAAATAAATAGCCCAAATTTATATTTGAAATAATTATAATCATCCTTAGATTTAATTATAATTAAACAAGCAATCAAAGATAATGTTAGCAAATAAAGAGGCGAAACAAACCTTTTAAAGATTTCTTGAAAAGTATCTTTTAAATTTTCTGGTACACAATTGTTTAATTTTTTATTAGTTGTAAAAAAATTTGAAACAAAATTATTGTTGAAATTTTTTAATCTAACGATGCATGCTAGAACATCATAGGATCCAATTTCTTGAATTTTAGGGTGAGTAGTTGTTTTGGTTGTAAATTTCGAAAGATTAACCTCAGTTCTTGAAAACTCAAAAGAGTTTATTTTATGGTTATTATTGTTAATTATTTTTCCATCAAAGAGCAACAAAATGCTTTTGATATCATATTTTATTATTTTTCCTTTTTTAGCAATAATTGTTTGATATTCATTTTCTCCAATTTTTTCTTTTAAAAAAATATTTTTTAAATCTCCATTATTATTTTTTTCTTCAACAAAAATTGTTAAATTTTTTACAGCATCTATAAATTTTTTTTCCTGTACAATTGAAGAAAAAAGATCAACATTAGATGTTCTAATATATGATCTAGCTTTATCTAAAGTCATGGGTACAATATATGTTGTTAGTAATAGTTGTAAAATTAAGTAAAAAATTGAAAATTTTAACAAAACATTTATAAACTCAATTTTTTTTATTCCTATAGACCAAAAAATAATTAGCTCATTATCATTTTCATATTTTAAAATTATATAAAATAAACTAACAAAATAAATGAAAGGAAGAATTTTGCTAAATACCTTAGGAAGACTTAGCAATGTATATAAAAAATATATATTAAATCCGTGACCATCTTCCATGACAAGATCTAAAAAATTGACAGCCTGTATAACCCATACAATTAAAGAAAAGCTTATCGATACTAGCAAAAAAAATTGAAAAACATCTTTGGCAAATTTTTTAAAAATCAATTTTTTCATTGAAATTATGCTCGATTGTAATTATATATTTTCAACTTTAAGTATATATTTTAAATACAACTAAAAGTACATATTTATAACAAATGCCTGCAAAAATAACCTATAAAAAAGGGGCTAGCGACAAGTTCATAAAAACCTTTGTTTTATTTGCCAAAGAAGGTTTCAAGGTACATGCTTTGGACAAGACATCATTATCAAATAAAGCTTCTTTTATAGGAGAAATAATTAAAAAAAATAAAGGCAAAAATAAAAATTTTTTGTCTTTTGATTTAAATTCCAATCAAAAAATAATTTTGGTCACATTAAGTAAAAAACCTACTTCCTTAGGGAACGAAAAGATTGGTGCAGAATTTTACAATTTTATAAAATTAAATTCTTTATTTAATTTAAGTTTAATTGAAAAAAATATTGTAGAAGCAAAAAAAAATAACCCAAATATTCTCGAAGAATTTTTGCACGGAATAGAACTTAAATCATATGAATTTAATAAATATATAACTAAAAAAAAAGATCTAATTATAAATATAAATATTTTAACTAACAAAAAAACTTCAATACTAAATAAAAATAATAGATATAAAGCTTTGGTTGAGGGCACAAATTTTGCTAGAGATTTAGTATCAGAGCCACCTAATATTCTTACTCCAAAAGAATATGCTAATAGATTGGTTAAGCTAAGGAAACATGGTTTAAAAGTTACAGTTTATAACGAAAGCAAGCTAAAAAAGTTAAAAATGTTTTCATTACTTGGTGTAGGACAGGGGAGTGTGAATGAATCTTATTTGGTAACTATTGAATGGTATGGAAATAAGAAAAACAAAAGTAAACAATTATCATTTGTTGGAAAAGGAGTTTGTTTTGATACTGGCGGTATATCACTAAAGCCTGCAAAGTTTATGGAAGAGATGAAGTATGATATGGCCGGATCAGCAGTGGTCGCTGGACTATTAAAAACTTTAGCAATAAGAAAATGTAAAATTAATGCAGTTGGAGTTGTTGGTTTAGTTGAAAATATGCCAGGAGGAAATGCTCAGAGACCAGGAGATATTGTTAAATCTTTTAGTGGAAAAACTATTGAAGTGTTAAATACCGATGCTGAAGGTAGATTGGTTTTAGCAGATGCTTTAAGTTTTACTGAAAAGAAATTTAAACCTAAAAGCATAATTGACTTAGCAACACTAACCGGAGCAATTATAATTTCGTTAGGAGAAGAATATGCAGGATTATTTTCAAACAATGACGATTTGTCCACAAAAATATTTAAAGCGGGCGAAAAAGTTGGTGAAAAAGTTTGGAGATTACCATTACATGAAAATTATGATAAATTAATTAATTCTCCAGTAGCTGATGTTCAAAATATAAACTATACCGGAGGAGCAGGCTCAATTACTGCTGCACAATTTTTACAAAGATTTATTTTAAACAAAACACCTTGGGCTCATTTAGATATTGCTGGAATGGCTTTTTCAAAAAAAGCAGCAAACTTAAATCCTAGTGGAGCAACAGGATTTGGCGTAAGACTATTAAATAAATTTGTGGAAGAAAACTATGAGTAATATTGAACAAACATTATCGATTATTAAGCCAGATGCGATTGAGAGGAACTTAGATAATGAAATAAAAAAAGAATTTATCAATAAAGGTTTTAAAATAGTTAAAGAAAAAAAAATTCAATTAGCAAAATCTGAGGCAGAGGAATTTTATAAGGCTCATGAAACAAAACCCTTTTATAATGATTTGTGTGCTTATTTATCTTCAGGACCAATTGTAGTTATGATTCTTGAAAAAGAAGATGTAGTAATGGCAAACAGGCGATTAATGGGAGTTACTAATCCAAAAAAGGCAGAAGATGGAACTCTTAGAAAAAAATTTGGTATTTCAATTGACAAAAACTCAGTTCATGGATCTGATAGTCTGGAAAACGCAAGAAATGAAATTAATTTTTTCTTCAAAGATTAACTAAAAATTTTCTTAATAGCGTTTGGATAAAGTCTATGTTCTTCTTTAAGAATTTTTCTTTTTAAGATCTTCTCAGTATCAGTTTTGTTTATTTTAACTTTTTTTTTTAATATTATTTTTCCAGAGTCCAATTTGGTTGTAACGTAATGGACAGTGCATCCTGAAAATTTTTCATTATTTTCCAAAACTCTTTTATGAGCATCTAAACCTTTATATTTTGGAAGTAAAGATGGATGTATATTAACCACTTTACCATTAAATTGTTTTAGAAAATCAATTGATAAAATTTTCATAAATCCAGCAAGACAAATAAATTTAATTTTTCTTTTGTTTAACAAACTCAAGATTTTTTTTTCAGCTTCTTTTGGTTTAATAAAATTAATTATTTTTCTTTCTATCTTTTGTTTATTTGCATACTTCAAACCTATTGCTTTTTTTTTATTAGAAATAACTAATTCTATAGAAATTGGTGAATTTTTTTTTAAAGAAAATTTAATTAAGTTTTTTAAATTTGTTCCAGTTCCAGAAATAAAAACAGCGGTTTTAATTTTATCAAGACCAATTAATTTTTTCATTTAATTTGATTTTATTTTTTCCAGATGTAATTTTTCCTATAACGTATGGCTCATATTCTTTAGTAAAAAATTTTTTTATTTTTTTTAAATTTTTTGATTGAATTATTATACAGAAACCAACACCACAGTTGAAAGTTTTTAGCATTTCTCTGTCTTTAATTTTATTTTTTTTTAACCATTTAAATATTTTTTTTGTTCTGATCTTGCTGAGATTTATATTGGCTGTTAAGCCATTCGGTATAATTCTTTTAATATTATCAGATATTCCACCACCAGTAATGTTTGCACAGCCATTAATCATATTGTGTTTTGTGAGGTTTAAAATTTCATTCACATAGATTTGTGTAGGCTTTAATAATTCTTTCTTTAAGAATCTATTTTTTTTTAAATTAATTTTTTTTTTATTTAACACATATCTAATCAATGAGTATCCATTTGAATGAATTCCACTCGATGGAATTGCTAATATCAAGTTATTTTTTTTAATTTTTTTTTTCTGAAGAATTTTATTTTGGTCAACTACACCAACCGAGAATCCAGCTATGTCAAATTTACCTTTTTCATAAGTTCCTGGCATTTCTGCAGTTTCTCCACCAACTAATTCGCAACCTGAAATTTTACAACCTTTAACGATACCTTTTAGAATTGATTTAAGTTTTGCTAAATCAATTTTGTTAATTGATATGTAATCAAGGAAGAGAAGTGGTTTAGCTCCTTGAACTATTAAGTCATTTACACACATAGCAACAAGATCTATGCCAATAGTGTCGTATTTGTTGAAGACATTAGCTATCTCGATTTTTGTACCGACACCGTCGGTGCTGGCAACTATTTTTGGTTTCTTTATATTTTTTGGAATACTTGATATAGAGCCAAAACCACCAATATTTTTAAATCTTTTGTTTTCTTTATTTTTTTTTGAAATATTGGATATAAATTTAACAAATTTGTCAGCAGCTGCAATATTAACGCCACTTTTATTATATGTAAATTTGTGTTTATTCATTATTATTAATATTAAATATGACCTTTAAATGTAAATTTAAAAATATTAAAAAATTTTATAAAATTTTTATTGTTTTTGTCATTTTTTTTAACACTATATTGATTTCAAAATTAAATGCTAATTCATTTAAAATAAATGAAATTGAAGTTTCTGAAGATTTTAATTTAGATTTTAATAAAAAAAAGGTCTTTGATAAAGCTTTCAAGTTAGCTTTTTTTCAATTAATTTCAACTGTAGTAGTTTCAAAAGACATAGAAATAATAGAAAAAACAAGTTTATCGACAATAAAAAGTTTAATCGATTCTTTCACTGTAAGCGACGAAAAGTTTTTCGAAAATAAATATTATGCAAAATTTAATGTTAATTTTAACAAAAAAAAAGCTTACAATTATTTTGAGTCAAAAAATATTTTTCCGTCAATACCAAAAAAATTAAACTTATTGTTTTTACCTGTACTAATTAACAGTAAAGAGAATGAATTAGTTTATTTTGGAGAAAATCCTATTTATAAAAATTGGCATAACTACAAAGAAAGTTCTCACCTTTTAAATTACATCCTCCCGGCTGAAGATATTGAAGATATGAAAATCTTTAATAACAATATCGAGTCAATTGAAGAATACAATTTTGAAAAAATTGTTAGAAAATATGATTTAGAAAATTATATAATATTAATCATTTATCAAAATCAAAAAGAAATTAATGTTTTGTCAAAGTTGCAGTTAAATAATAGTTATAAAATTTTTAATATTAGCTATAAAGATATAGATATTGGAGATGAGAAATCTATTTTAAAATTAATATCTGATTTAAAAAATTTCTATGAAGATGAATGGAAAAAATTAAATTTAATAAATACTTCGATTCAATTACCTTTAACTTTATCTTTATCATCTAAAAATTATGATAAAATTAAGTTGTTCGAAAAAACGTTAGATGATTTAGATTTAGTTTCAAGTTTTATGGTTTTATCTTTTAATAACGAAAACATTTTTTATAAAGTTATTTATAATGGATCACCCGATAAATTTTTTAATGAAATTAAAGCTTCGGGATTAAATCTTGAAAAAAATAATCAAACATGGAAAATTCAATGAAAGATTTAAATCAGCTATTATTAAAATTTGATTTAAAACAAAATTATATGAATGAAGATTTTTATGTAAATAAAAGTAATTTTTTTGCATTTAGTTTAATTGAAAAATGGCCCAAGTGGGAAAAAAATATATTAAATGTACATGGCGAAAAACATTCTGGCAAAACTCATTTGTCAAATATTTTTAAAAAAAAACACAAAGCAATTAATATGCAAGCGAAAGAATTTAACAATGAAAGTTTAAAAGAATTTAAAGTCTTTGAAAATTTAATTTTGGATGATTTTGATGTAAATATTGATGAAAAGTTAATGTATACTTTGTTTAATGTAGCAGACCAAGATAACAAATTTATTTTGATCAATTCATTAGTACCAATTAATCGGCTAGATTTTAAACTGGAGGATTTTATATCTAGAGCAAAAAATTGTATTTTTGCTAAAATTGAAAAACCCGATGATGAATTAATGTTTGCAATTTTATTAAAAAATTTTTCAGATAGACAAATCAATATTGAGAAAAAACTTATTGATTTTATTATCAAACATATTGATAGATCTTATGTAAAGATATATGAATTTGTAGATAAACTTGACGAAATCAGTTTAAAAAAAAAGAAATCTATTGATTTCAAAATTATTAAAGAAGCATTAAAGGTTTAAATTGCACAAATATAGAACACATAATTGTAACGAGTTAAACATAAAAAACAAAAACCAAAAAATCGTTCTATCAGGATGGGTTAATAAAAAACGAGATCATGGAAATCTATTATTTATTGATTTGAGAGATAATTATGGTTTAACTCAATGTGTAATTGATAAAAGTAATAAGTTTTTTAATGAACTAGAAAAAATACAATTAGAAAGCGTCATTAAGGTTGAAGCAGTTGTTGTAAAGCGTACAAAAGATACTATTAACTCAAAATTAAAAACTGGAGAGATCGAAGTTAAAATAGAATCTTTCGAAATCATTGGTCATTGTAAAGAATTACCTATGCCAGTTTTTACAGATCAAGAATACGCTGAGGAAATTAGATTAAAATATAGATTTTTAGATTTAAGAAGAGAAGAAATGCATGAAAATATTATTTTAAGATCGAAAGTAATTTCTTTTATAAGAAAGAAAATGATAGATAATGGATTTTTAGAATTTCAAACTCCAATACTAACAGCTTCAAGCCCGGAGGGCGCAAGAGATTTTTTAGTTCCAAGCAGAGTACATCCAGGAAAATTTTATGCTTTACCACAAGCGCCTCAACAATTTAAGCAAATGGTAATAATTTCTGGTTTTGATAAATATTTTCAAATAGCACCATGTTTTAGAGATGAAGACGGACGAGCTGACAGGAGTCCAGGAGAGCACTATCAATTAGATATGGAAATGGCATTTGTTGAACAGGAAGACGTTTTTAAAACAGTGGAACCAATTTTTTTTGAATTATTCACTGAATTTGGAAAAGGTAAAAAGGTTTCCAAAATTCCATTTAAAAGAATTACTTATAAAGATTCAATGTTAAAATACGGTACAGACAAACCTGATTTAAGAAATCCTATTGAAATATTTGATGTTACCGAAGTTATAAAAAGAGATGATGTTAAAACACATATCAATGTAATAGGTAAATATTTCATAAATTCGCCAGCTAAACCTGGCCAAAATATTAAAGGTAAAAAAGCAGCCAAAGTTGTTGCAGTTGAAGATATAATAGGAAGCGCCATTTTTTTTGATGCATTTGCATATGCTTCTTTTATTGAAAGCCCTTCTTTTAATTTTCTGTCAGCATATTCAACAACAACTATGGCTCCATCAACTAGTAATCCTATTGATAAAATTAGTGCAAATAATACAACAATATTAATTGTAAAACCCATTACTGAAAGAGCTAAAATTCCAGATAAAAAAGATCCTGGAATTGATATACCTACTAAAAGACCTGATCGAACTCCAAGAGCTCCAAGAATGATTATTAAAACAAGTATTATGGCAGCTATAACATTATTTTGCAAACTACTTAACATTGTTTTTATGTACTTTGAATTATCCTGACTATAAAATACTTGAACTGTTGGAGGAAAATTTTCCGATGTTTCTGAGGTTATTTTTTTTACTTGATCAATAGTTTTAATTATATTTTCACCGACTCTTTTAGAAACTTCAATAGTTACCGAATTGGATCCATTAACGCTAGCATATGATTGTCTATCTTCAAATGTCCTTTTTACCTTAGCAATATCTCGAAAAGTAGATCGGAAGAGCACACGTCTGAACTCCAGTCACAGTTCCA
>ENA-ORDI01001960-ORDI01001960.1-marine-metagenome-genome-assembly--contig:-NODE-1960-length-10598-cov-5.798023_pt1 | contig 10598 bp, 6 predicted proteins | sample MGYA00248628_ERZ508525 | MGnify/ENA primary metagenome ERZ508525 (study PRJEB26195, sample SAMN05422138) | marine metagenome | isolation source: East of Porto Seguro, South Atlantic Ocean | place...
CTGGCGCTGGTGCCGCCGTAAACCTTGTAACTGGCCAGGTCACCCTCGCTGTTGGCTGCCCAGGTTAAAACAACTTGAGTATTGCCGGGGGTGGCAATCAAAGCGGTAGGTGCTGAGGGCGTTCCATTATAAGTCCAGTTAAACTGTGTTGCAGCTGTGTTATTGTTACCAGCATCATCAGTAAAACCAGCTGCCCCTACATCTATAGTTACTGCTCCATCTGCTGTGGGAGTAAAGGTGACCGTGTATACTGTAGAAGATGTCGCAGTAAAACTGCTCAATTCGCCATTGGTTACCGTGATATCGCCTACAGCAAAGTTGTTGGTTGCTTCACTACTGGTAAAAGTGAGCGCTAGCGTGGCGTCATTGGATGTGAACCCATCCGCACCTTCTGCGGCGGTGATAGTCATGGTGGGGGCGGCAGCGTCAGCACCCGGTGAAGAGTATGTAGCACCAGATCTCGTACCATGATTTCCGTCGCCGCTTAAATCATAGGCTGTGGTACCACTGTTTTCTCCAAAGCGCCAGTAGCCCTGCACGTTTGCGGATGATGTATAATTTCCGGAATTAGATGATGCATCAAGTGGCATGCCGGAATTATAGAGGGCTGTTATTTCCGCAGCTGTTAGGTCGTCATTCCAAACAGCCACTTCATCCAAAAAGCCAGCATATTCGTTTGTAAGGTCGGTGCCATCATATTCTCCCCCCAAGGTCCATTTGTCCGAACTGGAAAAAGTATAACTTGGAATATGGGTGCCCTGAGAAACACCATTTAAATATAATGTTCCTGTACTTCCTGAACGGGAATAGACAATATGGTTCCAACTGCTAATGCTCGCGCCTGTACTTCCTACGATTTCCGTATCCTCATTAGCGCCATCATAAACAACAGGAAAGCCGCCAATTTTTTTCATCCCCACTAACACTGTATTTCCACCGCTACTCGTATTCACGCTAACAGCATCACCTTCCGCTTCAGGAAATGAATTCAAATTAGGCTTTACCCAAAAGGAAACTGCCCAATCGGTAACACTGGACATTTCATCTGCAACATTGTCTACATTCACATAATCATCATCCCCATCAAAACTCAAACTATAATCACCAGATGGATCATGGGGCAGAGTGCTCACATCACTGGTAACATCGCTCTCATAACCGACATCATCTACTGCCGAAATATTAAAATAATACAGTGTGCCGTTGGTCAGGCTTTCTTCAGTGGATGTTTCGGTCCCCGCTGTAATTGTGCTTAACAATGTTGTAGGACTGGCGCTGGTGCCGCCGTAAACCTTGTAACTGGCCAGGTCACCCTCGCTGTTGGCTGCCCAGGTTAAAACAACTTGGGTATTGCCGGGGGTGGCAATCAAAGCGGTAGGTGCTGAGGGGTCGGTTAAATCTGTTACTAATACAGTAGCACCATCCTGCCAGCTTAAAACGGGATAGTTATTGCCATCCTGATCCATATCCCAGTAATTGTCAGTGCCGTTACCGCTGGCGCCACCGTTGGTTCCATCGTCGTTGCCGTTCCCGTCTTCTTCAAAATCCCAGTCGGCATCATAAAACGTGCTTGCAGTTTTCATCTCCGCTGTGGTTTTGCCCGTGCCGTCTGCACTTGAGCCCTGCCCGGATGTTTGGGTATCCCAGAAGGAATTGCTCACGGTGGGATCGTATCTCAGCCGCCCTACAAGGCCGCCGACATCACTCCCATTACCCGTCACACTACCAGTGCTGTAGCAATTAATCACGGAGACAGTCGAATTATATAAATATCCCGCTAGGCCGCCGACATAATTATTGCCCGTCACTGTACCCGTACTGTAAGAATTACTGATAGTGGAAGTATCTCTTACCAATCCAGCCAAGCCGCCGACATAGTTACTAGATCCCGTCACACTACCAGTGCTGTAGCAATTACTGATGGTGGAACCTTCATTTCTACCCACTAAGGCGCCAACATAGTGTTTACCCTTAATATTCACATTCGTCACGCCCAAGTCCTGGATGGTGGCACCATCGGTATACCCAAACAGGCCAATATAATTAGTGGATGAGCGATCGATCGTTAAACCGTTAATGGTATACCCGTCGCCGTCATACGAACCAGTGAATTTGGTGGAATTATTGCCGATGGGTGAAAAGCCCGAATTATTGTCCCAACCACTCGTTGAAAAAGCATCGATATTGGCGGTTTGGATGTAGGACTTGTCCCATTTATCAGTATTTTCTGTGATCCAGAAGAGATGTTCCAAGGTGGATATTTGGTAGGAACTATCTGGATCTCCATTACCAAAGGACGGTGCGGTCGCAGTTTGCGCCAGCAGGCTGGCGCTCATTGCCAACAGTATCACTAAACTGCTCGTTAATATTTTTTTCATAATATTATTTCAACAGCACCTTCTGAATTGTATGTAGATCCAAATATCGTACCATGATTTCCATTATCGCTTAAGTCATAGGCACTGGTCCGGCTGTAAACCCTGTAGCTGGCCAGGTCACCCTCGCTGTTAGCTGTCCAGGTTAAAACAACCTGGGTATTGCCTGGGGTAGCAATCAGAGTAGTAGGCGTTGAGGGTTGGGCAACCAAAACAGAGATAAAAAAGTGTGGGAATAGGATGCTAATGCGCATTTACCACCCCTTCGCCAAAGCCCTTGATTTCTATCTGGTTGTCATCCGGGTCAACCAGCTCACAGTTAGTGCTGTAAGTAAGTGAGGATACCCCGCTCTCTGATGCAGCAAACATAATACTAAAAAAACTGCCCGTACCAGATACGGAGGAAGAATCGGCACCAAAAAATACTGTGTAAAGTTCAATTTTTCCTGAATTCTGGGTTTCAGAAAAATAAAGGGGATCCTGCAAGTCCGAAAAGAAGGTACCCGGGTTAATGGCAATGAGCAATAGTTTGTCCTGGTCATAATTAATATTTATATAGGCCCCGGCCACATTTTGCACATCCAGAGCATATACACTAACAGTAAATATTTCTTTTGTATTAATATTGATCTCATCAGGGAAAAACATTAAAGCAGGTGTTTCAATACCTTCTTCTGTTATGGCTTCAATATCGAGGGGATTATCATACACTTCTTCGGGCACTTCTTCGCAAGCCATTAGCAGCAATAAGATAAACATGGTAATGTGCTTCATCATCTAATCCAGCGAAATGGAAATTGAAAGTTTGAATTGATCTGTATTTTGGTCATAAGCCATCTGTAGAGGAATTTCATTATAGGCAGTTACTTCCGATTTTGGCCCTACCATATAAGCGTGGACCACATTGGCGATCCATACCACCCCGGCAATACCAGCCATGGTTTTCATAGCATCACTGGCAGATTCTACATTTTCATGGCTGTTCTGTGCCTGGGTCTTGTACTGGGCAATAAGTGTTGGATCGGTCGCATTAGCGTATGAAGTATGATAATCATTGTAATCGTCATTAGCTGTTTTATAATTGCTGTAATTCATAACTATCAATCCACCCGCTACGACTTCTGCAGCAATCCAGCCGTAACCCCATATTCTCTGATTAGCATAAAATTGTCCCAGACCGGGAAACAGCAATGACCGCACCATAGCGCCCATTTTCGTCTTAGCTGGTAGCTTTCTGGCTGATCGATGTCTAGTGGTGATGGCTGGCTGGTCGCTTGCCCCTGTCTTTCCAGGCGTTCCCGACAAAGCAGCGCTCTTAGAAAAACGTGTAGCTAGGTGACTGGCTGGTGGCTGGTCACTTGCCTCTGCCTTTTCAGGCGTTCCCGACGGAGCAGCGTTCTTAGAAAAACGTGTAGCTAGATGGCTGGCTGGTGGCTGGTCACTTGCCTCTGCCTTTTCAGGCGTTCCCGATGGAACAACATTCTTAGAAAAACGTATGGCTGGCTCGCTACCTGATGTCTGGCTGATGTCTGGCTGGTGGTGTCTGGTTGGCGTTGTCTGACTGGTGGTGTCAGCCAGTTGTATTCTCTCTAATAGTTTTTGTGGTATATCTAGTTTTCGATAATTATCTACTACTATATTCTCAATAAAATTGACAAACTCAATTAGTTTGGTCTGTTTTATTAGTGTTACGGATGATAATGTTGTATCTGTATCAAAATCTATAGCCCCGTACGGTTTTATGGGCTCAGAGAAATATCCATCTTTTGCATAGGTAATAAAATAGTTTTTAGTTTCTACCTGTACTGTAAAATAGCCATTTGCATCGGTGGTAGCGATATTAGTTACAGGCCCGGTATCGCGCGGGTCAAAGATAATATTAATGCCGCTATGGTCATTCTGCTTTCCAAGATAGGCATAGCCATCTACGGTTACAGTTGCAAACGAGACAGCTGTTGAAATAAATAAACTGAATATTAAACGGCTCACAGCAATTTCCTTAGAACAGCTATTATTATAACGCTAAGCAAATGTACACCTCACTACTCCTAATTATCTATAAACAAAAAACCCCGATCCATCTGCCTGTATCTGATATCTAGATATAAATTGGTGGCATTTCATTGGATTATGGGACGGTAATCGTTAAATCTCTCACTTCTAAATAATCCGTAATATCCACCTCATTTCCGTTATCATCAATAAAATGAAGCTCTTCAGGTACAATTGTAAATGTACTCGTTCCTGAAGAAAGCCCGGTTACTTCAAACTCACCTAATTGACCGGTGCCATTTACCATGGCATCACCATGAATTGCACTGATCGAAAGATGTATTTTATCATCCACTATTTGAAACAGTGAAATTGCATTAGTCCCAAAATAAGCTCCCTGCTCAAAACTTGAAGCGTCTACCTCAACAACACTTGCATTGTAACTTATCTGCATTTCGACACCAAAAACGGAAGTCACCAAATCAGTTATTTCCAGTGATATTGATGTTGATCCGCCAACTGTTATTGAAGAAGAACTGGAGGACAATAACAAAACTGGAGGGTTTACCGTAGTATTTACCGTAATCACTCGCGGGTCAGAAATGTCACTGCCATGAGTTGTTGTAGTTGTCAACGTAACGGAAAAAAACCCGACATCTGTGAAAGTATGAACTGGATTCTCCGCTGTTGTTGTACCACCATCACCGAAACCCCAAAAGTACTCAACATTACTACCTGTGCCAGGTTCAGATTTATTAGTAAATGTCACTGTCAACGGAACATAACCTTCCGCAGGTTCAGCTTCGAATGCGGCGATAGGGCTATCGATTGATTCATCCTCATTATCAAAAAGCCCACAGCTGGTTAATATTACACCAAAGAACAAAATGAATATTGTGTTTTTCTTTAACACCTTTCCATTCCTTCCTTGAATTTTATCATTTCAACAGCACCATCTTCCTGGCCTGCATGAATTTCCCAGCCTGTATCCGGTAGATGTAAACTCCCGCACTTACGGGCTTGCCAAAACTATTGGTAGAATTCCATTGTATTGACCTGTAGCCGGCTTCCAAGGTGGCGTTGACAAGGTGAGTTACTTCTCTACCCAGCATATCATAAATGACAATATTTACGTGACTCTGTTCTGGAAGATCGTATCTGATTGTAGTGATGGGGTTGAAAGGATTGGGATAGTTCTGATACAGAGAGAATTTATCAGGTATGTTTGCCATGCCTAAAATTCTTTCCAAAAGTGATCTCATCTTCCGTGCCGGCTCACCATCTCCAACCAAAGCCTGGTATAATTCTTCAAGTGCAGGTTTATGTAGGGTAACCAATGTACTGTCACCTGGATCAATTACAAAATTGTCCGAACGGTCCCCATGGCTCTTGCCCCAGTTAAGCGCGATCCCGAATAAATCACTCTCATCAATAATACCGTCTCCGTTGGCATCGGCATATGTGGCAGCAGAATTCAATACCCAAAGAGAGTCAAAAGGCGACGGTAACCAGCCATAACCAGCTGTACAACGTTGTGGGCCGGTTTGGTAAAAATAAGTGGCTAAAGGCAGAATATCAAATTCATTCACAACTCCATTGTTGTCCGTATCACCAGGGTAAACTGACGGTAGAACAGTATAAATACATTCCTGAAAAGAAAGACTGGGCCAAAGATTCATTCGGGGGGCATAGTTATTAGCCCTTTGATCATATTCTTTTTCTTTACTGTAAAAAGTTACGTTATCTGTAGAATTCAAAACGCCCAAAGCAAAAGAGTGATCGCTACAAGCGGAATTAATATTATCAGTTAAATCGAAAGATACCGGGGTTTCCGGCTCCAAGGCATACAGCGTATCTAACGGTGTTAATAAACTATGATCAATAATGCCTATGTTATTTTCATCAGTCAATCTTTCTCCCCAGTCCGAATCAAATGCGTAAAGAATGATGCCGCCACCTTCAGCTAGTGAAACGTTTTGCGGGACTAAGTTTAAATGAATGGTGCAGCTGTAATTGAGAGATGTTGGAATATCAAAACGTAAAAAGGCCAAATTATTTTTCTTCACTCTCAGAATGGTTTCCCCATGAAATTCATCAATGTGGATAAATGGAATGAGGGCACTATCTACAGCCACTGTATCTATTGATCGATCATTCGTGGGATACATTTTATCAGCGACCGTGAAAGTCCAGTTGCCCCCACTGATGCCGTCCACCGAAACGGACCAGGTGTAGGTCCCGCCCGGTTTAAACGTTTGGAAAAGCACATTATTTGGATACTGAAAAGTCTCAGTTCTGTTTACGCCGGGCCCGCTTAAAGTAACTGTCGCCGTTGTGCCGGTATAATCCTTTTTATAGGGATAATTCCAGACTACACTGTAATCTATGGGAACATCCATTGCATTATCATTGGGTATGGGAACACTGGGATAAGGATACCTGTATCCCGGGATCCAGTAGACGGAATCGCCATATTCATAGGCGCCAATGTCGGGCGCAGCTCCTACAAACCTGCGGTTCTGTCCAGGATACGTAGGCGGGTGATTAAAATCCGCACCAACTGGATTGTATACTCCCAGCCATGGTTCATCCGGACGGCTATCCAGCCAAAGGCCATGACTTGGGGCATTGTCGCGACTATCCAAACCATCATTGATTCCTGGCACTATCACGCCAGCATCAATCAAATTAGATCCTTTCTTGGGGCGAAAATCATAACTCTGCCTTTGGTCATCCCATGGTACTTCACCAAACTCTTCCATAAGAGTTTCTTCAGATTCAGCATGCCAGGCATACCAGGGGGCTGCCAGTTCAATTTGCGGTGCAGGAAAGTAAGAGCACCAATTAGACACACAACGCCTCAAAAATCGACCATACCAGATGCCCGAAGCTGCAAATGTTTCATAATTCAAAATGTCTTCAATAAGGGAATCAGCTTCCGTCAGGCCTGCTGTGGGCTTGCAGTCGGGTGAGCTACAATCCAATGAACTTTCTGCAATACTGTTAAGGATTCTGGAGTTAAGATTCCCAGGTTCAGAAGCCCCTCCCCTATCCGGACCACAATACTTACCCCATCCAAGAGAGATATCGTTCCTCCTATTATCGTATGCAGTAACATGGTACACTTCATGATAGTCACCTTTCAGTTTCATACCACGACCGGCACCTATGGCAACAACATGATGCACATCTCCTTCAGAGCCGCCGCAGGCACTATTAAACCGCATACCATTCAAACCCGGCATATTTATGATCCACGAGTAACGCGTTGTGCTATATTCAGCATTCGCTCCATTTCTTTGAATGCCACTGCCGTCTACGCCATCATATAGATTTTCAAAGCGGCTATATTCTACCAAAGCACCCCTTCCTGGCCAGAGACCGGCATTGGTGCTATTCTCTACTGTAAGATAACGATAGTATGCGGGGCCTGCATGGTCTCCACCTACATAGTTAGCAGAACCATGAAACCAATCATTATATCTGACTAGAACATTTTCAACGGTTGATCTATGGCCAATACCCCAAAAAGGAGATCGGCCATTGCTATACTCGAAGATACAATTTCTAATGGTCATATGGTCACTGTAACCATTACTGTTGCCAGTGTTTATCTTGGATTCTGCGCCAAAGAACGCACCGAATGAAAATCTGCAATCTTCCATAGTCCTATAATTGCAATTACTGAAAATTTGTGCGCCGGCAAAAAAATGGATATTTCTGAATTCAAGATTATCCGAGTCTAAAAAATTTATATTTATTACCCTCACCCTTACCCGGACATTTGGGGATGCAAAGTTGAAATTTTCACCTGGGTAGATGTATAAGGTGCTCGTGCTAGCATTAAATGACCACTCTTCCACTGTATCTAAATTTGCATATTCCCCAGGTAAATAATAATCAATGCCATTAGGATAGGCCGGGGAGTCTAAATACGGCCATGCATCGGAACTATCTGGGCTATATAAGAAAGGATTTTTTCCAATATTTTCCCAAACAGTATTCGGCTCAGGGTTCATTGGATTACCGGTGGTGGGATCGGTAGGATTTTTTATATTAAAGGGAAGAGCAGGAATCATATACCGGTCATCCACAAACACACTGTAGAGGGTATCAACCGGCCTCAAGATATGTTTTGAAACGGCATCCATATCCAGAACCGCTTTCCATATACCATTTTCATGATACTCCCACTCTGCATTAATGGGTACAGTACCATCGATCCTCACATCTTCACCGGGATACCCTTCAAAAGTGATTGTTGGAGCAGCTACTGAACCAGTAGGCCAATCAAAACCATTAAACCGATATTTGTTGAGAAGCTCATTATATCTCCCTCCCTTGATATAAATACGGTCCCCGGGCTGTGCATCATCCATCGCACTGCGGATGGTGGGATATGGGCAATTGGTGCTTCCATCGGGTCCATTAGGACAATCATCAGAATAATATTCTTGTAAAATCTCATTATTATCAAAGTCATCGTGGACGTCCCCAGGAAAAATTCCAATAGGATCAACAGTTCCGCTTTTATCAATTAACTTCCAATCTTCATTGAGATCCATTGTAAAATAGGATACCAGCCCGTCTCTGTCATTTAAACTCAAAGTATCATTCATTGCTGCCTGAATCTGTTCCTGGGTCCTGGCCACATTCCACATTCGGACCTCATCCATTTTGCCCCGGAAAGATGAGCCTAGCATTTTTACCGGTACTGCGACTGGAGTCTCTCCTGCGTGATTGTCACTTTGTGCCAGTTCACCATTTACATATAATTTTAAAGTTTCACCATCAAACGTAACGGCTATATGTTGCCATGTTTCTTGTTGTATTTCTGTTCCCTCAACTATTTCACGTGCTCCCTGAGTGCCCACCCCAAATCCAAATCCATATCTAATCTGGTTGCCATAATGAATCGATATTGATGGTGGCCTTTGCGAGCTATTACCGCCGACACCCGGCCAGCCATTACCCATGATTTCGCGATGATGGGCTGTAGCACCATCTGCCACATATGTGTCCATATAGACTAATGCTTCCTGGGTATAATTGATCCAGTCTGTGGGTGCATTGTCAGGCGGTTCTTCTTCTCCATTCCATAGATGGACCTCATCGACACCTGTTACACTGTGGCTAGGGCCGTCGCCGAATCCATCAAACAAAAGGTAGTTATCCGTCCCATATTGCGAAAGCGCGCTTTGATCGACAATTAGATCTACACCATTTGCTATTGAGACAATCAGTAATAATGGTAATAATATTAATGTCTTTTTCATTTTATTATTTACTTGAAGAGCAATTTTACACCTTGCCAGTCCTAAATGTCTATAAACAAAAAACCCGCTAATGCGTGGAGCTTGATATTATTTTTCTACTAATTCAATGAACTCATTTACATCCATATTATCTTAATTATAAATATTATACTTTTCCTTTAGTTCTTTATGAATTCCCTTTGCGTCACCTGTTAGTCTGTCTAGTTCTGCCCAGTAAGCTTTTCCGTGGTCTTTAATTCTTGTATGCAATAATTCGTGAAGAATAATGTAATCTTGAATGTCTTTTGATAACTGTGCCATCAAAATATTCAGACTAATATTATTTTTTGGACTGCAACTCCCCCATCGTGTCATCATACTCTTAAAAGCGAGATTATTATATTGAAATCCATGGCGTTTCGCAAGATAATCAACTCTATCTCTTAGATATTTTTTTACCACAATTAATTCATTACCATCTGGTTTTTTTAATAATCGCTTCGCTTTGGATTGTGAATATTTTCTTAATTGTTTTTTTATCCAGTCTGTCCTTTGCTCAGCAATACGCTGCGCTTTTTCAAATTCTACACCAACGGGTACTGCCACTCTCACTTTTGAAGGTGGCTTAACGGAAATGTTAATATGTTTAGCGCGGTAACTCCGTTCTAACAAAACATCTCCTATATCAGGTAATTTGATTGTAACTGCTTCAGCCACTGAAATGCTGCTCCACATATTTCATGGCTTCCATTCCAAATTTTGAATAATCATCTGGGTCCATACTAGTATCATCATTTTCTTTAGCATATTCTGCCATACCTAATCGGGACTACAAACTCAGCTGAGGAGCAATTTGGACATTTTTTTTCACCAAGCCCTCCACACTTTACTAACACAATATTAAACTCTTTTTCATTTTGACACCTCTAAAGACCAATATTACAAAGCAGTAGTCCTAAATGTCTATAAACAAAAA
>ENA-ORDI01001968-ORDI01001968.1-marine-metagenome-genome-assembly--contig:-NODE-1968-length-10576-cov-1.657586_pt1 | contig 10576 bp, 10 predicted proteins | sample MGYA00248628_ERZ508525 | MGnify/ENA primary metagenome ERZ508525 (study PRJEB26195, sample SAMN05422138) | marine metagenome | isolation source: East of Porto Seguro, South Atlantic Ocean | place...
GGACGTGAAGGCGGCCGCTGGAGCCTGGGCTTCTTCTCGGAAGCGATGAACGTCTGCGTCAAGCACGACTGACGAGAGGTTCCCTCTCACCATGAGCAAGGCGTGCTGCAACATATGCACTCATCCAGGATAGGGTCACAATCGAACTGAAACCTACCATCAGCATCACCTGCGGATGAGAATAGGACAACCAGAGATGAGAAATGTTGGTCACTAGAATGAATCCCAACAGCACGATGAAACCAGACAGTGAGCGGCCGGTGCTGAGCCAAGCATGCAGCACGAGGACGAGAGCGGACAGAACTGGAACCACGGAGATGAACACCATCCAGATCACAGGTGGCGCGACCCGCGCCCCGAAGAAGCCGCTCTTGACCACCCACTTGGTAGGGTTGAATTCGATCAATCCAACCATCGTCAACTGTCCGAAGGAGATCCACACCAAGCAAACCAGGAAGAAGGGGATGAGTGCCGATGCGAGCATCTGATTCGAAGCTGTCCACCCTTTGTCATCCGCAGACCTCCGCTTGAGAATCATCTCTCCCTTGAACAACTCCTTGACCAAGCGAGACAGCAACAGCACACAGACGGCTGGCCAAGCCCCCCAGGTCGGAATGATGAGCATCATCACCGCCAATTCGCTCAAGGTGAGAATCAATCCCTTCGGTTTGAGATCCATTCCTCTGCTACGCTCCAAGAACGCCGCCACCGCACACGCAGCGATCAACAACAGCAGGAAGCGATCTGTCATCGAGTTCCCTGTCGAATGGATGAGTACGACCGTGGAGAGCAGCGCCGCATCCAACCACCAAGCCTGCCCCGAGTCGGGCTTGCTGATGCGCGAACAGAGCCACAGCGCTGCGAACAGAACCAAGATGGCCAACAACCAATTCTCTGTCATGAACGACTCGACCACCTGCTGTTGGAACTTGTAGAGGAACTCGAATCCGAGCCATTGTTGGAACGAACTTCCGGTGATGACCTTCGGTATGTAATTCCAGATGGACCAAAGGGAGATGACCAGCAAGCCCCAGAACGTCCAGCGTGCCTCCTTGCTCTTCGTCCCCTCGAGATTCTTGATGGTGAGCAGTGCTAGGAAGAAGGAGAACAATGCTGGGCTGAGTCGGGCATCAGGCTGCCACAACGATATCGCCAACAGACCACCGAGGAACCACGGTGTCGTTTTCTGCTCCAACCAGTCCAACGACGAGTCCAACCATTCGATTCTCTCGCGGACCCCCCTGAACGCTGATACCAGGATGAGCAGCGATGCGAACGCTGGCAGGACGACCCCCAACGCTTTGCGAACCCATTTCGTGTTCATGTCAAAGATGGTCATGTCGTACGCCAATGTGTACAGCAGATGGTTCAGCAACCAGATTCCCGCTATGACCCCGGATGCGACGACGGTACCGCGGTTGAGTTCGAACCTGAACCCGCTGAACAACACGAACAACACCAGCACGCCAACCAATGCCACAAGTGCTGCCGACACGTCAAGCACTCCAGCCCGCATGGTGTTCTCAGGCAGTTCCTCCCATTCGATCACGTCCACGGACACTCCCTCAGCGTGGTGCATCCCTTCCTCTCTCAACCATTGTTGGCGCGCCACCGCAGCCTCCCAGTTCCAGGCCTCCAAGGAGGATTTCGACTCGTCACTGATGTTCAGGACAGCCAACGGGATTCTGGCGTCGGCGGACACGGGGAACGGCAGATCGATGATGGCTGTCAACAGCGCGCTGATGTCCCGCTGGGTGATCGAAGCGGTCGCCCCGGGCGAGAACGCTTGTCCAGTCCCTAGCAGATACACGCGCATGGCCTCTTCGCCGGTGCTGATGGCGTGGCCACCCATGGCTGTCATGCCGTGGTCAGCAGTCACCATGTACGCCCAATCATCGGGAAGGGACCTACGAATGATATCCAGCTGCGAGTCGAGTATGTTCATCTTCGTCTTGTACTCGATTGATTCGATTCCCCAGATGTGTCCGGCATGGTCGGTACCACCTAGGTGAGCGATGATAACGTCCGGCCCATCACCTGATATCCACTCATTCACCACCGCCAGCGTCCTGTTGTCCGCATCATAGACGTCGCTGAATCCACTGTCGTAGATGGTACGATGCTCGAACTGTTCTCCCGAGAACAGGTTGGACCAGACATAGAAACCGGTGAAGCCGACATCCAACCCAGAAGCCTCGGCGTAATGAAGCGGGTCATCGACGCCATCGTAGGATATTTCCCAGTTCCGCACCGCATCGATGGGTGAGGCGTGCAAACCGGTGGAGAGTTCCTTGGTGCATGCACCGGTCAGGGTGATGTTGCTCGTGCGCACCTCCATCACCGCTCCATGTTCCTGCCAACTTGCGAGATTGGGCATGTACTCCGGATCATCCATGACATAAGCGGGAAGACCATCCAGAATGATGAGCAGCACCTTCGAAGCGAGTGGATCATGCTCCACTGGAGGAAGAATCGACATCTCGCGAGGGTGTTCGGCACCCGCCATCAGCCTAGGTATGGTGGCAATTGAGGGAATGAGGGCAAGGAGCAACAGGATGACGGCGATTCTGCGTAAGCGTTCATCGCCAATCAACATACCACCAACGCCTCATAACCTCGCTATTACACTCTTCGTGAAGTTGCCTTGATAGTTGACTGCGTATCAGAGCCGAACCAAGTGAGCCTTTCCTTCCTTTCTTCCTCTGCTCCTCCGCGGGAAGCCCACAGAGTCACAGGACGAAGTAGGCGGAGACGTAGCCGAACAACAGTCCGACCAGCGCCCCCAGTCCCATCCATACTCCTAGACGCTCCGGCTCCATCTTCTGCTCTGCCCAGAGTGTCGTTGCCCCCACCCAGCCGATCAGGTAGGCGAACATGCAGCAGAGGATGCCGAGTTGCAGGATCGAACCGATGACGATCGTGGGCACGGCGGTCTTGAGTACACGATTCCGAACATGTGTGGGGAACGGCATCATTTGAGCGAGTAACGCCCCGATGTTCAGCAACAGGAACGCTCCCAACAGCAATCTGGCCCCGTCACCGGCGAGAGTGCCTTCCTCCATCCCTGCAGGAGGGGCGAGCAACGCGTTCCAGAGGTTGATTCCCGCCACCGCGCACACCGCTCCCAGGATCGCTGGCGCGGCCACAGGCCACCACTTGCCCGAGACGTCGATGCGCTCGACCACCATCGTTCACCAGCGGTCGGCTCGCGGCACCCGTCCAATACGCTTGCCGTCGTCACGCGAAGGCTCATGTGGGGCCGTCGGGTGCGTGGCGGTGATGGCGAGAGGTGAGATCGTCCTGGGCTGTCTGGCTCCGCATCCCCCGCACCTCGTCTACGCCGATAACCCGGAGCAGAACGAGCCCTTCTCGGAAGGCGGATGGGAGACCCTGCGCTGGGGATATCAGCGGCTGGCGCGCAAGCTGAAGAACATCGACTACGACACCATCGTCATCTTCACGCCGCACTGGCAGACGTACATCGGCACCCACTTCCTCGGCCTGCCGAACTTCAAGTCGCTCTCCGTCGACCCGATCTTCCCCAACCTGTTCCGTTACCACTACGACCTCAACGTCGATGTCGAACTAGCCGAAGCCATGCGCGCTCATGCCGAAGAGGCGGGAATAATCACGAAGATGATGCGCAATCCGGACTTCCGCGTCGACTACGGTACGATCACCTCGTGCCATCTCCTGAATCCGGACTGGGACAAGCAGATCGTCACCATCAGCAGCAATCGCAACCGGCACTACTACTCGGTCGAGGTGATGAACGAACAGGCGACTGCGCTGGGAGAAGCGTGCGCCCGAGCCGTGGAACTGAGCGGAAGGAAGGTCGTCATGGTGGCGAGCCACAGCCTGAGTCACCGGCATTTCGTCGAGGAGGCGCCTCTCCCCGAGGACATGAGCCGCGAGCACATCTACAACCACAGCCAGTATGTCTGGGACATGAAGATGGTCGATCTGATGCGCGCTGGAAACATGCGCGAGGTGATCGACCTGATGCCCGAATTCACCGAGCAGACGATGGCCGAGACGGAGGGCGGCGGCCTCACCTGGATGATGGCCGCCATGGGATATCCGGACTACTGCGCAGAGATCTACGGTTACCAGTCGGTCATCGGCACGGGCAACGTCATCGCTGCGTGGGACCCGAACGAGCAGAGTCGCGAGGTGGTGCTGTGAGCGAAGGACCGGTCCTGTTCGGGGTGCACGTCCCCCCGCACCCTCAACCGCTGCTGGCGCACGAACAGAACGACGGCTGGGGCAGACTGCGCGCAGCGTTCGAGCACTGCCAAGAGCAGATCGAACTCAGCGGTGCGGACATCCTGCTGGTCTACTCGACCACCTGGCCTTCGATCATCGGTCACCAGATCCAGGCGCACCCGGAGCCGGAATGGGTGCACGTCGACGACGACTTCCACTTCCTCGGCAGCATGCCCTACAAGTTCCGTATGGATGTCGAGTTCGCCGAAGGCTACCGAGATGCCGCCGAAAAGAGGGGACTCTTCGCCAGGACTGTCGCCTACCACGGCTTCCCCATCGACACCGGCTCGGTGGTCGCGCTCAGCCTGCTGAATCCGAACAACCGCATTCCTGCGTGCATCGTGTCGAGCAACCTGTACGCCAACCGCTCCGAGACCATCGTGCTCGGCAAGGCGGCGCGCGACACCTTGGAGGCGCAGGGGAAGAAGGCGGTCGTGGTCGTCGTCTCGAGCCTGTCGAACCGCATGTTCACAGAGCACATAGAGCCGCATGAGGACCGCATCCACAGCCAGAAGGACGACGATTGGAATCGCAAGATGCTGGAATTCTTCGCGGATGGCAGGCTGGAGGACATCAGCCAGCTGAGTCGGGAGATCCACGGCCAGATCAGGGTGTCCAAGGTGGTCGCCTACAAGCCGATCTGGTGGATGGCGGCGGTGATGGGGCAGCACAACAATTACGCCGGGCAGGTTCACGCCTACGAAGCACTGCATGGTGCAGGAGGCGCGGTCATCACCCTCTCCCCCACGAGCCACTCGATCGGCGACAAGGAATTTGATGAGGACGATGTGGAATTCTATCGCGGAGACCGGGACGTACTCACCAAGGGGATGATCTGAATGCCAGATGACGAAGTTGAAACTGACCCCGACGAAGATTACGGCCATTCAATAATCAGCCACGCAGGAGGTGCGCTCGGTACCGCTGCCGGTCCGATCATCTCAGAGGATGCGCCTGAACCGGTTGGGGCTTATGCGCACGCATTCCGAATCGGGAAGACCATCTATGTCTCCGGCACGGGTCCACGTGACCCCGCCACCAACGAGATTCCAGGCGGACCCATTCACGATGAGGAGGGTAATCCGCTCGACTATGACATCAGGGCGCAGACCAGAGCAGTGATTGAGAACATCGAGACTATTCTAGAAGGTGCCGGATCGAATCTGGGTCGAATCATCGACTGCCTCGTCTTCCTCGTCGACATGGAGCGCGATTTCGATGGTTACAACGAGGTCTACAACGAATACTTCGCCGACATCCTGTCCGCGCGCACGACTGTTGCTGTCTCCGCACTGCCAACACCGATCGCTGTCGAGTTCAAGGTCATCGCCAGAGTCGAGTAGCGCAGCAATTCGCGACTGGGCTCATTAGCAGGTCCGTATGCTCTATACCGGCTCTCCGGTCGCCTGCCCATGCCCCCGGGCGTCATTGACTTCGTCTACAAAGAGGTCGAACTGATCTCGAACACGCTCGAGCGCAAACTCGGGATCTGGTCAGTTGTCATCATCTCGCTGTCCGCGATGCTCGGTTCAGGCCTGTTCGTGCTGCCCGCGCTGGCGATGCTCGACCTCGGAGGGCCGGGTGTGTGGCTGGCGTACGTGTTTGCGGCATTGGTGGTGCTCCCCGGAGCCATCTCGAAGGCTGAACTCGGTACTGCGATGCCGACTTCGGGTGGCGACTACATCTACATCGAGCGAACCTACGGTCCGCTGTTCGGAACTGTCGCAGGACTCGGTCTGTGGGCCTCTTTCCTACTCAAGGCGGCATTCGCTCTCATCGGCTTCTCAGCCTACCTCTGGATCATCGAATCGCTGCTGGGAATCACCTTCAATGCGAAATTCGCCGCTCTTGTGCTGCTGGTCATCGTCGTCGCCATCAACGTCATCGGAGTGAGGTTGATCAAGAAGGTGCAAACCGTCGTCATCGCCATCTCCGTCCTCTTCCTCGTCGCACTCTGCATCTGGGCGGCACTGACCGCGGACCCCGACTGGATGCGTCCGATTGGAGCGGGTGCATTCGGAGATGGGTGGACATCCATGGCCGAAACCGCCGCCTTCGTGTTCGTGTCCTATGCGGGCGTGACCAAGATCGCGGCGGTCGCTGAAGAGGTGAAGTTGCCCGGCAAGAACCTGCCACGTGGCATCCTTTTCTCCCTGTTCATCAGCACCATACTCTACGCTGGAATCGTCTACATGATGATGGCCGCGGTGGAACCGAGCGCCTACGTCTCGAATGGCGAAGCGCGCGAGGATCCGATGTTCGTGTTCGCTAACAGTGTCGGTGGTCCGGTGATTGGAATCACGGCATCAGTGCTGGCGATCCTGACGATGACTTCCATGGCACTCGCCGGAATCTTGGCTGCCTCTCGCTACCCGTTCGCGATGGCACGCGACAACCTCCTTCCCCAAGCCCTGGAAGATGTGAATCCCAAGTTCGAGACTCCTCATTGGTCGGTCATCGGAACCGGTCTCGCGATGGCAGGCGTGATCCTCTTCCTCCCCGTTCACGATGTCGCCAAACTCGCTTCGGGATTCCAGATAATGATCTTCATCATCGTCAACTCCTGTGTCCTCGTCCTGCGCCGGGCATCCGAGGCACACTCCTGGTACAAACCGGTGTTCAAGTCGCCATTGTACCCACTGACCCAGATCCTCGGCATAGCCGGCGGAGTGCTGCTCATCTACATGATGGGTGAGAAAGCGCTCGTGGGAGCCGCAGCCTGCACCGCGCTCGGCCTGGTCGTCTACTTCTCCTACGGCCGGTCAAGAGCGCATCCGATGTTGACCCCGTGGCGCACCGTGCGCACCGAGTTGACCAATCCGGAGCAATCCGAGAGAGAGAAGCGCTGGATGGTCTTCCACTCTTGCGGACATCACCGACGCCCGCGCAGGGAAAGCAAGTTGCACGATTGGTGGGACAAGAACCACCCCGACCACCTGACCTTGCACGAGTTCATCCAAGCCATGAACATCCTCGTTCCCGATCTGGAGCACTTCCACCTGCGCAACCTGTTCCACGAGGTCGACATCGACGGCAACGGTGTCATCGACATCGATGAATTCCTGATTTCATTTGAGAACGGAACAGTTGACGACTCTGAGGAATGAGGCGCGACTCTCCGGGTCAACCCTCAAGTGGCGCGCGCACACGAGGATGCCCGATGGAGCAGCGCGCCAAGGACGTACTCGCGCTGCTGCTCAGCGCCCCGGCCGCCAGCGTGGCCATCCTCGCCGCGCTCGCCTTCCCAGGAGGAGCAGGTACCGTCGTATGGCTGGGTGGAAAGGCGTGGCAGGTCGGACTGCCAGCCGCATGGCACCTGAAGGTGGACGGGGGTGAGCGGTTGTGGTCGAAGCCCGAGTTGGGCGGGTTCAGGGTGGGCGCAGCACTCGGGGTGGGAATGAGCGTGGCGCTCCTCGGCGCGTGGTTCCTGCTCGGGAGCCAGCACCTCGACAGAGAACTCATCCGGAGCACGATGGAGCCGTATGGATTGCTGAACCCATGGGTCTACCTGGCCGCGTTCCTGTGGTGGGTGCTGTTCAACTCGGTGATGGAGGAATACCTGTTCCGCTGGTTCATCTTCTCGAAGTTCGAGAACCTCGTCGGCGGCAGACTGGCCGTCCCGCTGGCCGGACTGGCGTTCATGTCGCACCACACCCTCGCCATGCTCGTGTTGTTCCCTTGGTGGGCGAACCTGCTCGCATCGCTCGGGATATTCACGGGCGGTTGCGTCTGGTCGTGGACCTACCTGCGCTACCGCTCGATCTGGCCCGCGTACCTCTCCCACGCCATCGTCGACGTGACGATGTTCGGCCTGGGCGCGTACATCCTGTTCGGCTGACGCGAATACGCTCATTCGGGGCCCTCGTGGGGGCCGTCGCATTGAAGCGAGATGTGTGATTGGAGGGGGTCGCCAGTCGGGGTGAGAACGATGTCTGTGGCGGGGAAAGCGCGCAAGGTGACCACCCACACGCTGCTGGAGATGAAAGCCAGCGGTGAGAAGATCACCATGCTCACGGCATACGATTACTCGCTGGCGAAGATAGTCGACGGGGGCGGCGTGGATGTCATCCTCGTCGGAGATTCAGCCTCCAACGTCATGGCGGGCAACGACACCACGATCCCGATCACCCTCGACCAGATGATCTACCACGCGCAGTGCGTGGTGCGCGCGGTCGACCGCGCGCTGATCGTCGTGGACATGCCGTTCGGCTCCTATCAGGGAGATTCGAAGGAGGCGCTCGCCAGTGCGATCCGCATCATGAAGGAGAGCGGTGCGCACGCGGTGAAGCTCGAGGGCGGCTCGGAGGTCGTCGAGGGGGTGGAGCGCATCTTGAGTGCGGGCATCCCGGTCATGGGGCACCTCGGGCTCACCCCGCAGTCGATCTACAAGTTCGGCACCTACACCGTCCGTGCCAAGGAGGAGGAGGAAGCCGCGAAACTGATCGAGGACTCGAAACTCCTCGAACAGGCCGGTTGCTTCTGCATCGTCTACGAGAAGATCCCTGCCGAGTTGGCAGCGGAGGCGAGCAAGAGCCTCACGATTCCCACCATCGGGATCGGTGCGGGTCCGGATTGTGACGGACAGGTGCTGGTGCTGCACGACCTGCTCGGCATCACGCATGAATTCAATCCGCGGTTCCTGCGCCGCTACATGCAGCTCTACGACGATATCACCGGCGCAGTGCAGAACTACGTCAGCGACGTGCGTTCAGGCGATTTCCCCAACGAGGAAGAGTCCTACTGACATCAGATGCGCAGCCAACGTCCAGTCTCGGTGTCTCGCCACCACCAGACATCGGAGCCATTCGGGTGCTCCAGCCACTCGTAGCCGTCGTCAAGCCATTCACCACGGGCGTTCATGTCCGGGTTCAACGGAGGCGCGCGTGCCGCGCGTGGCGGGCCGCGCCGTCGCGGTGGGCCAGACGGCGGCCCACTGCGCTTCTGCTTCCGCTTCCTCCGAGAAGGAGACCCGTCGCGAGCACCCCATGGGTTGACGTTCTCCCAATCGGCGGAATCCTTGAGCGAGCGTTCGTACTCTGAATCGCTGACTGCTCGCCCCCCGCCAGGTTTCGTGTGCTTGTTGGTGAATAGTGTCCAAGCGGCGAACGGGATCCACAACATAACGACTACCGAAGGCACGATGACCAGCCAGAACATCGGTTCCATGCACCCACCATACCTGAGACGTTGCCTCGCCCGGAGCCTTCTCCCGTAGGATGTATTACCCTACAAGGTAATGAAACCCTTGGAAAAAGAACCATTTTTCCGAGCATATTGTGATTTCTTCACTCAACGCGTTCCCAGCCGACCGCGCGGAACTCCCACAGCGATGGCTTTCCATCAGAGAAAAGATACCATCCAGACTCACCAGCACGCGTACCTGGCAGCGGTTTCAGCAACTCACCGACCTCGGTCATCGGGCCAAGGCCCGGCTCTGGAGACTCCCCCTCTAGTTCATCCTCCTCCGGTTCGTCGGAACCGTCCTCAGCCATATCCGACTCAGCCCACGGATCCTCCAGCTCATCATCCCAGTCGCTGGCCCACTCCTCGCCGTCGCCCAGTTCCGACTCATCCTCGTCGGCAGAGTCCTCGTCCGATTCGGGTTCGGCATCCATCTCAGTTTGCTCGTCGTCATGCTCGTCGGATTCGGCCTCCACTTCAGCGTCATCCTCGGAATCATCATCGCCGTCATCCTCGGAACCGTCGTCTTCTACGGCCTCTCCGCCCTCCGCTTCGGCTTCGGTTTCGACAGCGTCGGGCTCATCGTCCACTTCCTCGGCATCCTCGACGACTTCGGCCTCCTCGGTCTCGGCCGTGCCGAACGCAGCCAAGGCGCTGGACAGGTCACTTCCTTCCTCCACCTCAGCCGCAGGAGCGGCGGCGGCCGGCGGCGGGGGCGCGGATCTGGCGGTCGAGGCGGTGGGCGGCGCGGCGGCGGTGCGGTCCTGCATCGAGAACGTGCGCAAGGGCGGGCAGATGCTCCAGGTAGGACTGCCGGGGCGGCCGGCCGAGGTGAATCTGGACCTCCTGGCCTGGAAGGAAATCCGCCTCACCGGCCGTGCTTATCCGCTCTTTCAAATCGCGCTGCTCGTGCTCGAGCGCCCCGCGCGGTATTCGCTGAAACTTCGCACGCTCCGTAAATCAGGCAAGGGCAAGGAATCCGGCCAGCGGCTTTTTACCAGCAAACTCGATGACACCGTGTGGCTTGCTGCAAACCAAGTGGTGCGGCATGTCTTGTCGCGGCACTTTGATCAGTTTTATTCCACGAACAAAGTCGAGGTAAAAGCCCCTAAGGGAAACTTCGCCTTCG
>ENA-ORDI01001969-ORDI01001969.1-marine-metagenome-genome-assembly--contig:-NODE-1969-length-10574-cov-4.746213_pt1 | contig 10574 bp, 9 predicted proteins | sample MGYA00248628_ERZ508525 | MGnify/ENA primary metagenome ERZ508525 (study PRJEB26195, sample SAMN05422138) | marine metagenome | isolation source: East of Porto Seguro, South Atlantic Ocean | place...
AATTCATTTTTAGCAACCAAAATTAGTTTTATCAATCAAATCGCAAACATTTGTCAAGGAATTCCAGATACAAATATCGATGATGTAGCGAATACAATTGGATTGGATCCTAGAATAGGAAATCCATTTCTTAATGCTGGACCTGGATATGGTGGCTCTTGCTTGCCAAAAGATATCAAAGCAATCATCAATTTATCATCCAAATTGGGTGTCAATCCTACATTGCTTACTGCTGTAGAAAAAATAAACAAACAACAGATTAGCAACATTGTGGAATTGGTAAAACAGAATATTGGAAAAATCAGGGGAAAGAAACTTACAGTTTTAGGCGTTGCTTTCAAACCTGGTACAGATGATATACGAGACTCTGTAGGTATTGAGCTGGCAAAAAGATTATTGAAATTGGGAGCCAAAATAACAATACATGATCCAAAAGCGTTAGAAAATGCTAGAAAAATTTTCTGTGACAACACTAAATATGTAAAATCTGTTTCATCTGCCCTAAAAGATTGTCAATGTGCAATTATTATGACTCAATGGAAGGAATATGAAAGAATTAATAATAAAACCATAAAACATATGGCAAAAAAATTCATAATAGATAGCAGAAGAATTCTGTCTAACAAAAATTTGAATGCAAAATATTATGCTATTGGATTAGGACAAAAAGTATGAAAATTCTTGTAACAGGGGGTGCCGGTTTTATCGGAAGTCATATTGCAGAGTATTTAGTTCAACGTGGTGATGACGTAACAGTTTTAGACAATCTCAGTATTGGAAAGAAAGAAAATCTTGCAAAAATTAATGATAAGATCAATTTTGTGAATGGTGATATCAGAGATTACAAACTTCTTGAAAAATTAGTTAACGATGCAACTGGTGTTTTTCACGAAGCTGCATTAGCTTCTGTGCAACAATCATTTAACATGAAAGATGAATACTTTGATGTTAATGTCAGTGGGACGGAGAATATATTCAAACTTGCAAAAGAGTATGGATTCAAAGTTGTTTACGCAAGTTCCTCTAGTGTTTATGGAAATCCAAAACAGATACCAATTCAAGAAAGTGATATTAGAAATCCAATTAATCCATACGCACAGACAAAACTAGAAGCAGAATTACTTGCAGAAAAATATTTTGAAATGGACGTGCGCGTAATAGGTTTTCGCTATTTCAATGTTTTTGGGAAGAGGCAATCAAAGGAATATGCTGGAGTTATCAAGCTATTTTTGGAGAGAATTCAACAAGGCAAGGCTCCAAAAATCAACGGTGATGGGCTGCAAATTAGAGATTTTGTGTATGTAGATGATGTGGTCAAAGCAAATATTTTAGCAATGGATAGTGACATTAACCATAAATTCCTTAACGTAGGAACTGGTCTATCCATATCAATTCTGGATTTGGCTAATCTAATTATTGATGCGTCAGGTTTGTCTTTAAAACCCATATACTGCCCAGCGTTATCTGGTGACGTTAAAACCGGTCAAGCAGATCTAACGTTGATTAAAAAATTGCTTGGGTGGCAACCAAAAACAAAATTGGAAGATTGGTTGATTGAAGTTATTTCATCTAAAAATTTCGAAAGCATTTAGTATATTTTGGTCGATTATCTATTATAATTAAGAAAAATCTAATACTAACGAAGGGAAAAATTTGAGATTACTAATAGGCGGTTCAAGTTCATTTTTTTTTCACTTGAAAGAATTTTCTGACACACTAAATAGGTTAGGGGTTGAATCTAAATTAGTTTTTGACGCTGATTATACTGATGGATTTCCAAGTAGAAAAATAAGAAATTGGTTTCAAACTGGAAAAAAATTCACTAAATTAATAGATGAATTCAAACCAGACGCAATTTTTGTTGATAGGCAACGACATTTTGGAGTTGCTGCACTAAAATCGAACATTCCACTGTTTGTTCTTCTACGAGGTCATTATTGGTCAGAATTGTATTGGAACAAAAGAACAATGTACAAGACATTTCATAAACGAATTGCATTATTACAATGGGATAAATTTGCTAAAGAAATTTTTAATGGCGCGACTGCAATTTTACCAATTTGTAGATATCTAGAAAAAGTTACGAATGAATATTTACCTCATAAAGCAACTGATGTTTTTTTTGAAGGAATAACTGCATCTAGATGGTACCAAGTAAAAGGAATGAAGCTAAAACATCCATGTGTAGGTTTGTTACAGCGTTCAAATTGGTGGGGAAAGACTTCAGAGATGTTAATATTAAAAAAAGTTTTAGAGAAAATGCCTGGTGTTAATTTCTATTGGGCGGGCGATGGACCTCTTCGAGATAGAATACTTTCTGAACTAAAGGGGTATGATAATTTTCATTGGTTAGGAAGTTTAGAACATCCAGATAAAGTAAGAGAATATCTTAGTGAGATTGATGTTTATGCGTTAATTACAGGAATGGATTTAGCTGCGTTATCTCTAAAAGAAGCACAGTTAATGAAAAAACCTGTTGTCGCAACCAATGTTGGAGGAAATCCTGAAATGATGATTAATGGCAAAACTGGATTTTTGGTAGAAAAAGGCAATTCTAAGCAGTTAATTGAAAAATTATCTTTATTGCTTGAAGATAGTGATTTGGCAAAAAAAATGGGAAACGAAGGTCGTAAATTTGTTGAAGAGACATTTAACTGGGAACTAATCACAAAAAATTTTATTAAAATAGCAAAATCATACTTGAAATGAATATGATCAATTCTTTAGAAGATTTTCATAAAATTCAATATACTTTGGTAATATGACATCCCACGTCATATTATTTTTTATGAATTTATATCCCGAGTTTGCAAGTTGATTAGCATTTTGTTTATTTTCTAACAATTTGTTAACAGATTCAGCCAGCTTCTGTGGATTGTTTGGAGGAACTAACAATCCAGTTTTGTTATTTTTTATTAGTTCTGGAATACCCCCAACATCAGTTCCAACAACAGGAACTTTCAAGAAAAATGCTTCTTTAATTGTAGTTGGTAGACTTTCCATCCTGGATGGAACAACAACCACATAAGATGATTTCATTATAGTCATAGCTTCTTTCCATGGACGATCAGAACAATAAACAACCTTTCCTTTTATTTGTGATTCAGCTTTTTTTAATACATCTATTCCCTTTTCAAAACTTTCTCGTCCTAGATAAGCCACCTGATTTGGTATCTTTTCTACGGATGGAAGATCTGCAAATTTAGTTACATCTATTGGAGAAGGCAAATATTCAAAATCTAATTTGAGTTTTTCTTTATACATTTTTTGAGTTGCTTTTGAATCAGTTGTTAATTTGTCCGGCCACTTTAAGACCTGTGATTCAGCAATCTTGGCTAAAGAACTTACAGAATTGGAGTGTGTATTACTAACTTGGTCACTAAAAACTCCATGAACAGACAGTACTTTTTTAGATCCTTTGACATATTTCATGGCATAACCAGACGGAATGTTAAAGGCATGAACTATGTCAAATTTCTCTCTGCTGATAATTCCTTTGATTGTGCTAAATAAAGCAAAACTGGGATTCTTCAGATTTTTAATTGGTACATGAGGCACCTCCATTTTTTTTACTTCATATCCATATTCAGTAAGCTTGTCTGCTAACATTGCAGCATGCCCACCAATACCACCTGAAAATCTTGGAGATATGAAAAATAACTTCATCTTAACAGCTTAGGCATCTTGCTTAATCAGTTTTTAATTTTGAGATCCAATCGTTCTAGTACAAAATAATATTAGCTCTTAAAAAGCCGAATATAATCTGATAATGTGTAAACTGACTTGAAAAATTCAAAGAAAATAGATATGAATAATATCATTGAAGTGAGAAATTCTTTAGAAGCTAAATCCTTGAAGGTTTGTGTGGTAGGAATTGGAAGAATTGGTCTTCCAACTGCACTTTCGTTTGCAAAATCTGGTTTACATACAATTGGTGTTGATATAAATGAAAATTTAGTCCGAACCATTAATTCTGGAGTATTTCCTTTAAAGGATGAACCTGGATATGAGGAAATTTTTAATGATGTTATAAAAAATAAAATGTTCTCTGCTACTACAAAAATTGAAGACGCAGTACTAGATTCTGATCTAATTTTATTGTCTTTGCCTACTCCAATGGATGAAAATAATGTCCCAGATTATTCAGCATTAAGAAATGCTGCTTCTAGACTATCAGAAAGCTTAACCTCAAACTCTTTGGTAATTGTTGAAAGTACTGTTGAACCTGGATTTATTGAAGATGAAATGGTCTCCATCATCTCAAAATCTGGACGATTAAAAATTGAAGAAACCTTCTTCATCGGTGTTTGTCCTGAAAATGCTAATCCCGGTGAAATACTACATGATTTTACAAATCTTCCGAGATTAATAGCCGGCATAAATAATGATGTAACAAAAATAATTAAAATGATTTACAATTTTGTCTTTCCAGTTGAGCTTGTTGAAATGCCTAATTGTAAAACCGCAAATGCTGTCAAATTAACAACTAATGTATTTAGAGACATAAACATTGCATTTGTTAGTGAATTATCACTAATGTTTGAAAAATTGGGAATTGATACAATAAAAGTTCTAGAAGCTGCAAAAAAGAAATATAATTTTCAAGTACATTACCCAGGATGCGGGGTAGGTGGCCCGTGTTTGCCTATTAACTCATATCAGCTTCTTAACACTGCAAGACGTACTGGCACGAAGCTGAATATCGTTGAAGCTGGCAGAAAAATTAATGAAAAAATGCCAGATCATGTTGTTGAACTTGCTTCTGATGCCTTTAAGGAATGTAACAAATCAGTACAAAATAGCGAAATTCTAATTCTTGGTGTTTCTTACAAACCAAATGTAAAAGATACTCAATTATCTCCAGCTGAACACATAATAAAAAAATTCCAAAATTTGGGTGCAAATGTACACATTTATGATCCAAATTTTTCTTCAAGTGAAGTCTTTGGTATAAAAGTTGAAGATAATCTCGATGATATACTATCAAAAATGGATGCAGCAGTAATTGTAACAGGTCATGATGATTTTAAGAAAATTGAAATTTCCTCTTTTGCCAAAATGAAAACTCCAATACTAATCGATACCAGAGGAATTATTGAACCACAATCTGTAAAACATCATAATATAATTTTTAGAGGGTTGGGTCGTGGAGATTTCTAATTCCTCAATTAATCCTTCATCTATTGTAAATATCCTAACTCTTCGTTATGATCCATCCATAAACCCAAATTTACCTAAGAAAACTTGGAAAGATTTTGAACCAATCAATGAACCTCCAAACCTTATTTCCATTGAGAATTCAATATGTAATGAAATTGAAAAAAAACTAAAACCTACCAATGAACAAGAAATCTCAATTGCTCTTAGCGGGGGAATTGATTCGACATTAATGGTATCCTTACTACGCAAAACGAAACCTCATGTTAAAATTAATGCAGTCTCTATAAAATTTGCAAATAGTATAGATGAAACACAAGCTGCATCAAAGATAGCAGAAAAATATGATGCCATTCATCATATTGTTCATTTAGAGAATTATCTTTCTGAATTACCAAAAGCAATTAGTATTATCAAATTACCATTTTGGGATTTGCATTGGTATCATGTGGTAAAAAAATCACAAACCCTATCTAAAACGCTAGTATCTGGTGATGGTGGCGATGAACTTTTTGCTGGATATACATTTAGATATAAAAAATTCCTTTCTTTAACATCTGAAAATTCTAGTCCTCATGAAAAAGTCAAAGCATATTTGGAATGTCATGAAAGAGATAGAGTTCCTGATCAGGAAAACATCTTTAATCAAAAATGCCAATTTTCATGGAATTATATTTACAGCATACTTTTGCCCTTTTTTGATAATAATCTTTCACGATTAGAACAAGTCTATCTAGCTGATTATAACGGCAAATTATTGTATAATTTCAATCCAATTAACTCTCGAATAACTGATCATTTCAAAATGAATCAATTAGCACCCTTACTAAATAATGAATTACTTACCACTGCTACTCATATTCCAACAAAATACAAATATGATGTAAATAATGAAATTGGGAAATTGCCACTAAGAACTATATTGGAAAAAAATAATGCTGCATCATTAATAACACAAGAAAAATTAGGGTTTAACGTTAACACAATTAATCTCTGGAAATTACATGGACATGATTTATGCAAAGAATTCCTTGATGATTCAAGAATTGTCAAAGATGGTTGGATAAACAATGATTGGATCCAAAAACATATTGACAATTCAGACCTTGATGTAAAGTATGTGAATAAATTTTTAGGAATACTTGCTTTTGAAATTTGGTATAGATTATTTATTACAAAAGAAATGAGCAGTAATACTGCATTAGATTAATTTAGTATTCATAAGTGGAAATAACAATGAAAAAAGATATTGTTGCTGGTCTAGGTGAAATTGGTTCCCCAATTCTAAAACTACTTTCCAAAAAACAAACCACTATTGGATATGATTTAGATAAAAGATTAGTGAATGAAACGAAACTCAAGAAGCTTCAAGATTCACAAACTTCTTTTTTACATATAGCAATTCCTGTTACATCAAAATTTGACTCCAATCTACTTCAATTATATAAAAAATTCAAACCAGAGTGTATTGTCATACATAGCACTATTGGTCCTGGAACAACAGAGCGAATTCAAAAAAAATTGGATGTACCATTGATTTACAGTGCTACAAGGGGAGTTCACAAAAGAATGTTAAAAGACATCAAACGATACACAAAATTTTTTGCTATATCAAAAAATGCTCCAAAAAAACAATGGGCAATCAAAACCTATTCAAGAAAAATGAAAAATTTTGGTGTGAAAACTAAACAAATGTCAAAACCAGAGACATTAGAATTAGCCAAAATTTTATGTGATACCTCTTATCTAGGTTGGTTGATAAATTACTCACAGATAACTAATGTTATAGCTAAAACCTATGATGTTAATTATGATGAAATGTGGTTATTTTCCGATGAGATCCACAAGTTATTAGGAAATAGACCAAAAATGTATCCTGGGCATATTGGCGGGCATTGCATAATACCAAATCTTGAACTAATTAATAATCAAACATTGAATCTAATCAAAAAGATGAATAATATTTATGCGAAAAAAATAAAAAATACAAAATCCATTTTTAAAAAATATACGTGAAGCACTTATTTTTTTTTATTAACATATTGTTTTACAATATTCAAAAAATTCTTCGCACTTGCTTCCAAACTAAAATCTTCTTGAATAAATCTGCGACCTTTAGTACCCATATTCGCTGATAATTCTTTATCGTTTATCAACATTGAAATTTTTTCTACTATGTTTTTGTGTTCACCTTCTCTAACTAAAAATCCTGTTTCACCATCCTTCATTGTTTCTGAAATTCCTCCTACATCTGTACCGATAACTGGAACCTGCATTAATTGTGCCTCCTTTAGTGATAACGGTGTTGTGTCCATTCCGGTAATTATTGCGTAAATATCAATTTCACTTAGAAACTCTCTAACTTTATCAGGATAAGATAATGGACCTAACCAATGAAAATTATCAAACTTTTCAAGAACATCTAATATTCTGTTTTTGTATTGCCCGTCCCCTGCCCAGTAAAAATTGACATCCGGCATGGATTCAATTACTTTTTGAAGGGTGAGCATTTCCTTGGTTTTTCTCCACCAATTTGCATCTTGTAAAAGTCCAACAGATGGATGCTTCAAACCCATTCCATCTTTTTTATACCATTTTGAACTATCTACTCCTTCCACAAAGACATTCATTTTTTGTGTTGGATGATGTTCTTTTACAACATCTATAAGATAGTTACAAATCGGAAGTATAGCTGTGGCTCCTGCAAATACTTGTTCTGCAACGTCAGCCCTCATATCTACCACCTTTTGCATAACTTTACTCTTGTAAATTGATTCTTTGGCATGCTTAATTTCAGACCAATGATGTCCTCGTAGCAATACAAATAATGGAATATTACTTTTTATCACTTCTAATCCAAAATTACTTTGTCTATCAACTAACACCGCGTCAGGATTAAAATCAGAAATTAATGCTTGGAATTTATTTTTACTTGCAAAATATTTTCTTAACTGTTTTGTGGGAAAACCAACCACATAATCTGTTTCTCTAACTAGCTTATACTCTACATCGAATTTTGTTAGTGCTTCACCAAAATCTCTTAAATGGTAAAACTTACCAGCACTCCCTTGTGATGTTCCTCCTCCAGCACCAGACGCAATTAAGATACGCAACTCTTAACAACGATAAAAAATTTACAAATAAAAACGTGTGTTATTGAGATGGATAAAATGAAAAAACTTGGAATTATTGGAATTGGTAATTGGGGAAAAAATCTAGTTAGAGATGTATCAAAAATTTCTTGCGTAAAAACATGTTCTAGTAGAGGTGATCCAAAAAATATCAGTTGGTTAAAAAAAAACTATCCCTCAATACAATATACTTCTGACTCAAAAGAAATTTTTGCTGATAAAGAGATTGATGCTGTGATAATAGCAACCCCAATTAATACCCATTACAATTTAGTCAAAAAAGCACTATTATCAAAAAAACATGTATTTGTTGAAAAACCGATAAGTTCTACCCTTTCTAAAGCAGAAGAATTAATAAAAATTGCAAAAAAAAATAATTTGCTTCTTTTTGTTGGTCAGATATTCATTTTTAATGAAATATTAAAAAAAATAGTTCAAATTTCAAAGAGAGAAAATATTACATATGTAAACTTTGTATGGAATAAGTTCGGAACATTTGATGAAGACATATTTCTAAATTTAGTATCGCATGACTTATCAATTATTTTAACTCTTTTTGGAAAACCTAAAAAAATTAAGTTGGTTAGTGCATTTGGATTCATCTCTCAATGTGACGTTGTTACACTAACTCTTGAATTACCTAATAATAAAAAATGCCAAATTCATGTAAATCGTTGTTCAAATCATAAACAAAAACATGTTACCATTTTTACACAAAAAAATATCTATGTTTGGGATGACCACAGACTATATAAAAATAATAAAAAATCTAGTTCATTTAGATTGGTTTTTGAATCCAGACATACTCCACTTGAAACAGAATGCAAAGAATTTATTAAAAAATTAAATGAAACAAAGATCTCATTTGAATCTGCATATCTTGCAAAAGATGTTATACAAGTAATTCAGAAATTAAAATGAAAAAATGAAAATTGCGGTTATAGGCGGTGGTATTTTTGGTATTACCACAGCATTTACCTTGGGGGAGGAATATGATGTAGAGCTTTTTGAAAAAAATAATGATTTACTGAAAGCCGCATCTGGCTCAAATCAATATAGAGTTCACAGAGGCTATCATTATCCTCGTAGTATGGAGACAGTTCTGGAAATTATGAAATCAGAAAACAGTTTCCAGAAAATATTTTCGCAGGCAACTGTTAACGATTATGAGCATTATTATTGCATTGCAAAAAAAAACAGTCTTACTTCTGCTATACAATTTGTTGATTTTTGTGCTAAATATGGATTAGAAATTAAGGAATCAGTATTAGATTGTGTACAAAAAAATTCAGTTGATATTTGTGTACGTGTTAAAGAATCAGTCTATGATCCTAAGAAACTAAAAAAACTATCATTAGATAAACTAAAAGAATCTAATGTGAAAGTTCATCTAAATACTGAAGTTACTGATAAAATATTTGAAGAATTTGATAGGGTTGTCATATGTACATATGCAAATTTGAACAGATTGCTTGGCAAATTTCCAGAATTACAACAAGAATATCAATTTGAATTGTGTGAAAAACCAGTTGTCAAATTACCCAATTCTTTTCACAATAAGAGTATCGTAATTATGGATGGACCATTCATGTGTATTGATCCCCTAGCAAATACAGATCTTCATTTACTATGTAATGTTACACATGAAATCCATCAAATCAATATTGGAAAATTTCCAGATATTAGTAAAGAATATTTACATTTGTTAGATAGTGGGATAATTAAGAATCCTAGTCATACAAACTATGCCAAATTCATTGAATCTTCACTTGAATTTTTTCCTGAAATTAAAAATGCTCAACATATTGGTTCCATGTTTACAGTTAGAGCAGTTCCACCCAGAGTGGAAGATACTGATGAAAGACCAACTCTAGTAAAAAAAATTAATGAAAAAATTATTACTGTATTCTCAGGTAAGATTACTACATGTGTGCAAGCGGCAAATGAAGTAAAAAAAATAATTCAAAAAAATTAATTTTTACAAATATGATTCTTTAGTAGATTTTAAATTCTGACAAAAATATGATTTGTATGAACAAATATCTACTAGCCTTTCTGGCCATATCTTTTGTTTCGATTTTCTTCTTTGGTACATATGTAGGATTATACGAAATCTTTCCCTATGAATTTTTAGATTCATCAAAGGACGTTTTATTTGGACAAAAAACTATTGAAACTAATCAATTTATCAAACAGGCTAATATTGATTCTTTAATTAAAATTTACAATAAATCAGACATTGACCAAAAAAGAAATTTCTTAACAGAATTTTTCTGGGATGTTGAA
>ENA-ORDI01001970-ORDI01001970.1-marine-metagenome-genome-assembly--contig:-NODE-1970-length-10561-cov-2.976631_pt1 | contig 10561 bp, 10 predicted proteins | sample MGYA00248628_ERZ508525 | MGnify/ENA primary metagenome ERZ508525 (study PRJEB26195, sample SAMN05422138) | marine metagenome | isolation source: East of Porto Seguro, South Atlantic Ocean | place...
GTTCTGAACAGCCTCCGGCAGATCGTCGAAAGCCTCGTCCATCATGTGATAGGTTTTTACATAGCTTTCCGGGTTCGACTTCGCCCGCTCGTCGGCGTCGATATGCGTGGATCCGGCAATGCACAGCATGGCATCATGCGCCTTATGCATATGCGGTTCTGCAAAATTTGCAGGGTTTGTGGCGATGAGAGGGAGGTCACGGCCGTAGGCCAACTCGACCAGGGCTGGCTCTGCCCGCTCTTCGACGTCGTTACCACGGCGAGCCAACTCGATGTAAAGCCGTTCGGGAAACAACTCCTGAAGTTTTTGCAGCAGGATCTCTGCATGGCTCTGCTGTCCCTCGGCCAGAAGCTTCGTCAGCGCGCCCTCGCTTGCCCCGCTGAATACTATGAGCCCACCGGTGCGGCCATCTAGATCGTTCATGCGGACATGGGGTTCGAACTCGAGCGGCCGTTCCAGATGGGCGCGGCTGACGAGATGACAGAGATTGTCGTAGCCTTGCTCGTCCTGCGCGTAGAGTGGCAGGTAGTCGACCTGCTTCCCTTCGCTATCCCGCGCAACACCAAGAAGGGTCCCGATGATCGGCTGGATGCCCTCCGCCTTGCAGGCATTCGCGAACATGACTGCGCCGTAGAGGCCGTTGCGATCGGCGATTGCAATCGCGGGAAAGCCGCGTTCCTTGGCCAATTTGGCCATCGCCTTCGGATCGATCGCACCCTCCAGCATGGTGTAGGCGGAGAGGATGCGGAAAGGGACGAAGGGCTTGAACGACATGCACTGCAATATGCGTATTGCACGCGCGATTCACCAGTCACTTCCGCCCTCACTTCTCCACAGCTCACCGGAAGATCAGAGAAGCTTCTCGATATCCTTCGAAATCGACTTGGGGGCGTCGGTCGGGGCATATCGTTTCACCACATTGCCCTCTCTGTCGATCAGGAACTTGGTAAAATTCCATTTGATTGCCTTCGACCCCATGAGACCGGGTTTCTCGGCCTTCATCCAGTCGAACAAGGGGCTCGCGTCGTCGCCATTCACGTCGACTTTCTCCATTAGGGGAAAGGTCAGCCCGAAGTTCACTTTACAGAATTCGGCAATTTCACTCGCGTTGCCCGGTTCCTGTCCACCAAACTGGTTACACGGAAAGGCAAGCACTTCGAAACCCTGCTCCCGGTACTGCTGAAATAGTTCTTCGAGCCCCTCGTACTGAGGTGTGAACCCGCACTTACTCGCAGTGTTCACCACAAGAATGATCTTACCCAGCTTCTGCTTCAGATCGATCTGTTCGCCCTTGTTATTTACGACGGTGAAGTCAGCAATGGTTGTCATGGCAGGTCAGTCCTTCGAATCTGAGCTCATGGTAAGGCCGGGGTAAAGCATCAACCCGGGAAGTCGTCCCGCGCGGCGAGCGCCTCTATCTCAGCCAAATCGAGCCGATGGTCTCCGGCCTTTTGAATGACGAAGCGGCCCCGCTCAGCGGGTGGATAGGCCATCACTTGCGCGACCATCTGGGCCAGAGTGCCTCCGCGCAATCCCTTGCCGCCGTCCAGAATACCCTGGCCGTCTTCAGCGGAATGGATCTCTGCGCGGTCGTCCCACTGCACGCCCTCGCGGTGGGTATCCTCGCCCTTGAAAGTACTTGGATGGTCGGTCATCAAAATCTCCTTTCCCGATCAACGAGCAAAGAGCGATGTGGGTCCTCTATTCGAGCAACCCTTCGTGCAATCGAACCACGCGGTCCATCTTCCGGGCCAGGCGTTCGTTATGCGTCGCGATCAGGGCCGCGCTGCCTTCGCCGCGAACGAGCGACAGAAATTCAGCCAACACCTTGTCCGACGTCTTTTCATCCAGATTGCCGGTTGGCTCATCAGCCAGCACCAGATCCGGCTTGTTCGCGAGACCTCTGGCTACGGCCACGCGCTGCTGCTCCCCGCCCGAAAGCTGGCTGGGGCGATGGTCGAGCCGATGGCCCAGTCCAAGCGCAATCAACAATTGTTCCGAGCGCGCTTCTGCTTCGGCGCGCGGGGTGCCCGCAACCAGTTGCGGCAAGATCACATTCTCGCGCGCATCGAAATCGGGCAGCAAATGGTGGAACTGATAGACGAACCCCAGATGTTCGCGGCGAAGCACGGTGCGCGCACGTGAATCTGATTTCTCGGCAGATTGACCGCCGATCACGATCTCGCCGCCAAAGCCGCCTTCGAGCAAGCCAACAGCCTGCAACAGGGTCGACTTACCCGAACCCGAAGGGCCAAGAAGGGCTACAATCTCGCCTGGCATAATCGCCAGATCGACCCCGCACAGAACGTCGATCTTTACGCCGCCCTGCTGGAAGCTGCGTGTCAGTCTTTTAAGTTCGACAACTGGTTCCACACCGCGCCTATTCATAACGGAGCACCTGTACCGGATCGGTACTTGCGGCCTTCCATGCAGGGTAAAGGGTTGCAAGGAAGCTCAGCAGAAGCGCGAGCAGCACAATCATGCCGACCTCCATACCGTCTATCTTGGAAGGGATTGTCGTCAGAAAACGATACTGCGGGTCCCAGAGGTTTTGCCCGGTCAGCGCACCGATGACCTCGACGATCTGTTTGCGTCCGGCAAGTATCAGGAAGCCGAATGCAAGTCCGGCCAATGTCCCGATGGCCCCGATCGTAAAGCCCGTTGTCACGAAAATCTTCATCAGGCTCTGCCTGGTCGCGCCCATGGTGCGCATGATAGCGATGTCCCGGGTCTTTGCGCGAACCAGCATGACGAGGCTGGAAAGAATGTTGAATGCCGCAACCAAGACCATGAAACTCAATGCGAACGCCATTGCGGCTCGCTCCACCTGCAAGGCCTCGAACAGGGTCGCGTTTATGGTCTTCCAGTCCGATACCACCGCACGTCCCTGGAGCGAACGCTGTACAGGGGCAAGGATTTCGCCGACCTTGTCGGCATCGTTGACGGTGACCTCGATCATCTGAACGGTATCGCCGAGTAGCAGGAGCGTTTGCGCGTCCTGCATCGGCATGACCACGAAGGCCCCGTCGTAGTCGTAAACGCCGACTTCGAAGATTGCGGCCACTTCGTAACCGACCTGTCTGGGCAGTGTGCCAAATGGAGTGGAACGTCCTTGCGGATTGATGACGGTAATGGTGTCGCCGACGCGCGCACCGATATTTTCCGCGAGGCGAATGCCGATGGCGACCTTCCGCGCTCCAGGCGCAAGCTCATCGATATTGCCGCTCACGACCTTGGACGACAGATTGCGGATGTCCTGCGGGGTGTTGCCGCGCACCAGAATCGCCTCGACCCTTCCGTTGAAACTGGTCAAGAGGGGCTGTTCGATAAGAGGCGAGGCACGCACCACGCCCGGTGTCTGCCGCACTTCCTGAAGGATGTTTTCCCAATCGTCCATGCGCCCGCCGTAGGCCTGAACGATGGCATGGCCATTGAGGCCTACGATCTTGTCCAGCAGTTCTGCGCGAAAGCCATTCATGACGCTCATCACCACGACGAGCATGGCAACAGACAGCATCACGACGCCAATGGAGATGCTTGCGACAAGCGCAATAAATGCCTCGCCCTTGCCCGGAAGCAAGTAGCGTTTGGCGATGGTCCATTCGAAAGGAGAGAGGATCAAGACGTCCCTTGTCTTTGCCTGCAGGTAACAGGCCTGTAGGCAGACGAACCTTTCCGCGCAATGAAATCATGCGGCGGGACAGGTCAACCGTCGCACTGCCCTTGTAATCGATGCGTAACATCGCCATTGGAGCGCGCATCCCGATCAGCCGCGGCAGACAGGCCTTCCGATGAATATTACCCACCCGTTTCTTGACGAGGATGGCGACAAGCTGCGCGAAGAGTGTGGCGTCTTTGGTGCCATCAATGCGACCGATGCCGCTGCCGCTACCGCGCTCGGCCTGCATGCGCTTCAGCACCGCGGTCAGGAAGCTGCTGGCATAACAAGCTTCGACGGCGCCGAATTCTACACGCGCCGCGGCCTCGGCCACGTGGCAGAGAATTTCTCCTCTCAGGAAGCAATTGCCGAATTGCCTGGTACGATGGCGGCAGGGCATGTGCGGTATTCAACGACGGGCGGTTCCGGCCTGCGCAACATTCAGCCGTTGTATGCCGATCTTGCGAGCGGCGGTTTCGCTGTGGCGCATAACGGCAATATTTCCAATGCGGGCATGCTCCGCGAAGATCTCGTCCGGCGTGGATCGATTTTCCAATCGACCAGCGATACCGAAGTAATCATCCATCTCGTGGCAACCAGTCGTTATCCGACGACGATGGACCGGCTGATCGATGCCCTGCGTCTGCTTGAAGGCGCTTACGCGCTTATCGTCATGACCCCTGAGGGAATGATCGCCTGTCGCGACCCGCTCGGTATCCGTCCTCTGCAGATGGGCCGGATGGGCGATGCGACCGTCTTCGCTTCCGAAACAGTCGCCTTCGACGTCGTCGGTGCGCAATTCGTTCGCCAGGTCGAGCCGGGCGAAGTGATCAAGGTGGGTTTCGATGGCAACGTCGATTCGCTGCATCCCTTCGGCAATTACGCCCCGCGGCCTTGCATTTTCGAACATGTCTATTTCAGCCGTCCTGACTCCGTGTTTGACGGGCGCAGCATCTACGAAGCGCGCAAGGCCATCGGCGCAGAATTGGCCCGCGAAACACACGTTGAAGCAGACCTGGTTGTACCAGTCCCTGATTCCGGCGTGCCGGCGGCCATTGGCTATGCCCGCCAGGCCAAGGTGCCGTTCGAATTGGGAATCATTCGCAATCATTATGTCGGGCGCACCTTCATCGAGCCCACCGACCAGATCCGGCACCTGGGCGTGCGCCTGAAGCACAACGCCAACGCCGCCGGGCTCAAGGACAAGCGCGTGGTGCTGGTCGACGATTCCATCGTCCGCGGCATCACCAGCCTGAAGATCGTCGAAATGGTCCGCAACGCCGGCGCCAAGGAGGTGCACATGCGGATTTCCAGCCCGCCGACCACCCATTCGTGCTTCTACGGCATCGACACCCCCAGCCAGGACGAGCTACTGGCGGCGAAATTCGACGTCGAGGCGATGGCCAAACATATCGCCCTCGACAGCCTGGCATTCATTTCCATCGACGGCTTGTACCGGGCGTTCGGCGAGAAAGCCCGCGCCGCCGACGCGCCGCAATTCTGCGACGCGTGTTTCAGCGGCGATTACCCGATCCCACTGATCGACCACGACAAGGACCCGGTTCAGCATCAGTTGTCGTTGCTGGACGAACGGGAATAAGGATGCCCGTCCAGGGCAAAAAATCCCGCAAAAAGCCCAACCAAAAAAGGCTCGACGGGCGCATCGCCCTGGTCACTGGCGCGTCCCGGGGCATCGGCGCCGCCGTCGCCAGGCGCTTCGCCGAAGAAGGGGCGCACCTGGTGCTGACGGCCCGGACCACCGGCGCATTGGAAGAAATCGACGACGAAATCCGGGAAATCAACGGCCAGGCGGCGACCCTGGTGCCCCTGGACCTGACCGATTTCGACGCCATCGACAGCCTCGGCCAGGCCCTTTACGAACACTTCCGAAGACTCGACGTCCTGGTCGGCAACGCCGGGCTGCTCGGCACCCTCGGCCCCCTGGGCCATACGGATCCAAAGACCTGGGACCAGGTGTTGGCCGTCAACGTCACCGCCAACTGGCGCCTGATCCGTTCCATGGACCCGCTGCTCAGGGCGTCCGATTCCGGGCGCGCCATCTTCGTCACCTCCACCGTTGCCCGCGAGGCCCGGCCCTATTGGGGAATTTACGCCGTTTCCAAGGCGGCCCTGGAGATGACGGTGCTGATTTACGCCGCCGAGGTGGCGAAAACCCGGGTCCGCGTCAACCTGCTAAATCCCGGCCCGACGCGGACCGCGATGCGGGCCCAGGCCTTCCCCGGCGAAGACCCGGAGACGCTCCAAACGCCGCAAAGCATCACCGGGCATTTCGTCGACCTGGCCGAAAAATCGTGCTCGAAGAACGCCGAGCTGATCTTCGCCGGTCGAGGCAGCGAAAAGCCGGCGGCCGGAAAAACCGTCTAAAAGGCGCTTTTTTGATGATTTGACGGCCATTTTGCCGTTTTTGGCCGGTTTGACGCCTTTTCCTTCCGCAATCTTGGCCTATACTGGCGGCGGCTTGGGGCGGCCAACTCAACCGCCGCCTACCCAACGGTATTTTTACCAGCATCGGTCCGAGGGATGCCCGAGGGACGCCCGGTCCCCGGGGGCGGCGGTGTTTGGCGGTGTTTCAAGGAGACAAGGACCATGGAACTGACGAAGAATATTTCGCTTTTCCGGCACACGCGGGCGCTGGAGAACGAGATCGACGAATTCCTCGACAAGCTTTCGCAGTCCTCCCTCCATTTCAAGATCGCGGTCAAGGTTTACCTCCACGACGGCAGCACGACGGATTTCGAACTCAAGCTCCAAGACGTCAACAAGATGGAAAGCGAAGCCGACCATCTCAGGCGGGCCATCGAAACCAAGCTTTACGCCCAGACCCTGATCCCGGAATCCCGGGGCGACGTTTTGGGCCTGATCGAGAACCTGGACCACTTGCTGAACCTGTTCGAGGGGGCGCTGTGGGCGTTTTTCATCGAAAAGCCGGAGATTCCCGACGAATACCACGCCAATTACGAGACCCTGACCGATATAGCGGTGGAGTCGGTGGAAGCCCTGGTGCTGGCGTCACGGGCGTTTTTCCGCAACATCGAGGCGGTCGGCGATCACAACCACAAGGTCATGTTCTACGAGAAGGAGGCCGACAAGGTGTCGACGAAGCTGAAACAGGCGATTTTCAACTCCGAGCTCGACCTCAGCCGGAAAGCCCAACTGCGGAATTTCGTCGAGCACATCGACAACATCCCCGATTGGGCCGAGGACGTGGCCGACCGGCTCGCCATCTATGCCATCAAGCGCACCCTTTGAACGGGCCCACGTGATTCGGGCATAGGCGGCGGGCAATGGAACTCTCGGTCCTGTTTTTCCTGACCAGCGGGCTGTTTTTGGGCTGGGCCTTGGGCGCCAACGACGCCGCCAACGTCTTCGGCACCGCCGTCGGCACGCGGATGATCCGGTTTACGACGGCGGCCGTGATCTGCGCCGTGTTCGTGATCCTGGGGGCGGTGATTTCCGGCGCCGGCACCACCGAGACGCTTGGCAAGCTGGGCGCCATCAACGCCCTTCCCGGCTCCTTCATGGCCGCGTTCGCCGCCGCCCTGGCCGTTTACCTGATGACCAAGGCCGGTTTGCCGGTGTCCACCACCCAGGCCATCATCGGCGCCATCATCGGCTGGAACCTGTTCACCAACAACGCCACCGATCCGACGGCGCTGACCAAGATCCTGTCGACCTGGTTGATCTGCCCGATCCTGGCGGCCGGGTTCGCCATGGTCCTGTTCAAGGCGACGACGATGGCGCTTTCGCGGGCCAAGCTGCACCTGATCCGCCAAGATGCCTACACCCGCCTAGGGCTTCTGTTGGCCGGCGCCTTCGGCGCCTACAGCCTGGGCGCCAACAACATCGCCAACGTCATGGGGGTGTTCGTGTCGGCGTCGCCGTTCACGGATTTTGAATTCGCCGGGCTGTTGACCTTCTCGCCCACGGAACAATTGTTCCTGCTCGGCGCCCTCGCCATCGGCTTCGGCGTCATGACCTATTCCAAACGGGTGATGATGACGGTCGGCACCGGCATCATGCCGCTGTCGCCGGTCGCCGCCTGGGTGGTGGTGGTGTCGCACTCGTTGGTGCTGTTCCTGTTCGCCAGCCAAGGCCTGGAAAGCTTTTTGCAGTCCAACGGCCTGCCGACCATTCCCCTGGTCCCGGTCTCCAGCTCACAGGCCGTGGTCGGCGCGGTGCTCGGCATCGCCCTGCTCAAGGGCGGGCGCGGCATCCGATGGCGGGTGGTCGGCGGCATCGGCGCCGGGTGGGTGGTGACACCCCTGATCGCAGGCGTCGTCTGTTTCATCGGCTTGTTCTTCCTGCAGAACGTGTTCGACCAAAAGGTCTATGCCGGCGGCCTCGGCAAAGCGCCGGTGGCGATATTTTCGGCCCCGGCAGGGACGGCGGTGGGTCCGGACCCCGCCCCGGCCCGGAACAAGACCTTATAAGCGTTGCAAACTGTCATCGAAAATTCACCCCCCGGGCGGTCGGTTCGGTTGCCAACATGGCTTGCGATTCAGTACAGTAATCGTCGAAAAGGACGAAACGCCGGTTAACGATAAAAGTGTCGGGCTGGCACCCAAAACCAGGGAGATTTGATAAATGTTCACGAAATTACTGAAACGATTGACGACGGTGGCCGCCGGCGGCCTGATGGTCCTCGGCCTCGCCGCCAGCGGCGCTTTCGCCAAGACCGACCTCTTGGTCTACACCGCCATCGAAGCCGACGAACTGTCCATGTTCAAGAAGGCCTTCGAAAAGGACTATCCCGACATCAACATCAAGTGGGTGCGCGATTCGACCGGTATCGTGACCTCGAAGCTGATGGCCGAAAAAGCCAACCCCAAGGCCGACATCGTCTGGGGCCTGGCCGCCACCAGCCTGATGATGCTGGGCAACGAAGGCTATTTCCAGGGCTACGCGCCGAAGGGACTGAAAAAGCTCGGCAAGCTGTATTACGACCAGGCCAACAACCCACCGCAATGGGTCGGGCAACGGGCCTGGATCGCGTCCGTCTGCTTCAACACGGTCGAAGCCGGCAAGTACAACCTGCCGCTGCCGACGTCGTGGGCCGACCTGACAAAGCCGGTCTACAAGGGCCACGTCATCATGCCGAACCCGAATTCCTCGGGCACCGGTTTCCTCGACGTGTCCAGTTGGCTTCAGTTGATGGGCGAGGATAAAGGCTGGAAATACATGGATGGCCTGCACACCAACATCGCGCGCTATACCCATTCGGGCTCCAAGCCGTGCAAACTGGCGGCGCGCGGCGAAATTCCCATCGGCATTTCCTTCGCCTATCGTGGCGCCAAGTCCAAGAACGCCGGCGCCCCGATCGAAATCATCGCCCCCATCGAAGGTATCGGCTGGGACCTGGAATCATTCGCCATCGTCAAAAACACCAAGAATCTCAAGGCCGCGCGTGCCTTGGCCGACTGGTCGGTGACGAAAAAGGCGATGTTGATCTATAACCGGGAATACGCCGTCGTCGCCATGCCGGGAATCGCCAAGCCGGTGAAGAACTTCCCGCCGGGAATCCTGTCGAAGATGATCAAGAACGACTTCGCCTGGGCGGCCAAGAACCGCGTCCGCATCCTCAACAAGTGGCGTGATAAATACGACGCCAAGTCGGAGCCGAAGAAGAAATAACGCTCCCGGCGCAAGAAAGCTAAAAAGCGCCCCAGCCGTCCCCTTTGACCGGGCGGCTGGGGTTTGCTTTATTCAAGTGTTCAGGGGGAACCGGTGACCGGCAAAGACGCTTATCTCAAAGTCGAGAACCTGACCAAGATGTTCGGCGACTTCACGGCGCTGGAAGACATCTCGCTCGAAGTCTTCGAAGGCGAATTCGTCTGTTTTCTGGGGCCGTCGGGCTGCGGCAAGACGACTCTGCTGCGCGCCATCGCGGGCCTCGACATCCAGACCCATGGCCGCGTCGAACAGGCCGGTAAGGATATTTCCGGACTGCCGCCCCTGGAACGGGATTTCGGCATCGTGTTCCAGTCCTACGCGCTGTTTCCCAACCTGACGGTCCACCAGAACGTCGCCTACGGGCTGGTTAGCCGCAAGACGTCTAAGCCTGAGATCGACGCCCGGGTGGCCGAGCTTCTGGAATCGGTCGGGCTGGTGGACCAGGAAGACAAATACCCGGCCCAGCTTTCCGGCGGACAACAACAGCGCGTCGCCCTGTCCCGCGCGCTGGCGACCAAGCCGGGGCTGCTGTTGCTCGACGAGCCCTTGAGCGCCTTGGACGCCAAGGTGCGGATCAGGCTGCGCCACGAGATCAAGGCCTTGCAGCACCAATTGGGGGTGACCACGATCATGGTCACCCACGACCAGGAAGAAGCCCTGACCATGGCCGACCGCATCGTGGTCATAAACGAAGGCGTGATCGAGCAAGTCGGCACGCCCCAAGATATCTACAGCCGCCCGGTCAATCCCTTCGTCGCCGATTTCATCGGCACCATGAATTTTCTTTCCGGCGTCGCCGGCAACCAGGCCCAAGTGCGGCTGGGCGATATCGAATTGACCACCAACAATTGTCCTGACGGAATCCAAAAAGACGACGCCATCACCGTCTGCATCCGGCCCGAGGACATAGCCACCCGGGGCGTCACGCCGGACACCGAAAACGCCGTGCCGACGGTGATTGAAACGCTGGAATTCCTGGGTTCCTTCTACCGCGCCTCCCTGGCGGTCCAGGACGCCGGCGAGACCACGATCCGCGCCGATTTTTCCATCAATCTGGTCCGCGACCTGGACATTAAAGAAGGCCAGGAATTCACCGTCGCCCTGCCGTCGGACCATATCCGCGTGTATGGGGAAATCTTTACCCACGCGGACGACTTGAACTGACGTGGCATAATCATGGCCCCCGCCGCCGCCCTTGGCATCGTTCGCCAC
>ENA-ORDI01001972-ORDI01001972.1-marine-metagenome-genome-assembly--contig:-NODE-1972-length-10549-cov-2.598549_pt1 | contig 10549 bp, 8 predicted proteins | sample MGYA00248628_ERZ508525 | MGnify/ENA primary metagenome ERZ508525 (study PRJEB26195, sample SAMN05422138) | marine metagenome | isolation source: East of Porto Seguro, South Atlantic Ocean | place...
CGCAACCGGCGAGAGTTGTGGCGTTAGTTGAGGATGCGGCTGCCCTCGGAGAGGAAGATGCCCTTGAAATTCATCTCCAGCGCCTGGGCGTTGGTGGCCTTCTCGAGAGCCTCCTCCTTGGTGATGATGTCATCCTTGACCAGTTGGAAGAGGGATTGGTTGAAGTTTTGCATGCCGTCCTCGGTGCCGGTCTCGATGGCGACGTGGAGTTTCTCGAGGCGATTCTCGACGATCAACTTGGAGATCGTGGAGGTGTTGATCATGATCTCGATGGCGGGGATCACGGTGCCGTCTTTTTTCACGGTCATGCGCTGCACGATGATGGCCTTGAGGGTGCCGACCATCTGCTTGCGCACGGACTCGCGCTCGGTGCCGGGGAAGAAGTCGAGCACGCGTGAGATGGATTGCGGCGCGTCGATGGTGTGCAGGGTGGACAGAACCAGATGCCCGGTGTCGGCCGCGCTCATTGCGGCACGAAAGCTGGTGGCGTCGCGCATCTCCCCGATCATGATCACATCGGGATCCTGCCTCATGACGTGCTTGAGGCTGTGCTGGTACGATGGTGTGTCGAGCCCGACTTCGCGCTGCTCGATGATGCAGTTATTGTCCTCGAACACGTACTCGACCGGGTCCTCAATGGTGATGATTTTTTTGTCGGGCGTATTGATCTTGCTCAAGGCGGCGTAAAGTGTGGTGGTTTTACCACTGCCGGTGGGACCTGTCACCAAAAGCTTTCCATAAGGTTTTTGGATCAACGCTTCCAGCTGCCGGAGTTCTTTTTCGGGAAACCCCATCTGGCTCAGGTCAAGAACCAGATTTTCCCGATCCAGAATTCTCATGACCACGCTTTCCCCATACAATGTGGGAAGTGTGGAAACACGCATGTCGATATCCTTGCCGAGAATTTTAAGTTTGATGCGTCCATCCTGCGGTAACCTTCGCTCCGAGATATCGAGCTTGGCCATGATCTTGATGCGGGTTGTGATCGCGGCGCTCAAACGTTTAGGCGGCGGTTCCATCGCGTGCAGGATGCCGTCAATACGATAGCGAAGAGACAGGTCCTCCTCGAAGGGTTCTAGGTGAATATCACTGGCCCGGGCTTCAATGGCCTGGCTAATGATATGGTTCACCAGTTTGATGACCGGGGCCTCGGAAGCCATATCCCGAATATGCTCAGTGCTATCATCCAGCGAGTCCAGCCCATGCAGGTCGTCATCCTGGACATCGCCGACCATGCGGTTCATGGCGGAACCGCCTTCTCCCCCGTAATAGGTTTCAATGGACTCCAGAATGTCCTGCTCGCTGCTTAAAACGATGCGAATGTTTTTCTCCAGAGAAACTTTTAAATCTTCGATCGTGTAAAGGTCGAACGGATCATAAACCGCTACGATCAAGGTATCTTCTTTAAGTTGAAGCGGAAAAATGATTTTTTCCCGTAAAAAAGTTTCTGTAATGGTCAGGCCCTCAACAGGCAAGCCGGATTTTGGGTATTGGCCCTTTTTGATATACGGCAGGCGCAGTTCGGCGCTCAGGGTTTCCAACAGGATTTGCGCGTGGATATAACCGTGGTCGGCCAGGGTTTTGCCCAGATAATTACCCGTATGCAGGTTGTTGGTCTTAACTTCTTCCAATGCCTTTTCGGTGATCTTTTTATGCCTAAGAAGAATGCGTTCTACAGGATCGGTTTTTTTCAACATAGCCGTTTATCTTCCTGAAATATGTACCCTCACGGGTGGCACCCTTCCGGGTGGCGGACTGGTTGCCCCAGAAATCCTCTCCTTGACGGGTTTTGTCTTAACTGGAGTTGCTTTGAATTTTTTGGGATCAAATTTCTTGTTTTTGTGGATAAATAAATTCCCTTCCCGGTGAATCACTTTGTCCGGCGGGCGGGTGGTCAACCGCAAGCGAATTTTTCGCCCTTTTTTATCATCCAAAGTGACCGAGTTTTTTTCTATTTCTATCAATTCAAAATCGCCCACAATTTGTCCCAAGGAATAGCCTTTTTTCTTCACTTTTTTTTGTATTATCCTTCCCCCTTCTCGGGTGGAATACTTTCCCTGTAAGATAGCAATTTTTGTACCACCCAGCATTAAAACCCCCTTCAAAACCAGATTTGGGGGAGGCAGGGCCGGTTTAGGTGGTGCAGCCGGGCGCGCCGATGGTGGTGGAACATATTGCCTCCGCTCTTTGCGAAATACATTGTTTTGCACCACCTGAGATACCGTTCCTGCACTATACCCCGGTTTGTTAACTGCTAATTTCTGCAGGTTTTTCGGCGATCCTACCACTGAGGAGCCATCCACCCTGGATGGATAGGGAGGATGAGTCCAGGTCCTGACCGACATGGTGACAAGGAGAGCACTGGCGAGGACAAAAACCAGGTTGATCGCCGGGAAAAGTTTATTCAAAGGCACAAGTTTCCCTCATGATTTCTTTCCCTAACTTAATGAATTTATTAGCCTTTGTCAAGGTAATACAAAATTTTGACGGTTTGAGAGTTTTCTCACGGGTCTGTAATAATTTATAGCCCTTATAAGGATGGACGCAACAAAAAATGGCTGGAACTTCTTTGTCGGATTCCTATTATATTATTTGCGGATATTTTGATGAAGAGCTTTAAATAATTATGTTTGTGGTGAAGAAGTGCCAGAATATCAAATGATTTATAGTGGGGAAGAAGATTTTGACGTAAACTTGGTATTGCTGACAAAACTCATAAAAATATTTAATTCAGATAAAGGAATCTATTTTGAGCGCACAGTCATTATTGACTGATCTTTTGAAGCATCTGCCACTGCGTGTTTATGGCAGGGGGGCGGTGTTGACCCTGCTACGCGAAATGGGGTTCCCGGTCAAAAACAAAACGCCGCTTGAGGTGCTCGATGTTTATCGCGATGACAACTCCGGTGAACTGGTCTGTAAGTTAAGTCCGGATGGCAAAGGCGATTTCACCGCTGCACTCACCAACCTGAAACTCGATATCACCCATCCCCTCTATCGAAAAGTCAAAAACTACCAGGTCGAAGTGTCGGAAGCTCTCGGTAAGCTGGATGTGGAAGACACCCGCCAAACAAGCATCGATCAGGAAGACCGCGGTGGTTTTCGCGTCAGAGATCTCTACAAGAACCGGTGATCCACCGGTGGCAAATTATGATCTGCTAGTGGGTCGTTAATGGAGCCCTCTTTTTTAAAGAGGGAGCAAACCCTCTCATCTCGCGGGCCGGACGATTAGGTTTTTTCTGAATTTATGAATTTTTTCAGGAAGGGGAACATGGCGCCGCGTTTCTCGATCATCTCTTCGCGCGACTTCTTCACTACCGCCTCATCAATGAGGAGTATGTTACGCTCGGCGGCGAATTTCTCGATGCCTTTTACCACCATGCCGCGTGCGAATGAGGGGATGCGTTCCAGCCTTTGTTTGGCTTCCGGCGTCCACCGGGTATGAAACTCGACTTCCAGTCCAAGCGTGTCTTCGATTTTCAGGGTGATGGCCTTGCCGCCGTATTTTCCCGGTTCGTAATCGCAGGATGGATCAGGGGCCATATAATTTCCGGTTTCGGCAAAAGCGCGCGCCCGGCACCCGGAACACATTGCAGAGAATTCGCAGGTCCCGCATTTGCCTTCGAGTCCTTTGCGGTCCCGCAATTGCTTCATGAGCGGAGCGTTTTCCCAGAGGTCTTTGAAGGTTCTGGTTTTGAGGTTGCCCACCGACTCTTCGATGAAGGGGCAGGGGGTCAGGTTGCCTTCCGGTGAAATACGACTGTAATGTGTGGCCGCCGGGCATCCGCCGGAATAGGTGCGGGTATAAACCGATTCGGGATCATTTTCATAAACTACCCTTTTATATTGCGGGGCGCATTTGGAATTGATCATCAACCGGCCTTTGTATTTCATTTGTTGCTCATAAAGCATTTTCAAGGCTTCTTCATAAGCGGCATTGGAAATATCGGTGTTGCCCTGTCCACGCCCTGTGCAGACCAGGAAATACAGATTGAAAGCAATGGCGCCAATTTTTTCGGTGAACTCGACTACTTCGGGAATTTCTTTATAGTTCATATCCGAAACCGACATTTGCACGAGAAAATCAACTCCCACTTCTTTCAGAATATCGAAGGCATCCATGGAAAGTTCCCAAGCTTTATCCACACCACGAAACTTGTTATGTTTGTCCGGATTCATCGAGTCGATGCTGATTCCGACGCCATGGGCTCCTGCGGCTTTTATTTTTTCTGCATTGACGCGGTTGATCATGGTGCCGTTGGTGCCCAGCACAACCATGAATTTTCTGTCGGCGGCGTAACGGATGATCTCGTAAATGTCAGGTCGAAGAAGCGGTTCGCCGCCGGTGAGGATCAAAAACGCGTTGGGGTTGACCTCTGCGATCTGGTCGATCACCCGGAAACATTCTTCGGTGTTGAGTTCATCGGTTTTGAGACCGCCGCGAAAGTCCGCATCGAGATAGCAGTGGGAGCAATTGAGGTTGCACCGCTTGGTGAGGTTCCAGGAAATTGAATAAGCGCGGAAATCCATCTTTTCCGGGCTGATTTCTAAAGTGGGTGTGGTTTCCATGCTAAATTAGGGGCTTTAAGGCCTTTTCCTGATAAAAATCAGAGGGTTGATAATCGCTTCTCCCTATCATAGAGGGTTTCCCCCAATGAAACAAATAATTTACCAGTTTCTGGTCATACTGGTTGGGATCTGGGTTTCAGGCTGTTCCATTCCCGAAAAAGTAGAGGTGGGCGAGCAGAGGGTTTTCCGCATCACCCATGCCGATTCCTCAGGCCGGATGTTCTCGGAAATCTGGACCGGGCACAAACTCGAATTTTTCGACTCTCTGGGAGCGCGGGAAATTTCCAGCAAATATTTTGATAGGGCCATGCATATGCAGGGTACTCGGTTTATGGCGATTTCATTTTCCCGGTTATTGAAAGAGTATCAACTGAAACGCGGCGAGGATGCCGTGCTTTTGAACTGTTTTGACGATTACCAGGGAATTTTATCTCTCAATGATATCCACCGCTATGATTTACGGCTGGCCACTAAGATAAAGCTGGCATTCTTGAACTTTAAACCCGACTGGTTGAATCCTCTCCTTATTTTAGTTCCGGATGGAAAGCACCCGCCCTTTCAGGAGCGGTTCCTGACCGCGAATATTCGCGAACTGAAATTCGTTCGACTCTATGACTATTATGCACCGTTGGAAAAAATCGCCAGGCATTCGCCGGAGGCTCGGGAAGGATTTGAAGTGTTCAAAAACAACTGCCTGTTCTGCCATTCCTTAAAGGGCAGGGGAGGTAATAAAGGAGTGCGGCTCCTGCAGGCGTACGGGTATTCAAATGGCAGGGATCGAAAAAAGTTTTTGACGGATTTCAAAAATTTCCATAATAAAGACAATGCCGATAAACAGGATATCGAACAGTTCGTGAATGAAGGTCAGTTGCAACAGATCACGGATTACCTTCTGCAGGTTCAAAAGAGCCACTGACTTAAATGTACAGGCGGCTCAACGAGCCGTAGCTACCTATTTTCCCGGCGAGTGGTCTGGATCGCCGCGCTCCTTCCAGTCGTTCGCGATGACAAGCCCGCGGGGTTGGCTCGGTACCCTGTGCTAGTGATATTTGACCATTGTCGTCTTGCTCGCAGAGAATGTTTAACCCCTCAATCCTCCTTCGTAGAAGTGGGAACTTCAAGGGAACCTTTTTTTAAAGAGGGAGTTATATCCTCTTCTCTTGCCTTTACCCTTGCTACCCCTGCGGGGCACGAAAGTTAAGGTAAAATACCACGGGGCATGAAGATTAATGAAGAGGACATCACGCATGCCCCGAATGGGGTAGCTGGGGTGATTTAGAACCTCTCATGCAATATTCAGACTGAAACATCAGCGGTTTGCTACTTCTGTTCCATATTTTTTTTCAAGGTTGGTTTGAAATTTCTTCCAGGGGGCTTGCAAGGCGGGAACAAGTTTTTCCTTCAATTCATCCGGGACGTAGTTAATTTTTTCCACCGGCCAGTCTTCCACCTTTCGCACATCCAGGTTCTCTTTGCCATAAGGTATTTTCAGGGCTTCTTCAAACCCGTAAACTAATGCGCTTGAATAAACCTTGTGGTATTGCTCTTCAATTTTTTCTTCTGAATGCATTCCCTTAACAAACTGTTCAAACAGCTCCTTGATGATGGGTTCGGCATGTTCGATAAAATCTGGGGTCAAGGCGGAGTGCAGGGTGTAGTAGGTAATGAGCACATCCTGTAGCAGAAACTTTAACTCTGAACTTTCTTTTTTGGCAGGGCGGGTGTTGATATTCAAAAGTTCCTTGAGGACTTTAACATTGCGGATCATGTCGTAGATGATCGACTCTTCCCAGGTGGCTTCATTCCACACAAAAAAGGCTCGCACGAATTTGGCTTTTCCCGCAGTGTCCCACATTTGCAGGGCGGTGGTCGGTCGCTCATTGTTGGAGTAGGGAATAGATTCTCCCCAACGCGGGTCCACCAGATTCAACCCATAGCGTTTAAAAGTAGTGCAAACCGTTTGCTGATAGATCTCCATCAAACACTCAAAGTTTTCTATTCTGTCAAGGGGGCTATTCTGTGGCAGATTGACGATGGAATACAGGCGCACAACATTTGTTTTGGCTTGCCCATCGTCGAGGGCAACCATATAGGTGCCCCCCCACATCCCGGAAGTAATGGGAACACTGACCTTATGCTGTTGTTTCATCTGCAGGGAAACGGACTCACCAATGACCTTGAAAAGGTTGTGCAGGTAATAAAGGTTTATTCGGTTGCCCTCGGGATAAAGATTTCCCGGTAAAATTTTATATTGCATCATGATTAAGTATGAAGGGTCCCGCCGAGTGGCGGTGAGCCACCGGAGGCAGATAGCAATGGCCTGATTGAGCCGTCTATACTTCTTGCTCGCCAGCGAAAGCTATTGCACATTGGCCCCACGCCTAGTGGCGCTAATCGGTTACCGCACCTTTGCAGGCAGAGCCAACAAGTTTGGCGTATTTAGCTAATACTCCCATTTTATATTTTATTTCTGGGGCGATGAATTCCTTTCTTCTTTGTTCAAGTTCTTCATCGGATAATTGTACGTTTAGCTGATTGCGTTCGATATCGATATTAATGGTATCGTTGTCTTTGATGAGAGCCAGCACTCCGCCCAGTTGTGCCTCCGGTGCGATATGGCCGACCACGATTCCATAGGTTCCTCCGGAAAATCGACCATCGGTGATGAGTGCAACTTTGTCCCCCAGGCCTTTACCTACAATGGCAGAGGTGGGCGCCAGCATTTCCCGCATTCCCGGTCCACCCTTTGGACCTTCAAAACGAATGACCACGATATCGCCTTCTTGGATACGGTCGTCGAGAATGGCATCCAAGCATTCCTCTTCTGAATTGAAGGTACGGGCCGGACCGCTGAAGTTCTGGGTTTTAACTCCCAAAACTTTCGCGACGGCCCCTTCCGGGCAGAGGTTGCCTCTGAGAATGACTAAGTGGCCTTCTGCGGATTTTGGCCGGTCCAGAGGCAGAATTACATCCTGATCCTCCCGAGGTTGATCGGGGACATCCTTCAGGTTTTCAGCGATAGTTTTCCCGGTTACAGTCAGGCAGTCGCCATGCAGGAGTCCGGCGTTCAACATCATTTTCATTACTTGCGGAATGCCACCGGCATGGTGCAGGTCGATGGCAACATATTTTCCTGAAGGTTTCATATCGCAAAAGACGGGAACCTTTTTCCGGGTTACTTCAAAATCATCTATGGACAACTGAACTCCGGCGGAGTGGGCTATGGCCAGGAGATGTAAAACTGCATTCGTAGAGCCGCCTACAGCCATAACGACCGCGATGGCATTTTCAAAGGCCTCCCTTGTCATGATATCCCTGGGAAGGATGTTTTTCTCGATCATATTTAAAAGGGCTTTCGCGCTTTGTCCGGTGCTGATTTCTTTATCCTTGTCTTCATTGGCCATTGTGGAGCTGTAGGGTAGGCTCATGCCCATCGCTTCAAAGGCGGAGGACATCGTATTGGCGGTAAACATACCCCCGCAGGAGCCGAAACCCGGACAGGCGTTTTGTTCAATATTGTTAAGCTGGTTTTGGTCAATGGTGCCAGCCCCAAATTGTCCCACCGCTTCAAATACACTAACAACGGTCAGATCGTTGCCGTCCAGGTGGCCGGGCTTAATGGTGCCGCCATAAACAAAGAGTCCGGGAATATTCAATCGAGCCATGGCTATCATGGCCCCCGGCATATTTTTATCGCAACCACCTATGCAAAGGACTGCGTCCATGCTGGCACCCCGGCAAACGGTTTCGATGGAGTCGGCGATTACTTCCCGGCTGACCAGGGAACATTTCATGCCTTCGGTCCCCATGGAGATGCCGTCACTGATTGTGATGGTTCCGAACATTTGCGGCATGCCGCCACTTTTTCGGATTTGGACCGAAGCGATGTCGGCGAGTTTTCCCAGCCCCGCGTTGCAAGGGGTGATCTCGCTTTGTCCATTGGCGATACCTATGATGGGTTTTTCGAAATCTTCATCTGTGAACCCTATTGCCCTGAGCATGGCGCGGCTGGGCGCTCGCCGGTCTCCCTGGGTGATAGCTCGGCTTCTGGCGTTGAGAGGTTGGGATTTTTGTGTCATCTTTATTTCCTTTTGGTTCACCTGTTAGAGACCTGACAGCATTATTTTAAGGGGGTCTCTATTTATTCGATAATTTTCTTTAAGGCAACTCGCAGGCCATTATTTTATAAGGGCCGCTCATGGCCGAAAGTAATTTTTAGAGATGCCCTTATTCAACTTGAGGTTTCAAGGGTTTTATCAGAAAGCGGAATTACGCTTCCGGTTCTGATATTGCATTGACGGTGGGACGGCGAAAATAGCCGTCTCCATTCTGCGAATGTGCGATGGCGTAGTATACAGGATGTTTGGCCTCTTTTAAAAGGGCCTGGGACCCGGATATCTCAATTTCATGATCGAAGGGAATAATCGGTGTTTTGCGGTCTTTCTTCCATGTTTTGGCAGGGGGTTTTGTGGATAAAATACCAGGAAGCCGGAACGATCTTTGCGAATATAGATAGTCCAGCTTCAGCAGATCCCGCTCCATTGGAGTGGGAACCGGGTAAAACGTATCCCGGAAAATACGGTACTGTTCATCCAGAGAAACAGGGTTCATCAACAGTGCGTGGGAATCATGATATTCCAGCAAATAATCGAATAGTGCTACCGGGTCCATTTTTTCAAGAAGGGTGTTGATGGAAAAACGGAACCGTTTGGAATTGTAATAGCGGTCGAAAATATCCACGAATTGTTTTAAATAGAGAACTTCTTCGGCAGATAAATCTTGGTGCGAGATCAGTTCATAGGGAGGAGTGGACTGATAACGGTATTGGTGTTTTTCGACAAGGTCGTTGATGGGGGCTCCGGGAAGAAACTTGAGAAATCCTAATTGCAATTCATGTGGTTTCAGCGCCATCACCTGAGAGAAAGATTCTTTGATACGTTCCAGGGTTTCTCCAGGCAGGCCAAAAATCAGGTCGCAGTGAAAATGAATGCGGTCCTGCTCCACCAGGCGCTGGATCGTCGCAAAAAGTTTTTGGTTGCTCTGTTTTCTTTTGATGGTTTCCTGGACCGATTCAGTGGTTGTTTGAATGCCAATCTCAAATTGAAACATTCCTGGAGGAACTGTTTCCAAGAAGTCCAGGATTTCTGGAGTTAAAATATCCCCTACCACCTCAAAATGAAATTCGTTACCCTTGAATTGAGATAACCATTGCATAAGCTTTTTCATGCGCCCGGGCTTGAGGTTGAAAGTGCGGTCCACGAATTTAATTTTTTCAATCCCGGCGGTGATGAGTTCTTTAATCTGCTTGTGGACAGTTTTTTCATCGAAGTAGCGAACCGTTTTATCCAATGCGGATAAACAGAACGAGCAAAGGTAAGGGCACCCTCTGGATGTTTCAAAATACACGATTCGGTTTTTAAGTTTGGGAAAGTCTTCTTTCAAATAAGGGGAGATGAGTTCAGGCAGATCGGTTCCATAGGTTCGCCAGCGTTTAAGCACTTCATCAGATGGAGACTCGTTTTTGCGGGTCAAGTCGAGAAACTCCACCCATTTTTTTTCTCCCTCGCCGGAAATAATCGGATAAGCGAGGGAACCCTCTTTTTCAAACGATACTTCCGGACCGCCTACTACAATTTTAAGTTCCGGCATTTGCTTTTGCAGGCGTTCGATCAACTCCAAGCTCTGGCTCCGGTTCCAGATGTAAATGCCGCGGTATATCTCATTGTTCAAGATTCCAGTGCCGCGAGTGCGGCTGCCCAGGATTGCCGTGGTCCTCCAGCCACGTCTTGGCTTCACAGAGCGCCGCCATTTTGACCCGGGAGAGGGAATGCCGCGGCGGTTCAACTCGTCGGCGATCTTTCGGGGGGAGCCACTCCACCTCGATCAACTAGAAAAGGAGCGAAGGGCATGGTTTCGGTCGATGGGGACCCTGCTCGGATTGGTAGAGAATTGGGACACTGTGCCCTCCCGAGACATAAGG
>ENA-ORDI01001976-ORDI01001976.1-marine-metagenome-genome-assembly--contig:-NODE-1976-length-10537-cov-2.933939_pt1 | contig 10537 bp, 11 predicted proteins | sample MGYA00248628_ERZ508525 | MGnify/ENA primary metagenome ERZ508525 (study PRJEB26195, sample SAMN05422138) | marine metagenome | isolation source: East of Porto Seguro, South Atlantic Ocean | place...
GCGTCGCGCACCAGAGCGAACTGCGGGATCAGGTCTTCGGGTGGCGGCGGACGGTTGGCCTTGTAATCCGCATAGATGTCGTTGCGGAAGGTCTTGCGCGCACGATCGAAGATGACGGCAATATGTTCGGCGTCGGTGTCGTCGACCAGCTTCATCACCATCTTGGTGAAGCCGAAGACTGCGTTGACCGGCGTGCCGTCGGGACGGGTCATCGGCGGCAGGGCGTAGTAGGCGCGGAAAATGAAGCCCGAGCCGTCGATCAGGAAAACGTGTTCGGGCTTTTTGCTCACTTGGTTACCGCAACCCCGGAAAAATCTTTTTGTTTGTTCGGCCCCTCACCTTACCCACTTCAGCGTTGCGAGTCGAAGGGCCACCGGAGGGAATTTACCGGTCGTCCCTTGGCCGTCCCCTGGACGTTTTCGGTCGCCGCCCCGCCATCGCCCGGTTTCCAACCCCGGCTTACGGCATTATATCCTTGGCTCCTCCTTGGTTGACCTCGGGGTAAATTTCAGGGTAAATATACTTGTTTTGTTCTCATATTTCATGTATTTTTTTCCTATTATAAGAAATAAAAACCGGCAAGGAGAAAGGGCGGCTGGGTCGGGGATCAGCTTGAGGCTTGAAGAAGATCAAGGCCTCGCCGCCCACTTCTACGGCGACGTGCGCGAGACGGTGTGCAAGGCGTGGGTGTCTTACGGGTGAGGGCGGGTGAGGGGTTAAGGACGGGGACTTAATTGCGCCCGATCGCGGGGTCGAGAGTCCGCTTACCCTCCGAAAGCGGTCATCCAGACGTAGGATGCTTCACTTCCGCTTCTGACCCGAAGCGGACAATGGGGGTACGGGAAAGAAAGGGTATGCCTTGCGAAAGATGGTAAAAAATCAACTCGGTGACGGCGCCGGTTTGGCCGGCGCGGGGGTTCGTCGAACTTTCCGCTTAGCCCAGCCGGCACGAACCTCGACTATCAATTCCTTCAGGTAGATGCCTTTTTGGGCACTTCTGCACATTGATTTCGACCTCCTCCGTAATCTTGGGTGACGGGTTTGCGTTCGGTCAAGGCCTTTTCGTTGGAACCTATCCTTGATGTTTGCCGGGCTCGAGGGCATGGGCGGGCAGGGAGTGCCCCAACGGTCTAAAGGCCCCCCCCCCGGTCACCAGTTGATTTGCGTCTGCATTAGCCGCCGCTACTAATTCTCCCGCTTCCCGAACGCCGCCCTCCATTCTCCGGCCAGCTGCTGCGCCTCCGTAATCTGGGCGGCGGTCATTTTCCTGGCCAGGAAGTCGCGGTCACGCACGGAATTGCGGCGTTTCCTGCCCAGCGGGTGGCGCGAGGCCGCGAGGTCGAACCACTTATGCGCCTGCACATAGTCCTGCGCAACGCCGTCGCCGTTGCCGTACATCATACCGAGGTTATTCAGGGCTTCGGCGAAGTCTTGCTCGGCGGCCCGTCGCCACCAATTCACCGCCTTCGTGTAGTCCTGCGCCGTGCCGCGGCCTTTGTAGTACATTAAGCCGAGGTTGAATTGCTCGAAGGGATTGCCCTGCTTAGCGCCTTTCTCAGCGGCGTCAAAGGCGGGTTTGAAGACAAAGCCGACGATTATAGATAGGAAGCCTTTCATGCCCATATGTAATATCTCGTTGGCTAAGTCTTAAAAAGGTTTTCTCAACAGAGTATTCCGCGAGCCCCATTGTCGGGACCCCAATCCTCACCTGCATGTCCCCTCCTGGCTAGGAACAGAAGTCACGGGCCCAGACGCTTCACGACCGCTTTTGGGTGAACAGCAGACATCTGGTGCCATAATGTCCGCTCTACCCCGCAGAGCGGACCAATTTCAGGACCGGCGCTAAAGTCCGGTCCTGACCCGAAGCGGACATTTCAACTCCAATCCTATCCCTGCATTAAGTCCCCTGCCCCGGCGGACGCACCAGGAAGCACCCGTTGATACGCCAGCGGCCATCAACCCGGACCATCGGATACAGCGCCATCACAAACTCGCCTTGCGGCCCCATAACCAGTACGCGCTGCACCCATTGGCCATCCACCGACTTGAGGTCCAGAAATTCGAGCCGACGCGGCCGGTACACCGGACGATATAGCGCCGCAACCATTGCTAGGAACGTGCTGGCGTCGCCAAATTGGGCACGGATGGTTGGCGACGCGAATGAGAAGGCCGCAACTGCGTCGTCCCGACGGAAGGCCGAAATCTGGCCTTCAATTACGGAAATAATCCCGGCCTGAACCGCCGCATCGGGTTTTACCACGTCTTCTCCGACCGCCGTCATCGGCAAGAGCAACAAGGTAATCAGGATTATCAAACGGCCCATACGGCCCTCATCAATCAGGTTTTCCAGAGTTTAAGCCGACTTTTCCCAGATAAGTTCCAAGTTCGCGGAAATCGTACTTCGATTCAGCCGCCAAGGGAAAGCAGACATACCGAAGCCCAATGTCCGTTTTGAATCGTATAGCGGATCAATTTCAGGGCTGGCGTTAGGGTCCGCTTTTGATGCGGTGGACGGCTCCCATCACCGGGCGGCGGCGCGGGGCGAAAGGGGTCGCGGCGTTGCTTCAGGAGGCGATAAGCGTCTCGATGATCACCACTTCCTTGGCCTCCAGACGGAAATGGAAGACATCGAGATCTTCGCGCATGTGCTCGGCGTCGGTGGTCCCGGTAAGGGGCACCATGCCGACATCGATGGCGAACCGGAAAACGATCTGGCTGGCGGTCCGACCGTGGCGTTCGGCCATTCGAATCAGTTGGCGGTGGGCCGTCACCTTGCGATTGGCCGTGAGCAGCGAGAAACCCTGATAGACCACTCCGTTGGCGGCGCAGAACTGGCGGATACGCCGGCCCCAACCCTGGGCGGCGTGACATCGGTTCTGAACGAAGCGGGGCCGAACCCGCGCCTCCTTGTAAAGACTCTGGAACTGTTTGAGAGTGACGTTGCTGATGCCGAGCAGGCGCGCCCGGCCGCTCGAGTGAATCGCTTCCATGGCGCGCCAGGCCGCCCAGTCATCAGGACCCAGACCCGCCCGGCTCGTAGGGCCGTGAAGCACATAGGAGTCGATGACGTCGGTTCCTAAATGCTCGAGCGAGCGCGCGAACGATTGCGCGACCTGGTCCGGTATGGGAGCCTTGGAGTCATAGGGCAGGCGATGATCCTGCCCACGGCGGAAGGTGAACTTGGTCTGTAGGAATAGATCGTCCCGCGCCACCAGACCGCTTTCCACCGCATCCCGGATGCCACGCCCGACCCCGGCTTCGTGATAATGTTTGCGCTGATTCGCGGTATCGATGCCGCGAAATCCCTGTCCAAGGGCGAGCGCGGTCAAACGGGCCGTCTCGTCCTCCTTCCAGGCGGTGCCATAGAAAAAGCGGGGAACCCGAACCCCGTCGATCATCATCGTCCGGTCCGGCATCGCAGTCTCCTATTCGCAGCCCACGGGCAGGCACATGTGATCGGTATTCATAGCATCGGGGCGCCCTCAACAACGAGATCGACGACGAGGTCGGCAAAAGAAAACCCCGCCGAAGCGGAGCCAAGGTTCCGGTGATGTCCGCTCACCCCCAGACAGCAGACCAATCTCAGGGCTGGTGTTTATGTCCGGTCCCGAGCGGACGCGCAAAGCTAAGTTCATGGCCGTCCGGATCAGTGATGTGGAAGTAACGTTCGCCCCATTCCGCGTCTCTGGGTTTTGTATCGGGTTTAAGTCCTTCGGTGATGGCGTGATGGTAAAGCGCGTCCACGTCGGCGACGTGGAAGATGGCACGACCCCACCACGACCACTGGCGATCGACCGGCTGGGTCGTGAGGTTGAGATAGCCGGTGCCGACGCGGAAGCTGGTGAACTCGTCCTCGGCGCCACCGTAAGCCACGTCGAAGCCAAGGGTTTGATAAAAACGTACCGCTTGCTCCATGTCGTGGGTGGCCAGGGTGATAGCGTTGATGGATTCAATCATCGGCTTTTCCAGATCGGTCGCCGTTCTTAGCACGGACCACCCCTGGTTGCCATCGAAGGCCCCTGCTGAAAAGAACTGTTTTCCGTACGAGGTAAATGTCCCCTCCTGGCTATGAGCGGACGTTCCGGGGGCCGTTGATTTTCGTCTGCTCTAAGGGGTTGGCGGGCGTTTCGCGGGCGACGTGCGCGAGACGGTGTGCAAGGCGCTCGTGTCTCTTATGGGTGAGGGAGGGTGAGGCTGTCGGGGGATCAGTGCCCGGCCGCGGCCGGGGCGTCGTCGGCCAGCACGAAATGGCGCGAGCAATAGGGGCAGACGATCCCGCCCTCGTCACCGATCTTCAGGTAGACCATGGGATGGCCCATGTCTCCGCCACCGCCGTCACAGCCGACGGTGGCCGTGTTGACCTCGATCTGATCCGTGTCCGCCATTCAGCTATACTCTCAAGATCGTTGACCGATCCTTGCACCGGATGATACCGATTGCCGCCGGACAATCAATCGCCGCCTAATGCCTGATCTAAGAGAACGTGGATGCCCTCGGACAAGTCTGCCGCCGCGCCGGATGGCGCCCCCGAATTCGCCGTCGAGACCGTCGGCCTGTCGAAGACCTATGCCTCCAGCGGCGACGGCCAGGGAACGGAGGCGCTGAAGGACGTGTCGCTGTGCATTCCCCGAGGCTCCTTCTTCGGACTTCTGGGCCCCAACGGGGCCGGCAAGTCGACGCTGATCAACATCCTCGCCGGCCTCATCATCAAGACTTCCGGCGAGGCCCGGATCTGTGGCCACGACATCGAGAAGGACATGCGCCAGGCGCGGCTGTCGATCGGCATCGTGCCGCAGGAATTGAACATCGACCCTTACTTCACGCCGAGGGAGCTGTTGGAGGTGCAGGCCGGGTTCTACGGGCTCAGAAAGTCCGAGCGCCGTACCACTGAGGTTCTCGACGCCGTCGGCCTGGCCGACAAAGCGGACGCCTATGCGCGGTCCCTTTCCGGCGGTATGCGCCGCCGCCTGCTGGTCGCCAAGGCCATGGTCCATTCGCCGCCGGTGCTGGTCCTGGACGAGCCGTCGGCCGGCGTCGATGTCGATTTGCGCCGCCGGATTTGGGATCGGGTCAAGGAAATGAACCGCCAGGGCACCACCGTTCTGCTGACCACCCATTACCTGGAGGAAGCGCAGGCGCTCTGTGATACCATCGCCATCATCGACCACGGCCGGTTGATCGCCAGCGAGTCGACGGAAAGCCTGGTCCGGCGCATCGACACCAAGGAAATGACGGTGACCCTGGACCGCGAGATCACGGAAGTGCCGGCCGGGCTCAAGCCCTACAACGTCGAGTTCAAGACCGGGCATGAGCTCAAGTTCTCCTATCCGCCGTCGAAGACCCATTCCGGTAAAATCCTGGAGGCCCTTTCGGCGGCGGGGCTCGGCATCGTCGATTTGACGACCCGGGAGGCGGAACTGGAGGACATCTTCCTCAGCCTCACCGGCGGCACGGAACGGGACGGTGAATAACCGGGCCCGGGCCGGCAAGGGGTTGCTGGCGGCGCTATTGGCGGCAATTCTGTTCGCCGCCGCCTGCGCCCCGATCGTTCGGCCGCCGGGGGAGCCCATCAACCGGCCGCTTTTGGCGGGTGATTTTTTTCATACCGCCGACGGCCTGGTGCTGCCGGTGAAAAGCTGGCGGCCGCAAAAGGACCCGCCCCGGGCGGTCCTCATCGCGCTGCACGGGTTCAACGATTATTCCAATTTCTTCGCCGCGCCGGGCACCTTCCTCGCCACCCGGGGCATCGCGTCCTATGCCTATGACCAGCGGGGGTTCGGGGCCGCGCCGGGACACGGGCTGTGGCCAGGAATCGACGCGTTTATCGCCGATTTGAAGACCTTTGCCGGCCTTGTCCGGGACCGTCATCCGGGGACGCCGATTTACCTGTTGGGGGAAAGCATGGGCAGCGCTGTGATCATGGTCGCCATCGCCGACGGGGACGCCCCCGAAGCCGACGGGATCATTCTCGCGGCGCCCGCCGTTTGGGGGCGCGTCACCATGCCCTGGTATCAGCGCCTGGCGCTATGGATCGGCGTCCGCCTGATGCCGGGGGCCGAAGTCACGGGTCAGGGGCTGAAGATCACGCCGTCGGACAACATCGAGATGCTGAAAGCGCTCGGCCGCGACCCGCTGGTCATCAAGGCGACCCGCGTCGACGCCATTTACGGGCTGACCAACCTGATGGACCGGGCGCTGGAACTGTCCGCCCGGCTGAAAGGCCCGGCGCTGATCCTTTACGGTCAAAAGGACGAGATCATCCCCAGGAAACCGACCCAAATCATGCTCGACCGCCTGCCGGCGGCCGTTTCTGGAGGCCCCCGCCTCGCCGTCTACGAAGACGGCTTTCACATGCTGTTGCGTGATTTGCAGGCCGAGACCCTGTGGTGGGACATCGCCCACTGGATCATCGATCCCGTCTCGCCATTGCCGTCGGGCGCCGAAAAGGGGGCGCGGAAACGCCTCGCCTCAGGGGTGGCGAAAAGCGGCGAAAGGGCGGGGAAATAGGGCGGGCCTAAGGCTTTGCCGCCACCGCCCGGGGGGATTGACCTTGGCCGAAAACCGGCGTTCATTGGGCGCCTGATGATCGACAAACGCATCCCAACGCCCGCCGAGGCGGTCGCCGGCGTCAAGGACGGCGACATGGTGTTGATTTCCGGTTTCGGCGAAGCCGGCAACCCGACGGAGTTGATCCACGCCCTCATCGACCTGGGGACCAAGGACCTGACCGTGGTCAACAACAACGCCGGCAACGGCCACATAGGCCTGGCGGCGTTGTTGGAGGCGGGGCGGGTTGCGAAGATCATCTGTTCGTTCCCGCGTTCGTCCCGGTCCGAGGTGTTCCAGGAATTGTACAGAACCGGTAAGATCGAGCTTGAGGTGGTGCCGCAGGGGACGCTCGCCGAACGGCTTCGCGCCGGCGGCGCCGGGATTGGCGGCTTTTACACCCCGACGACGGTCGGTACGCCGCTGGCCGAAGGCAAGGAGCAGCGCACCATCGACGGGCGCGAATATGTGCTGGAACACCCGATCCGGGCCGACGTGGCGTTGATCAAGGCGGAGTCCGCCGATCCCTGGGGCAACCTGACCTACCGCATGGCGGCCCGCAACTTCGCCCCAGCTATGTGCATGGCGGCCAAAACGACCATCGTCCAGGTGCGCGAAATCGTTGATCTGGGCGCCACCGACGCCGAACACGTCGTCACGCCCAGTATTTTCGTCGATCGCATCGTCGAAATCCCGGAACCGATCAGCGAAGCGGCGATCCTTCGCCAGGCCGAACGGGGGGAAAAGGCGGCCGCCCCATGACCGGCCCCTCTAATCCCATCGAAAACCCCACTCCCCATCCCGCTCTCAAACCCCCTTCCAAACCCCGGGGCCTGACCCGCGATCAGATGGCGTGGCGCGTGGCTAAGGACATCCCCGGCGGTTCCTACGTCAACCTCGGCATCGGCATGCCGGAATTGGTCGCCCTCCACCTTCCCCAGGGAAAGGAGGGCGACAACCGCCAGATCGTCTTTCATTCCGAGAACGGCATCCTCGGCATGGGCCCGCCGCCGCCGCAAGGAGAGGAAGACTTCGACCTGATCTCGGCCGGCAAGAAGCCGGCGACGGTGATCCCCGGTTCGGCGTTCTTCGATTCGGCGGATTCGTTCGCCATGATCCGGGGCGGACATATCGACATCGCCGTGTTGGGGGCGTTTCAGGTTTCCGAATCCGGCGACCTGGCTAATTGGACCACCGGCGGCGTGCCGGCCGTCGGCGGCGCCATGGACCTGGCCCAGGGCGCCCGCCAAGTGTTCGTGATAACCAACCACACGACGAAAAAGGGCGAGCCCAAGATCGTCAAGGAATGCACCTATCCGTTGACCGGGGCCGGGGTGGTGACGGTAGTGTTCACCGATCTGGCGGTCATCGACGTGACGGCCAAAGGTCTTGAGGTGCGCGAGCTGGTCGAGGACCTGAGCTTCGAGGAATTACAGCAACGGACCGGAGCAAGTTTGAGTCCGGGCCCCGACATCAGGCCCCTGACAGCGCCCCTGGACCCTTAACGCCGGGGGGTGTACTCTCCGGCCGCTCAAATGAACGTTAAGCACCCGTAGCTCAGTTGGATAGAGCGCTGCCCTCCGAAGGCAGAGGTCAGAGGTTCGAATCCTCTTGGGTGCGCCATTCCTCATCTTTAGTCGCAGAAAAGGCGCGGCCTCGGAGCAGTCTTTGACGTGAACTCCCTGCAGGCATGCGCTCCAAGAAATACCAGAACGATATTCGATGAATTATTGAATAATAATGTATGCGGCACTAACTAGCCCGGATCGGAACGCCGACAGAGTAAGATGCGGGGCATACTCATGGGACTATTCGAAAGATACCTCTCTATCTGGGTATCACTCGCCATTGCGATTGGGATTGGCCTGGGGCAGATCGTGCCTGGCGCGTTCGAAGCACTTGCCCGTTTCGGATATGCAAATGTGAATTTCGCTGTCGCCCTGCTCATCTGGGCCATGGTCTGGCCCATGATGATCGGCGTGGATTTTTCTGCCATGCGCCGCGTCGGTGAGAAACCGAAGGGGCTGATCATCACACTGGTTGTGAACTGGCTTATCAAGCCCTTCACTATGGCGGCCCTCGGCGTTCTTTTTTTCCGCCATGTCTTCGCGCCGTTCATCCCCCCCGGAGACGCGGAAGGCTATATTGCCGGCCTCATCCTTTTGGGCGCTGCCCCCTGCACGGCGATGGTATTTGTCTGGTCACATCTGACACGTGGCGACCCGAATTACACACTGGTTCAGGTCAGTGTGAATGATGCGGTCATGGTGTTTGCCTTCGCACCGATTGTCGCTTTCTTGCTGGGAGTCACGGATATCGCCGTGCCGTGGGAGACGCTGCTCCTGTCGGTTGCGCTCTATGTGGTCGTTCCCCTGATGGCGGGCATTCTGGCTCGTAATGCCCTTAAGAAGCGCGGGGGTGAGGAATCGGTGACCGCCTTCACGCGCCGTATCAAACCCCTGTCGGTGATCGGCCTTCTGGCTACCGTTACACTCCTGTTCGGATTCCAGAGCGAAACGATCCTGGCGAAGCCGATCATCATTGCGCTCATTGCCGTACCAATTCTCATTCAGTCGTATGGTATCTTTGCACTCGCCTACGCGGCCGCCTGGGCATGGAAAGTGCCACACAAGGTCGCCGCGCCCTGCGCCATGATCGGCACGTCCAACTTCTTCGAACTGGCCGTCGCGGTGGCGATCAGCCTGTTCGGGCTGAATTCCGGAGCGGCGCTCGCCACAGTTGTCGGCGTGCTGGTCGAGGTGCCGGTCATGCTGTCGCTGGTAGCCTTCGCCAATCGCACCCGCAATGCGTTCCCGGAAACTTGAGAGAGCTCTCACGCAAAGCCTCACTTCTGAACGCGAACAGGTTTGCATGAGTGGAGCAATCAACTGATCTGCCCGAGAAAGACCAACACACAGATGACCTCCACGAATGACCTTCCTGCCCTTCACGAAGACAGTTTTCGCGAGACCGACCCAGACGCCCTCCTGACTCCTGCGCTCAGCACACACAAGCCACGTATCCTGCTTCTGCATGGTTCTTTACGGGAGCGGAGCTATTCCCGCCTGGCAAATGAGGAAGCCGCTCGCATTCTGGAAAAGCTCGGCTGCGAGACGCGCATGTTCGATCCCGATGGTCTCCCGCTCGCCGATGGGGCGGAGGACTCCCACCCAAAAGTACAGGAATTGCGAGACCTCGTCGTATGGTCGGAAGGAATGGTCTGGTGTTCACCGGAGCGGCACGGTGCAATGTCGGGAGTCATGAAAACCCAGATCGACTGGATTCCCCTCTCTCTCGGCGGTGTCCGTCCTACCCAGGGAAAGACACTGGCCGTCATGCAGGTCTGTGGCGGGTCGCAGAGTTTCAACGCCGTCAATCAGCTACGCATTCTGGGACGCTGGATGCGGCTCATCACCATTCCAAACCAATCGTCTGTCGCCAAAGCATTCCTGGAATTCGACGAACGCGGCCGCATGACCCCCTCGCCATATTACGACCGAATTGTCGATGTGATGGAAGAACTCGTGAAGTTCACGCTCCTGACCCGGGACCGTGCAGACCATCTTGTTGACCGCTATTCAGAACGCAAGGAAAGCCCCGCCAAACTGTCCGAACGAGTCAATCAGAAGAAAATCTGATAGGGGCATTCCAACCATAGCCGAGCTCAGTCTGTTTCGGCTATATCCATGTCAGTGGGACGCAATCGGTCAGCCAATGCGCCAATGTCGCTGGTCGTGAAATTTTCGATCAACTGTCTGGCCTCCAGCACCGCCTCTTCGTTTCCCTTGCTGCCGTCTGCCACTTCACCGGCGAGGGTCAGCAGAGGCATGTAGAGCGCTTCGGTCTCGCCCTTGATCGTGACGGCAAATGCTTCGTTCTGACTGGCAATCCTGTCCCATTCGCCGCGAACGCCAGCCCAGAAGCCTGCGGTACCGCTCCAGTAATCTGTTGCAATCTCGGTCTCGAAATCGCTGTCTCGGCGATATGTGTT
>ENA-ORDI01001980-ORDI01001980.1-marine-metagenome-genome-assembly--contig:-NODE-1980-length-10515-cov-2.779555_pt1 | contig 10515 bp, 10 predicted proteins | sample MGYA00248628_ERZ508525 | MGnify/ENA primary metagenome ERZ508525 (study PRJEB26195, sample SAMN05422138) | marine metagenome | isolation source: East of Porto Seguro, South Atlantic Ocean | place...
AACGGACAGCTCGTCGCCGAGAAGAAAGTGATTCGCGGAGTGGCACCCGACCAGGACAAGCTGCGTGTACAGCTCACCAAGGGAGAAAACACCCTCCTGATGAAGGTCATCAACGGGGGTTGTGGGTACGCATTTTATTTCAAGACAGAGTCCGTACCGCTGCCTGAGCCTGTCGTGGCAGCGCTTCAGGTCGAGACAGGCGAGCGCAATGAAGAACAGAAGCAGGTGCTGGCAAAGTACTACCTCTCCATCGCACCCGAGCTCGTGGAGGTGCGTGGGCAGATTGCCGAGAGCAAGGCCACCGTCAGCAAGAGAATCCAGCAGCTGGATGATGAAATAAAAAAGGCTCCCAAACCGCAGGATGTGAACAAGCTCCGAGAGGACGCGCAGCGCCGATGCCAGCGGGGTGCCGTAACGCTCTGTCTGGATCATGGTGGTGACCACGCCCTGTACCGCTTCCAGATCGACCCGGTAGGCGAGGTTGTCGAACGCCATCTTGCGGTTGTTGAGGAAGGAGAGTTCGATCGAGGTCAGGAGGAATTCGTCGCCCAGTTCGGGATAGGCGCGGCCCAGTTCCTTCGCCACGCGGGTGAAGGCGGAATCGATCGTCAGACCGGCCTCGGCGCAGATCACCAGCAGGTCGAGCGCGTCGGGCAGGCCCTTGCGGATCGCGTCGGTGCGCTTCTTGGCCTTGTTCGCGATGTAGAGTTCGGGCCCCTTGTAACCGATGAACACCGCGATCGAGAGCGCACCGAGCCGCTTGAAGCTGCCCCAGTCGGCGAACATGTCGGAGACGTAGAAGAGGTAGAATGCAATCAGGCCGAGCACGATCGGCAGCACCGCACGCGCGCCGATAACGTAGACCGCGTATTCCTTGTTGCGGATCCCTGCATGGGCGAGCTTTTGCTGCACCACCTCCAGCTGGCTCTGCTGCAGGACCTTGAAGTTGGCCAGCGTATCCTTGACCTTGTCGGTCTTCTGCGTCCGCCGGACCAGGCTTTTGCGCTTCCGCGCGGTTTCCCGCACGATCCCGGCCTTAAGCTCGTCGCGCCGCTCGTTGAGCGCCTTGATCCGCTTGGCCATCGGGTCGCGCACGGTCACGGCGGCGTAGATCGCCAGCATAACCGCCATTGCTGCGATTCCGGCGAGCACGGTGGCGACTGCGATCACGTCCACACCCATCAGGGTCGGGTTTGCGGGCGCACCGAACAGGAACCCGGCAGAAAGGGAAATTGCGCCGTTCATCAGATCTCGAAGCTCACCATCTTGGACATGATGAAGACGCCCAGGCTCATCCAGACCAGCCCCCCGATACCGGCGATCATCAGCCGTTCGTCGATAAAGAACGCGCCGAGATAGGAGGGATTGACCCACCATATCATCGCGAACACCAGGAATGGGAGGGAGCCGACGATGTAGGCCGATGCCTTGGATTCAGAGCTCATCGCCTTGATCTTCAGCTTCATCTGCGCGCGCTTGCGCAGCACGTCGGAGAGGTTGGAGAGCGTTTCGGCAAGGTTACCGCCGGTCTCCCGCTGGATCGCAAGAGCGATGACGAAGAAGTTGAATTCCGCGATGCCCAGCCGGTCGGCGCTTTCCTGCATCGCTTCTTCCATCGAACGGCCGATCTTGATCCGCTCGATAATGCCCTTGAACTCGATTCCGACCGGGCCGGGGATTTCCTGCGCGACCACCGCCAGCGTTTCCGTAACCGGCAGGCCCGACCGCAGGCCGCGAACCAGCAGGTCGATCGCATCGGGGAAACGCGCATTGAACTGGGCAGTACGCCGTTTCATGAAGAAGCCGACCGCCATGTGCGGCACGCCTGCGCCGATCAGCAGCCCGGCAATGGCGGAGAGCAGCGGCACGCCAGTCTGAGCGTAGACGATCAGGCCGATCATCACCGCCAGGCCGATGCTGGCGTAGACATATTGCTTGACGGTCCAGCCCATGCCGGTGGCCTGCAGGCGCAGCGCGAGCGCCTGCGAGCGTGAGCCGTTGCCTGCTGCCTTCTGAATCTTCGGTTTGCGCGCAGCCAGCGCCTTCTTCATCTGGCTTTCGACCCGCGCATTGGCATCGTCGGTGTGGCGCGTGCGCACACCGCTGAGCCGACGCTGCAACTGCTTGCGGGTCGACGGACCGGCCAGCGCGGCGGCCACCAGGCCGATCGCGGCCAGAAAGCCCAGCGACAGAATGAAGAGCTGGATGACGTCCATGATGGCTTGCGTTCGTACGCGCGCGGGGCGTTACGCGACCTTTGCGGGCGCGCGTGCCCTTATGCGTCGACCTTCGCGGCTCCCTTCTTGGATTTTGCCTTGGGCTTGCCCTTCGACGAGGACAGCAGGTTCTTGAGGTCGATCGAGCCAAGCAGCGATTTCTTGTCGGTCGATGCGCCGGTATCGATCTCTTCATCGCTCGCGGTGAGGATGCGGTCCGCGACGGTGCGAAGCTGCGCGGTGACCTTGCTCGATTTGTTCGCTTCCACGAAAGCCTGGCCCAGTTTGGCGGCGGTGGTCGCCGCCTTCGGGTCGTAGGGGATGACGAAATCGACCTTGCGCTCGACCGACGCTTCGTAATCACCACGGGTGATTTCGCTCAGGCCGTTCTGCACCCTGTTGGCGAGAAGCAGCGGCTGTGCGTGGGGTGCGTGCGTTTTCAGCCAGCTGAGAATGCGGATCGTGTCGCGCGCCGATGCGAGCGTGAATTCGCACACCAGCGCAACAACGTTCACATCCGCCAGCAGCTGGGGGAAGTTGATCAGCATGTTGCGCGGCATATCGATCACCGTCATTTCGAACGCCTGCCGGAATTCCTCTTCCAGCTGCACGAAACCCGCGCCGTCGGTCATCAACGGCGAATTGATCGGCGCTTCCGCAGACAGAACGGACAGATTGTCGTTCGCACGGATCATCGCGCGTTCGATGAACAGGCCGTCGATCCGACCGGGATTGTCGATCGCGTCGGTCAGCCCGCGCCCCGGCTCGAGGTCAAGCGTGAGGGCGCCGGTGCCGAAGTGCACATCGAGATCGAGCATCGCGGTCGGCAGCTTGTGCTCGTCGCTGAACAGCCATGCGAGCGAGGTCGCGACGGTTGATGCGCCAGAGCCGCCGCGCGTGCCCACGACCGCAGTCGAGATATGCCGACGAGCGGCCTGCGCATCGACGGCCTTGGGCGCGGAGAAAACCGCCTGCGCTTCGTTGAGCGCATCGCGCACCTGGCCCGAGGCGAGCGGCTTCAGAAGATAATCGTGAATCCCGCTGGCGATCAGATCGCGATACAGACGCACGTCGTTGACCTGGCCCACGGCGATCACGACGGTCCCCGGTTCGCACACTTCGGCGAGCGCGTTGATATCGGTCAGCGGGTCGCTGCATTCGGAAAGATCGACCACCAGGATATTGGGGCTGGCCGCAACCGCGAGCGACTGGATCGCGTTGCGCAGGCCACCTTTGGCGCATTTTTCCGGCGCCCAGCCCAGTTCCGCGACGACCGGCCTCAGCGTATCGATTGCGGTGTCGTCGCACAGGAAGGCGGCGAAGGGATCGCGATTGCCTGACATGCCTGAATTCCACGGAGCGTTCATCGTGTGTCCTCGTTCAATCGCTGTGGCTCAGTCCGGGCTGCCCGAACCCGTTGCGGGCGCGCTGCTCGCGGACGGCGAGCCGCCGCTGCGATAGGCCTCTATCGCCCGGTTCGAGCCGTTGACGCTGGAGCCGCCCCTGCTGGACTGTCCCCGCACGAGGTCTTCCGGATTGGCGACCATCGCCGCGTAGTTGCTGTTGGTGGCGCAGCCGTAATTGCGGCTGGTCGCATTGGCGAAATTGCCATCGCCATCGTCGGTCCAGTTGGGGCAGGTCGGCACGGTGGCGACCGAGCGGGTGACGACCACCCGGGTGCGTCCGGGCTCGACGAAGCCCTCGGTCACCGGGGCCTGATCGCTCAGGAGCAGGCCGTAGCGTTCGACGATTCCTGCGACCGCCGCGATCGTCGCCGGGCTGGCGGTGTCCGCCTCTACCGCGACGCGATCGCCGTAATCCAGATCGAGCGCCTCGAACCAGCCCGCCAGGCGGCGCTGTTCGGGGATCGGCAACCCGCCCGGGCCTGCGGCCACGTCGAGCGTGTAATGCGTGCGCTCCACCACCGGCTGGTTGAGGCTGTAGAGGCTGCGGTTGAAATCGGGTGCGGCGCATCCGCCAAGGCCCAGCACGAGGGCCGAGGTGAGCATGGCGGCGGCAAGACGGGCGTTGCGTTTCATGGTCACTGGTCCTCTCAATCGTTCAGGCTGAAGCCCGGCGCGGCAGACGCACTGCGCTGCCGCTTGCGCGGCTTTTCGGCGCGCTGCGGACCGGGCTGCTGCCCTTGCGAGATCTGCGGCCCGTGTGACTGCCGGTCGCTGGTGGTGGGGCCGGGGCGATCGGGCACGCCGCCCTGCGGAACGGTTTCCTTGAAGCCCAGCTGGCTGAGCGTGTCGGGGCTGTTGTAGCCATCGGTCGGCAGGCGGATGTCGTTGCCGTCGACCGGCTTCACCAGATAGGGGGTGATGACGATGACCAGTTCGGTCTCGCCCTTGCGGAAGCTGTTGGAGCGGAACAGGTTGCCCAGGATCGGAACGTCGCCCAGGCCCGGCGCCTTGTCGATCGTGCTCTGGGAATTGTTGGTCATCAGCCCGGCGATCATGAAGCTCTGGCCCGAACCAAGTTCGACCGTGGTCGATGCGCGGCGGGTGATCAGCGCGGGGATCTGCACCCCGTCGAGCGAGACCGCGCCTTGCGACGACAGCTCGCTGACTTCGGGCGACACGCGGATCGAGATGCGGCCATTGGCCAGCACCGTGGGCGTGTAGGTCAGCTTGACGCCGTAGTTGCGATATTCAACCGAGGTCGCGCCGAGCCCCTGGCTGATCGGGATCGGGAATTCGCCGCCAGCCAGAAAATCTGCGGTTTCGCCCGACAGCGCGGTCAGGTTGGGTTGCGAGAGCGTGCTGACGAGGCCGTTGGTCTCGGCAAGGTCGAGCGCTGCAGCGAGGTCCATACCGAACAGGCTGCCCAGCCCCGCGATGGTGGCTCCGGTGCCGTTGCCGGTGATGACGGTAGACCCGTCGCTACCGCCGGTCACACCGACGCCGACGGGGCCGCCGGGGGTGTATTGCGGCGCAAAGTTGCGCCCGCGGGTGACCCCGAACTGGAAGCCGTTGGTGGCATCCGAGCTGAGCAGGTTGGCCCCGATCGCGCGGACCAGCGAACGGCTGACCTCTGCGAAGCGGACCTGAAGGTTGACCTGCAACGGGGTGGCCGTGGTCAGCCGGGCGATCACATTGGTCTCATCGCCCAGGAAGGCAGAAACCAGACGCTCCGCCTCGGCTGCATCTTCCGGGTTGGCGACCGTGCCGGTCAGCAGCACGGTGTTGCTGCCCATCGTGGCGACGGAGATCTTCGCCTGCGGCATTGCGAGCGCAAGCATCTGGTCGAGGCTGCCGATATTGGAGCCGACCCGCACGTTGGCGGCCCAGATCACATCGCCCGCAGCGTTGCTGGCGTAGACGGTGGTCTCACCGCCCGACTTGCCGAACAGGTAGAGCTGGCGCTGCGACTTCACCTGAATGTCCGCAATCGAATCATTGGCGATGAACACATCCGCCATCGATCCGGGCACATTGATCAGCTCGCCCTTGCCAATCGACAGGACGATGTCCTGCGTCGGGCGGACGACGGATTGTGCGTCGGCCATCGTCGGGACGATCGAAAGCGGTGCGGCGCACAGCGCGGCACCGAGCAGCATGGGCCGCAGCCGAGGCCGCGCCCGTTTGCCTGCGGGGCGCGATGCAGTGCTTGTGGTGGCGTTCATTATGCTTGCCTTTTCCATGATCAGTCCCGCCTGAGCTGGCTGGTCTGCGCGGTATCCGTCTTGACCGTGCCGGTCTTGCCGGCGGGCACGGCGGTGCTTTCCTGGCCGCGCATCACGCGCACGACGGGGCCGCTGAAAACGGGCGGTCCGACGGGAGTGCCATCGGGCACGGCAACCGGCCCGGCAGCGACCTGCGGGGCAGATCCACCGTTGTTCTGCGGTTGCGGAACGCGCCGCTCAAAGCGCGAGACGTCGGCGCCGGTGACGAAAGAGGCGCCCGTGTCGCTGGGCATGTTGCGTGCACGGGCGAGCAGGCGCGCTTCTTCTTCAGGCGTCGCATCGTCGGGGATGGCGATGTCACCCGAAGCCAGCGCACGCTCCAGATCTGTGCTGTTGTCCGCGATCGAGCGCAGCGAGAGGCTGAGCGTGCCGACGGTCTGCGCGACCGCGATCTTTTCGGCGATCTTGGGCGTCACCTCCAGAGTGACGGTGCTGAAGCCGTTGACCACCGTCTGGCCGTCGACCGTGTTCTGCGAGGTCGACTGGTCGGTCGCGAGGACGCGCAGATTGCGCAAAATGGTTTCGGTGGCTTTCACGCCTTCGGTCTCGTGGGTCATCATCAGATCGACCCGGTCGCCGGGGAAGACGAAGCCTGCGACACTGGTCTGGGCGTTCACCGGCACGGTGATTGCGCGCATGCCGGGGCCAAGCGCTGCGGCCAGGAAGCCGCGATCGCCCGGCGCGACCAGCGCGCCCTGGGTGACCGGTTCGCCGGCGGTGATCTGGTAGCGTACCACGGTGCCCAGCAGTTTGGACACGTCGGCCTCGCCGTCGATGAAATAGGCGTCGCGGACCAGTTCCTGGGGCCAGGCCTGATAGCTGATCGCATCCTGAGTGATGATCGTGCCGACCGGCAGGCTGCGCTGGGCGACCAGCACGCGCGGGCCCGTCGGCTCCACCGGGCCGGTTGCCGCAGCCACTTCCGGGGCGGACGCGCCGGCAAACATGCTGCGCGCGATGAACGCTGTGCCCGCTGCGATGACCAGTGCCGCCAGCAGCAGAACCAGCTTCTTCCTATCCATGACTTAAAAGTCCCCCAGATCGAACATATCCACGCCGAAGGGCGGGATGGCTCGCTTGACTAAGCGACAACTGGTTAAAATGGAGTTCATTGAACTTCTCGCGCTTTGCTGCGGCATTGCGGGCAGAGCCTGCATTTTCAGGCGGTTAGGCCGATCGCTGCACCGGCAGCGGGGAAGTAGTGGACGCTCAGGATCCACAGGCCGGCAGCGGAGATCGCCACGCCATAGGGGATCGCCAGCCGCTCCTTGCGGCGGCGCATGATGTGCCACGCGCCGAACGCCAGTGTCAGCACACCGCCGAGGATCGCCATCACGAACACCAGTTGCAGGAAGGGAAGCGGCGCGATCCACAGCGCGAGCGCGGTCAGCAGCTTCACATCGCCGCCGCCCATCGCACGCAGCGCGAACAGCACGGCGAGGATTGCGAACGCCGCCAGCGCGACCGCGAATTGCAACGCCACGCCGGGCCACAGCGAGAGGCCGCTGGCCCACCAGAACAGCGGCGCGCCCAGCGCAACCCCGCCGGTCAGCCAGTTGGCGATCCTGCGCGATCTGAGATCGGTGATCGCGGCCGTGACCAGCGCGATTGCCAGTGCAATCAGCAGTGCATAGTGCAGATAGTCGCTCAGCATGGACGGGCCGCAGGCCTCCCTAGTGGTGGACAAACCTGCTACCCGTCCGCGCTTACCAAAAAGTAACCACGAACCTCCGGATCATTCAGACCAATGTCGCCAGAACCGAGCACATCCTTCGATCGCCGCGCCATCCCCGACACCGCGAGTGAGAGCCACTGGGAAACCGCCGATGGCGCAAGGATCAGGCGGATCGACTGGCCGGTCGCGGCGGAGAATGCGCGGGGATCGATCCTGTTCATGCCCGGACGCGGTGATCACTACGAGAAATACCTCGAAACGCTGGACGAGTGGGCGCGCGAGGGCTGGCACGTTACCGCCAGCGACTGGCGCGGGCAGGGCATCTCGGGCCGTCTCGGCAAGGACGGGTTGACCGGTCATATCGACGATTTCGGCATCTGGACCGCCGATCTGGCGGTGCTGTGGGACAAGTGGGTTGCGGAAACGCCCGGCCCGCATGTGCTGGTCGGCCATTCGATGGGCGGGCATCTGGTGCTGCGCGCGCTGGTCGAAGGGCGCGCAACACCCGATGCGGCGGTGCTCTCCGCCCCGATGCTCGGCCTGGTCGGCACGCCGGGGCCGCTATGGCTGCTGAGCGCAGTCTCCAAAGGCATGGCGCGGCTGCGCGGTCCGCGCCAACCGGCATGGAAGACGAGCGAGAAGCCCGGCGCACTGCCCGAAGATCGCGGCGCGCTGCTGACGCATGATCCGGATCGCTATGCGGACGAGCTGTGGTGGCGCAATGCGCGGCCCGATGTCGCGATGGGTCCGGCAAGCTGGGGCTGGGTGGCCGCCGCGATCGCTTCGATGCGGGTGATCGAGGCGAAAGACGCGCTGGAACGGGTCGACACGCCGGTATTCCTGTTCGGCACGACCAACGACCAGCTGGTCGCGTGGGACGCCATCGCGCGCGCGGTAGCGCGGCTGCCCTTTGCCGAACTGCTGCAATTCGGCGACGAGGCGCATCACGAGATTTTCCGCGAGGTGGATGAGATACGCGGGCGCGCAATGGATGGCATTGCCGACTTTCTCGATCGCAAAGCGCCGCGCCAATCCTAGATAACCCCGATGGTCGAATATGATCTTGCGATAATCGGCGCGGGAATGGCCGGGGCGAGCCTCGCTGCAGAGATCGCCCCGCATGCTCGCGTCTTGCTGCTCGAAGGCGAGGACGCGCCCGGTTATCACACCACCGGGCGTTCGGCGGCGTTCTGGGAGGAATGCTACGGCGGGCCTGAGTTGGTACCGCTCAGCCGTGCGTCGGAAACTTTTTTGCGTGAGGGCGGCTTCCTCAGCCCGCGCGGCGCGCTGTATATCGGGCGGGCCGAAGATGCGGGGAAGCTGGATGCCTTCGCGGCACGTTTCGCCGATAGCGGCGCGCGCTTCGATCGGCTGGCGACCGGTGCGGCGCGCGATTACGTGGCGAGCCTGCTGCCGCAATGGTGCGAGGCGATCTGGCAGCCGCATTGCGCCGATATCGACGTGGCGAGCCTGCACCAGCATTATTTGAAGGCGGCGAAACAGGGCGGAGCACGGCTGGAAGTTCGTGCGCTGGTCCAGTCGCTAGACCGCCAGGGCGAGGGTTGGGCGATCCGCTGCGCCGACGGTCGCGAATGGCGCGCGGCGGCGATCGTCAACGCGGCAGGGGCATGGGCTGATACGCTCGCCGGGATGGCGGGTGCGCGCCCGCTGGGCATCCAGCCGCTCCTGCGCACGATGCTGCAGCTGTCGGTCGATCCGCCATTGCCCAAGGACGGGCCGCTGACGCTCGACATATCCGGGCGGTTCTATTTCAAGCCGGAAGGCGGCGGCAGCCTGTGGCTCAGCCCGCATGACGAAACTCCGGTGCCGCCCGTCGATGCTGCGCCGGAGGAGCTGGCGGTTGCGCAGGCGATCGACCGGTTTGGCGGAGTGGTCGACGCCAGTATCCGCAAAGTCGAGCGGACCTGGGCCGGACTGCGCAGCTTCGCGCCCGATCGCAAGCCGGTCTATGGGTGGGACCCGCGGCTGTCCGGATTCTTCTGGTTCGCAGGGCAGGGCGGCTTCGGCATTCAGACCGCACCCGCCGCCGCGCGGCTCGCCAGCCAGCTCTTACTTGAAAGGCCGCGCGATGCGATGACGCAGGCGCTGGACGAGCAGAGCTTCTCCCCAGCCCGCTTCGGGTAGAGATCAGCCGGCCGATCGGTTAGAGAGCCCTCCCGCGAACCCAATCGAACGAGGAGAGGCACAAAATGGCCCACACATTCGAGATTTACAAAGACAAGGCCGGGGAGTTTCGCGTCCGGTTCAAATATAATTCCGAGATCATGTTCTCGACCGAGGGCTACTCCTCGAAGGCGAGTGCGCAGAACGCGATCGATTCGATCAAGAGTAATGGCCCGGGTGCCGAGGTGATCGACAACTCCTGAGGCCGGTTTAGCCCGGGGCTCTAGCGCAGGCTTTCCGCAGCATCGCTGGCGAGCCTGTCGACCCGCTCGTTCTCCGCATGGCCGGAGTGGCCCCTGACCCAGTGCCAGGTGACGGAGTGCGTCGCGGTCAGTTCCGCCAGCTGGCGCCACAGATCCTCGTTCTTGACCGGCTTCTTGTCGGCGGTGCGCCAGCCGCGCTTCTGCCAGCCGGGTAGCCACTTGGTGATCCCGTCGATCAGGTACTTGCTGTCGGTATAGAGATCGACCGTGCAGCCCCGCTTGAGCGCGGAGAGCGCCCGAATCGCGGCGGTCATTTCCATCCGGTTGTTGGTCGTGTCGGGCTCTGCTCCGGAAAGCTCCTTCTCGGTCTTTCCCTTGCGCAGCAGCGCGCCCCAGCCGCCCGGGCCGGGGTTACCCTTGCAGGCCCCGTCGGTGAAAATCTGTACGTCGCTCATGATTGACCCGTCTAACTCTGGAACGCGGCTTCGCCCCGGTCACGGTAGAATGCAAGCCGCTGCGCGAACTGCATCGGGTTTTTGCGGCGAACGA
>ENA-ORDI01001982-ORDI01001982.1-marine-metagenome-genome-assembly--contig:-NODE-1982-length-10488-cov-3.996446_pt1 | contig 10488 bp, 10 predicted proteins | sample MGYA00248628_ERZ508525 | MGnify/ENA primary metagenome ERZ508525 (study PRJEB26195, sample SAMN05422138) | marine metagenome | isolation source: East of Porto Seguro, South Atlantic Ocean | place...
CTGAAGATCGGCTTGGGACGCAGATGCAGTCTGTTGGCGAAGTTATGGCCATTGGCCGGACATTTCGGGAATCTTTTCAAAAAGCTTTGCGATCACTGGAAACTGGACATACTGGACTAAACCCTCCGGATTATGCGGATGATTATAAAACTCCGGAAGAGATTTTGGATGAACAACTTCAAACAGTCAGCAGCAACCGAATCTGGTATGTTGCTGATGCAATGAGGCTAGGCTGGACGGATGAGGCTCTTTATAGACTTACCGGAATCGATCCCTGGTTTTTGTGGCAAATCCGGAGCTTGGTTGAAGAAGAAGAAGTTATCCTGCAAAGCGACATTTCAGAAATTTCACCTGTTAAATTGAGGAATTGGAAAAGGTTGGGATTTTCTGATCAACGCATTGCAGAATTACTGAAAGTGGCAGAAAGCCGAATTTATAATATGCGCTGTGAATGGAATGTGCTGCCAGTTTTCAAACAAGTGGATACCTGCGCTGCTGAATTTGCGTCAGAAACACCTTATTATTATTCCACCTATGGGGAAGAAAATGAGTCGCTTCCCACAGAAACAGCAAAAGTCCTAATTTTGGGTTCAGGCCCTAACCGTATCGGTCAAGGGATTGAGTTTGATTATTGTTGTGTTCATGCGGCAAGGGCAGTTCAGGAACTTGGGTATGAGGCGATAATGCTAAACTGTAATCCGGAAACTGTAAGTACCGATTATGATACTTCAGATCGACTTTATTTTGAGCCGATCACATTTGAAGATGTAATGCATGTTATCGATCTGGAACGGCCTATTGGTGTGATTGTACAACTCGGAGGGCAAACACCGCTTAAACTGGCAAAACAACTCAATGACGCGGGGATTCGTCTGCTCGGTACACCTTTCGAAAGTATTGACCGTGCTGAAGATAGGGAAAAATTTGCCGCCATGTTGAAAAAACTGAAGCTGAAACAACCACGTAATGGGTTGGCACGTTCACTTCAGGATGCAGAAAAAATTGCTGCTAAGATAAGTTATCCAATTCTGGTACGTCCCTCTTATGTCCTTGGAGGACGAGCGATGATGGTTGCAGAATCAAAAATTCAGCTCGCAGAATATCTTAAAGAAGCAATCCAGGTTTCTCCCGAACATCCTGTTTTGATAGACCAATTTTTGCAGGGTGCTGTTGAAATTGATATGGACCTGCTTGGTGACGGTATTAATTCGGAATTGGGTGGAATCTTGGAACACGTAGAACGCGCGGGGATTCATTCTGGTGACAGTGCCTGTATTTTGCCGCCACAAAACCTGACTTCCGATGTGTTGCGCAGATTGGAAGAGCAAGGTAAAGCCTTGGCCAAAGAACTTCAGGTGAAAGGTTTAATGAATATCCAATTTGCTGTCAAAGATGATGAGATTTTTCTGATTGAAGTTAATCCGCGGTCTTCAAGGACAGTTCCGTTTGTCAGCAAAGCCATTGGTCACCCCTTGGCAAAATATGCAACATGGCTGATGCTCGGACTTAATTTAAGTGAAATTGGATTTTCATATGAGGTGCCGGAAACCGTTTCGGTTAAGGAAACAGTATTCCCTTTTGTCAGTTTTGCCGGAGCAGATACAGAACTTGGTCCTGAAATGAAGTCAACAGGTGAAGTGATGGGACGTGGTAAGAACCTGGAAGAAGCTTTCATTAAAGCCCAAATTGCGGCCTATCAATCAGAAATAAAGCAAGGTCACGTATTTATCGGAGTTACAGATCGTGACAAGCAGGGAATAATTCCTGCGGCATTTGAATTTCAGAAAGCAGGACGAAAAATTTTAGCAACAGCAGGAACTTATAAAGTACTGGAAAACGCAGGTGTAACTAATCTTGAAAAAACCAGCTTGAACCGCAAAGAAGAGGGAAACATTTTTGACTACCTTGACCGCAAAGAGGTGGCACTGATTGTTAACACTACCCGACCTAGAAAACGATCGATAGATTCAACACATATTCGGAGAGTGGCTCTTTTGCATAACCTGCCTTATTTCACAACTGTGGAAGGAACGCTCAATTTAGCACGCGCATTAGTTGCAACCGATTCCGGTAAAAAACTCAACTTTCAGCCGCTGAAACTACCTAACTAAATATATTCTGAACTCAGAGTTCAGTACCTAGTATTTTCGGAATTCTTCTGCCATTCCAAATATCCACGCTGAAGAAATATTTTTTGTTGCTGATAATCAGGCTTCGACAGTCGTCCTAACGCAAAATCATCTTCTAAATCACTTAATGCAGAAAGCCAGGAATCTGCTTGACTAAAATCCAACTCAGTAATACCTGGAAGTTCATAGCTCTGTAGTTTACTCCAAAAAAGAGGATAAGCAATTGCTACGACAGATATTACGATTATCAAAAACATAAATAGCCAAATCATCTTTTCCCATTTCCAAATATAAATTCTCAATACATTGATATAATTAATCTTATGTTACAATAGAAAGATATTTAATTAAAAAATATTTTTAAGCCGCGTTTGTGAATGAGATTTTGCACTCAGGCAGGACTAACTCCAGATACTCCAGCACCTCTGCCTGATTCATCATTTCTTCAAAACGAATTATCTGCTTTTCCAAATACCAGTAGCCAACCAAACACTCGAATCCGGTTGCTGCACGATATTCCCGTATAGTTGCATGTTTTGGAGGAGAAATGGTTTTCCCGTTGCGCCCCAAGCGGAAAATATTTCCTTCTTCGACTGTCAGGTGAGGTTCTATCAGCTTCGCGAGCTGAGCCTGGGTTTGGCAGCGGACCCATTGAACTACGTGTTGGTGAACGAGTCTTCGATTTTGTACACGTTGCAAAATCTTTTGGCGGCACCACAATTCAAAAAAAGCGTCTCCTAAATAAGCTAAAGAAAAAGACGAATGCTCTTTTACAGGAATTATAGGTTCTGCTTTAAAATATGTTGTGTTCACCAGTTGCTGTCTTGTATACAGATGATTTTATTTTCACGAATACGGAATTCTCCGTCCACCACAGTACGTCGGTCGAGGATCTTGCTTTCACGTTCTTTTAGTGAAACTCCAAAGCTGCCATCTTTACGTAAAACAATTTCTGCACCGGGTTTTGCGTAAAAAATTTCTATACCTCTGTCTATAACTCTTTGAGAATTAATATTTTCTGGAATTGTGGTCTCTGGTGTTTTAGACAGACGAACAGAACGGTTTTCACCATCACCGGTAGATTCAGACGAAAGTTTGTAGTCAGCTCCAATTTTATGCACCATTCTTCTGCGGTATGAGTTCATCGGTTCCATTTGCAGAAATGTTTCATCCGACTTGATGAAGCGCACAATTGCCGTGTTCACATCCGTCAACAATTCCTGATCAGAACTGCTCAATTCCATATCATCAATCATGAGTATTTTATAACAAGGTCACTCCACGACAAAACTGCCGGAAAAATTCAGTAGTTTTGAAGTGCTTTAGTTTGTTTTTAGTAGTCTGGTTTTTGTAATATAAATTGCACTTTGAAAGCAGTCACAGAAATTTTAACTTAAGCATCATAAGTTCGCGGCGACTCGGCTGCTTCTGTTTGTGGAAGGATAGTAACTTCAGGACTTTCCACTTCAGTTGTTTCTGCGGTCTCAGCTTCAGCATCTATGACTGGGGTTGGCAGATGTTCAAGGGCAACTCCCAATACTTCCTCAACTGTTTGTACGGGAATTATTTCCAAACCCTTTTGAATCTCATCCGGGATTTCACTGAGGTTTTTTTTATTTTTGTGTGGAATCATTACAGTGGAGATTATGCCGCGTTTTGCAGCAAGAAGTTTTTCTTTTAGGCCGCCAATTGCTAAGACTTTGCCGCGCAATGTAATTTCTCCGGTCATTGCAACATCCTTCCGAACCGGAATGGAGGTAAATGCACTGACTAATGAAGTGGCAATAGTAACTCCTGCGGAAGGTCCGTCTTTGGGAACTGCTCCAGCAGGGACGTGAATGTGAATGTCTGTTTTTTCAAAAACGGTGGAAAATATACCCAATCGATTGGCATTCGTGCGTACATAACTCAAGGCTGCCTGAGCGGATTCCTTCATGACGTCACCGAGTTTTCCAGTCAACTGTAATTTACCGGTACCTTTCATAATATTCACTTCAGTCACTAAAAGTTCGCCTCCGGCTTGTGTCCATGCTAATCCGCACGTGGTGCCAATTTCATTTTGCTCTTCCGCTGTCCCATGTTTGTAACGAGGTACTCCTAAAAATTTGTGGACACGATTTGGAGTAACTACAACTTTTTTGAGATTAGTCTTCTTTACCAGTTGTGTTGCGACTTTTCGGCAAGTTTTTGCGATTTCCCGCTCAAGATTTCGGACTCCGGCTTCTCTGGTATAACTGCGGATAATTTCCAAAATGGCCTTGTGCTGAAACTGGATTCGTTTAGAAGTCAGGCCATTTTCATCTATTTGTTTGGGAAGAAGATGCTCGCGTGCGATGTGTTCTTTTTCCAACTCTGTGTAGCCGGAAAGTCGGATAACTTCCATCCGATCTTTCAGGGCAGGCGGAATATTCTGTTGGACATTTGCTGTACAGAAAAATAAGACATCCGAAACATCAAATTCTACTTCAAGGTAATGATCCATGAAAGTATGGTTTTGTTCAGGGTCAAGCACTTCCAATAAAGCAGCTGCAGGATCTCCCATCACGCCATAAGACATTTTGTCAATTTCGTCAAAAAGCAGCAACGGATTTTTGAATTTTACTTTCCGCAAAGATTGAATAACTTTTCCGGGCATTGCACCAATGTATGTCCGGCGATGTCCCCTGATTTCCGCTTCGTCACGGACTCCACCCAGACTCACGTGGGCAAATTTTCTTCCTAAGGCTTCAGCTACAGAGCGTGCCAGGGATGTTTTTCCGACACCAGGTGGTCCAACCAGACAAATTATCGGTCCTTTCATCTTGCCCACCTGCTGAGCTACAGCAAGGTATTCGACGATACGTTCTTTGACTTTCTCCAAACCGTAGTGCCTTGCGTCCAGAACTTTTTCTGCTTTTTCGAGGTTAAAATTATCTTCCGTCTTTTCTGCCCACGGCATGCTGAGCAGCCAGTCTATGTAATTTCTTACGACATTCGCTTCAGAAGACATGGAAGGCATCATTTTGAGTTTTTGCAGTTCCTTTTCAGCCATTTCTTTGGCTTCAACAGAAAGCTCCATTTCCTCAATCTTTTTAGCATACTCCTCCATTTCAGCTTTACCGTCTTCACCATGTCCCAATTCTTTCTGGATGGCCTTGACTTGCTCATTGAGGTAGTATTCTTTTTGTGTGCGGCCAATTTGCCCCTGGACCCGTTCCTTTAGTTTTCGTTCTACTTTTTTAAATTCTTTTTCCTCCAACATCCGTCCATAGACTATTTCCAATCGTTTTTTAGGATCACTGTTTTCCAGTAAATCCTGCTTTTTTTGCAAATCCATATTAAGGAGTGGAGCAATGCGGTCAGCCAGTATGTGCGGATCTTCTGAGTCAATGGACAACTTTTCAATACCTTCGGTTCGACGTTTCACGTCTTTGAGGTAGCGTTTGAATTCAGCGCGGACATTTTTACTGAGAGCCAGTAATTCCGGTGTATGTGAAACTTGTTCCGGGATTGGTTCTACAACTGCGGCAAAATGTGGTTCTTCCATATGAGCTTCAATGAGGCGACCTCGGGTTTTTGCTTCAAAGAGTGCTTTTATAGTTCCATTGTGGAGACGCATGATCTGCAAAACCTTACCTATGGTTCCAACACGAAACAGATCTTTTGCTTCAGGTTCTTCTATGAGGGGGTCTTCCTGGGCCACAACAAAAATTCGACGATCACCTTCAAGGGCTTTTTCCAGTGAGGCAATGGAGAGTGAACGGCCGATGAAAAAAGGCGCCGTCATTTGAGGAAAGACCACAATATCACGCATTGGCAGCATTGGCAGCGCAATTTGTTTTGGTTCAGTAGTTTTTTCCTGGACGCCACCGGGCATAAACCTCCTTTAATTGAGTTTGATGAGTCTAGTCAATAAATATGACTGGTAATTGAGAACTGAAAGAAAACAATTCCTATACATAATCTTAATACAAAAATAGTAAACTTCCAAGCAGGGATATTTTTAATACTTTAACGATTATCTTTTGAAATATCAAGTAATCAAGTTACTGCAGTTTAATTTTGATGGTCAAGTAGAAAGTAAGAAAAGTGTTACGTCAATCTGAGTGGGAAAATGATTGCACTTGTTTTCATTTAGATTTCACAGATTGTTGAAATGAGAAATCGTGTTTTTTAGACTTTTTACTAGCTAAAATTATAATCACGCATTTACAAAGGAGGCATTGCGGTAGCACTCATTTCCACACAGATTTTGTTGTCCTCGTTGTAGCGGTTAACTTCCTGAAATTTTTTGCGGTAATTTTGATTTCCTATCACGCTACGCAGGTGAAATTCGGCAGAACGCATTGCTCCGGAAACGGCATCTTGAGCAAATAGCGCGCAGGCTCGGCTTTTAACAATGACGTCAAGATTTCCGCGGTCAACTACCTTGAATTGTGGATCATAAATAGTCTTAAAATATTCACCCTTTGGGGAACAGGCACTGAACAAAATGCCGATCCAAACTAATAACAGAATTATACGTAACATTATTTTCTTTAGTGTAGGCTTGACAACTCTTGAGTCGTTCTCCAAACTAGCATTAACGGCATTGTAGTTTTCATGGCCTCTAAATGAGTTTGTCCATTAATAACTTCCATTAAAAAATTTAACTAGTGCAACCTTCATGCAGATCACACAGTCTAAACAATTATTTTCTCGGGCGCAGCAAAGAATTCCGGGTGGCGTAAACAGTCCTGTCCGTGCATTCAAATCTGTAAACATGACGCCGCTTTTTATCACACGTGGTCTAGGCTCAAAAATTTATGATGCTGATGGAAACGAATATATTGACTATGTTGGTTCTTGGGGGCCAATGATTTTAGGACATGCGCACGAAGAAGTTGTCAGGAAACTTGAGGAAATTCTCCGGAACGGAACTTCGTTTGGCGCTCCAACTGAGGGTGAAATTCTGTTGGCAGAAATGGTCTGTGAGGCAGTGCCAAGTGTAGAAATGCTGCGCTTGGTTAACTCCGGAACAGAAGCTTCTATGTCCGCACTTCGTGTCGCTCGTGGTTATACCGGTCGCGATAAAATAATCAAATTTGAAGGCTGTTATCACGGCTGTGTTGATCCTCTGCTGGTTCAGGCGGGATCTGGAGCGATGACTTTAGGAATTCCAGATTCACCCGGAATTCCTGCGGCTTTTGTAGAACTGACTCTTCAGGCGAAATTCAATGATCTGGATTCTGTCATCAAACTGGCAGAAGAAAATTTCCATGAAATTGCCGCCATAATTCTGGAACCTGTTGCCGGCAATATGGGAATGATTCCGCCGGTTCATGGTTTTTTAAGGGGCTTACGTGACTTATGTGACCGTGAAGGTATTTTGCTTATTTTTGATGAAGTGATGAGTGGTTTCCGTGTTGATTACGGAGGAGCCCAAAATATATTTGGAATAGTTCCGGATATAAGTATTTTTGGAAAAATAATTGGCGGAGGACTTCCGGTTGGTGCTTATGGAGGACGTCAGGATATCATGCTTCAAGTTGCTCCTGCAGGGTCAATTTATCAGGCAGGTACCCTGTCCGGAAATCCACTTGCGGTTGGGGCTGGTTTAACAACTTTGGACATATTGAAAGAGCAAAATCCTTATCCGGATCTGGGTCAAAAAACCGCATGGCTTTCCGGAGAGTTTAAATCTGCGGCGGAATCTGCCGGGGTCCCGTTTCAGACCCAGGCCATGGGTGGAATGTTTGGTTTTTTCTTTTCAGAAAACCCAGTACATAATTTTCAGCAAGCCCTCAAGACGGATACGGAACAATTTAACCGTTTTTTCAGGAATATGTTGAAACAGGGGATTTATTTGGCACCTTCCGCTTTTGAATCTCTTTTTGTTTCAACTACTCATTCTGAGGAAGATCTGGAGCGAACCGTCACGGCATTTCGTAAGGCACTGCGGGACGAATGAGATCAATGAGAGTTTGGATCAAAGCTTAGAATTTGCTTCCGTAAAGTAAATTTATTTCCAGCTGGATCCGGGTTTTTCGTCGGGGTGAGTGATTTCGCTGATACGTACACCAAAACGGTCATTGATCACGACAACCTCTCCGCGAGCAATTAGACGGTCTCCGATTAATACGTCAATTGTTGAACCGACGATTTTGTCTAACATCACCACAGTACCCTGTTTCCAGAGCATTACCTCGTTCAGGGAAATGTCTGTACGGGCAATTTCAGCCTGCATTACATGAGGAGCGTCTGCCAAGAAACTTAGTTTATGTAGTGTGGATTCCTGCTCGGGAGAATCATCATTCATTAGCGGTTTTATTTAAATGCTAAATTTAAATAGTTGACTTGTTTCATTAATCATGCGATTATCAGACAAGTTCGATCTAATATAAGCTGCAATTCATATTTAGCAGTCTATTGACCAGTGACACAATAAACAGGAGCGCGCAATGTTTGGTTTAGGCATTTGGGAACTTTTAATAGTTTTGGCAATCATCGTAGTTTTATTTGGAGCAAAACGTTTGCCTCTGATTGGTGAGGGACTCGGCGGAATGATTACCAACTTTAAAAGTGCAACCAGAAAAAACAAAGAAGAACAAGCAAAAATTGATGAAAATACTACTGTAACCAAAGAGGAAAACAGCTGAACGCAGAGTTTATTTTTTAGGTTTGGGACGAATCACAAGGTTCATACTGACTTTTAGTTCTTTGAGTCGAGCGATGATTGGAACTATTGACCCGTAATTGACTCTTTCGTCAGCTTCCACATCAACAATCCAAGGCTGTTTCTGGCCCTTAGTCCATTGCTTAATTTTATCTTCAAGTACTCTCTGACTCTTTTCCTTGGTGCTTCCTCCGATACGCGTGTTTCCTAAATACAACACACCGGACTTGTCTATCACCACCCTCAGCGGTTGCTGCATGGGTTTCATTTTGTCCTGGTTGTAACTGTCTTCGGGCAGGTCAACCTGAATCACATGGTTAACGATAGGAGCCGTTACCATAAAGATGATCAGCAACACCAGCAGGACATCCACAAAAGGTGTGACGTTTATGTCGCTCAGCGGTTCATTCTGTTCCCAGGAGTCTCCCATGCACTATCCATTCAAAACGATTAGTAAGTTCCATGCCATAATTTCGCATGGTATTTGCCAGAACACGTGTCTGATTACGGAAAGAGTTGTAGGCCATTAAAGCAGGGATTGCAGCAAGTAATCCTGCGGCCGTAGCAACCAAAGCCTCAGAAATACCGGGAGCAACCGAAGCAAGACTCGTCACGCCCGTAGTTCCGATACTCTGAAATGAATTGATAATTCCGAGTACTGTTCCGAATAAACCTATAAAGGGGGCAGCGCTTGAAACGGTTGCCAGAATGTTTAAACGATTTTCTATGAAAGCGTATCTTTCATTGATATTCTGTTCAATCACTCTTTGCAGTTGCTGACTAAGATGTGGCAGCATTGATGTATTTTCTGTGATATCAGGCGCAGAGAGCTGAATGCGTTGACTCATTCGGGCTACTTCCTGATAAGTCGCAGAGTACATGGATGCAAAAGCTGAATAAGGGAAATCAGCAGAAACTTTCTTGATTTGATTAAGACTGGATTCGTTGAGGTAGATTTGGTAGAACTTTTGATTTTCTTTGCGGATATTGTAGTACTGAAGTGCCTTGATAATAATGACGGCCCAGGATAGGGCCGACATCAAGGCTAATATGAATATGACTAGCTTCGCAATTATACTGCCACTCAGCACCATCCCAATTATGCTCGATTCGCCTAGCCATTCGGTGAGCATAATTCAAAGTGCAGTCAAAGTTCGTGACAGAGTAGCAATGCGTTTACTACAAGCGGGTGAACTCTACCCGTCGATTTTTCCCCCAGGCAATTTCGTTGCTGTAAGGAACTGCGGGACGTTCTTCACCGAAACTTACCATCGTAAATTGTGATGGATTGGCACCAAGGTCGACCAGGTAGTCAAAGACAGCCTTAGCCCGCCGTTCACCTAAAGCGAGATTGTATTCATTTGTGCCACGTTCATCACAGTGACCTTCCAATTGAATTTGGACATCCGGATTTTCAACAATCCATTCAAAATTTTTCTGAATGACTTCCGCAAAGTCTTGGGTGATCTCGCTCTTGTCGTAGTCAAAGTAGACCAATTCCATTTCAAAAATTGCAGTATCCGACTCTTCAGGCGGAGCAGAAATGATGGTGACAGCTTTCGGAGCCTCAACACTTTTTTCAGCGTCTTGTTCCTCAGCAATTTGTGCCTCTTCCTTTGCCACCTCTTCCTGTTGTTGAGCAACTACAACTGCAGCCTCCTTTTCTTCAACAGCTTTTTGTACTTCTGCAGATTTTTGCACTTCTACAGTTTCTTCCACTTCTAC
>ENA-ORDI01001987-ORDI01001987.1-marine-metagenome-genome-assembly--contig:-NODE-1987-length-10474-cov-3.228720_pt1 | contig 10474 bp, 10 predicted proteins | sample MGYA00248628_ERZ508525 | MGnify/ENA primary metagenome ERZ508525 (study PRJEB26195, sample SAMN05422138) | marine metagenome | isolation source: East of Porto Seguro, South Atlantic Ocean | place...
CAAGAAGAATGATTTAGAAAGAATTCTTGACACATCACAGGTTAATGAATTTATTAATAAACTTAAATTAAAACTCGGTACTTTAATAGGAGAAAAAGGTGGAAAGCTATCAGGTGGTCAAAGACAACGCATAGCTTTAGCAAGAGCTTTATTTAATAAGCCTAAAATTTTAATATTAGATGAAGCAACATCTAATATAGATATAAAAACTGAAGAAAAAATAATAAATTCAATAATAAAAAATTTTAAATTAACTCTTATAATTGTATCTCATAGAAAAAATTTACAAAAATTCTCTAATAAGGTTTTTAATTTAATAAAATAAATATTTTATATGTTTAAATTTTTAGCTTTTTTTAAATATAAATTTAAATTAATTCTTCAAAATAATTTAGTAGCATTTTTATTAGGTATATATATATCTTTTTTTTTAATCAAAAAATTTAAAAAAAAAAGTAATGCTAAAATTAAAGCATTAGTTTTTTCTGAAAAGAGATGGTCGCAAAGTTTAGATACTTTAGATAAAAATAAAGATATAGAATTATATAAAATTCCAGATAATATTTTTAATCGTATAAACTCTCTTTTTCGTGCAAAAGAATATTACTTAAGTTTAAAAAGAACTAGAAAAAGAAAAAATGAAAAAAGAATTTTTCTAAAATATAAAAGTGATCATTATTATGTAATAAATGATAAAGATGTTTTATTAGAAAGAAAAAAACAAAGAAAATTTATAAAAGTAATAGGTTATATTTTAAAAAAATTACTATCAATTGATTGCGCATTAACTTGTTCATTTTATTATAATCAGGAACAAGAATGGGCTGGTGGACTTACTTTAGCTAAAATTTCTTTTATTACCATACATAAAGAACAATCAGAATTTGATCATTACCATTTAAATGGATTATTAGATAATTTAGAAGAAATAAACTATAAGTATCAAGGAGATTCAATAATTGTAGCAAATAAAAGAATGGAAGAACTATTTAAAAAAAGAAATATGTTTAAAAATAATAAAATTATTGCATCAGGTATAATGAAATATGATGATTTATTCAAGAAAATTAAAAAAAATAAAAAAAAAAAAAAAGAAAAAAAAAAAAAAAAAAAAAAAAAAAAAAAAGAAAAAAAAAAAATTATTACATTATTTTCATTCTTTCATTATTTATCAAATATCAAACAAACTGACACCGGATTTGATAGGTATGTAGAAAAGAATTTAAAAGTTTTTACGGGTTTTAGCGCAAATAATAAAGAAGGTTTTACAAAATTATTTTATAACTCACATAAAGTTTTTATTTTAGAAGCTTTAAGAAACAAAAATTGTATTTTTTATATAAAACCAAGGTTATATGAATCATGGTGGATCAAAAGAATTAAAGAGATTGTAAAAGAAGTTTCTGGAAAAAATATAGATGAAATCAATAATCTTTTTATTACTAATAAACCTGCTTATGATTTAATTAATAGCTCTGTAAATGTTATAGGATTTAATTCAACCGTTCTTATAGAATCTGTTATTCAAGGATGTAAACCTATAATTCCAATTTTTGATGAAGCAATTGGTAAACACAAAAAACATGTTTTTTTCTCAAAATTTTTAAATCAATTTAGTATTGCAAGTTCAGAAGAAAAATTATCTAAATTAATTAATTTTTATTTGAAAAAAAATAATATAAAAAAAGTAAACCTAAAAAACATACGTTCCTTTTTAAATTACTATATTTATTATACAAAACCTTGTTCTTCTTCGAGGACGGTGCAATTAATAAAAAAAATAAGTTATAAATATCAATAGCACTATGTGTGGAATATTTTCATTTATTTTAAAAAGACCTTTAAATAAAAAAGATATTTTATTAGGAAGAGAAGGTAAAAAAATATTAAAACACAGAGGCTTAGATTCTGATGGTGAATGGTACAATAAAAAAGAAGGAGTTTACATAGGACATACCGAGATAATTAATGATAAATTTAACGGATGGCTGTGTGATATAAACAATATGACTGATACAACTAATTTAGTTTTAAAAATTATTAAAGATAAGAAATATTTAGAGCATATAACGGAGAACGCATTTTTTTTTGTAAAAAAAAATTTTGATTCTAAAAATCACGTAAAAATTATTTCGTATTTTTATAATTAATACATATAAATATAATATGAAAACATATTTAGTAACCGGTGGAGCAGGTTTTATGGGTTCTAATTTTATAAGATCTATAATAAAAGAAAAAGGAAATAAAGTAATTAATGTTGACAATTTAACATACGCAGGATCATTAAGTACAATTAAAGATTTATTATCAAATAAAAATCACATATTTATAAAGTCAGATATTTCTAATATAAAAAAAATTAGAAATATTTTAAAAAAGTTTAAACCTGACTATGTAGTAAATTTTGCTGCTGAAACTCATGTAGATAGATCAATAGATAACCCAGATATATTTATTAAAACAAACATTTTAGCTTTTTTCAATTTTATAAATAACGTAAAGGAATTTTGGAGTAAAATTAAAAAAAAAAAACAAAAATTTAGATTTATACTAGTCTCAACAGATGAAGTTTATGGATCACTGAAAAGTGGCAAAGCTTCTGAGGAATATCCAATTTGGTCTAGCTCACCTTATTCTGCCTCCAAATCATCTGCTGAACAAATTGCATTATCTTATTATCGAACATTTAAATTACCAATTATTATATCCAGATCTTCAAATAATTATGGCCCATATCAATTTCCAGAAAAATTAATTCCACTTAGCATTATTAATGCATTAAATGAGAAAAAAATAAATATTTATGGAAATGGTCTACAAATAAGGAATTGGATTCATGTTGATGATAATAATAACGCAATTATTGAAATAATTAAGAAAGGTAAATTAAGTAACATATATAATATTGGCCACAATAATGAAATAACAAATGTAAAAATAGTGAAATATATTTGTTATATTTTAAATGAGGTATTGCCTAGAAAAAATAAGAAAAATTATACAAATTTGATAAATTTCGTAAAAGATAGACCTGGACATGACATAAGATATGCTCAAAGTATAAAAAAAATTAAAAAGGAAACATCATGGAAACCAAATATAAATTTAAAAAACGGGTTGAAACAAACAATTTTTTGGTATTTGGAAAATAAGGAATGGTGGAAAGAAATAATAAAAAATAAATATTCAGGAAAAAGATTAGGTCAAATTGATAAAAAATAAATCTGCAAATACTAAAGGGATTATTTTAGCTGCCGGCCGAGCCAGCAGATTATTTCCTATTACATATGCAGTAAATAAGCAATTACTTCATATATATGATAAACCAATGATATATTACCCACTCTCTGTACTAATGCTATCAGGTATAAATGAAATTTTAATAATTACTAAAAAAGAAGATTTATCAAATTTTAAATCTTTATTAGGCAACGGAAATCATTTGGGAATTAAATTATCATACCAAATTCAAAAAAAACCCAAAGGAATTGCAGAAGCATTTATAATTGGTGAAAAATTTATATCTAACTCTAATTGTGTGCTAATTTTAGGCGATAATATTTTTTACGGTCAGGGATTTAGTAAAAAATTATTTAGTGCGAAATCAAAAAAAAACGGCGCTACCATTTTTTCATATCCTGTTGATAATCCTGAAAGATACGGTGTTGTTGAATTAGATAAAAAAGAATTTGCAAAAAAAATTATAGAAAAGCCAAAAAAACCAAAGTCAAATCTTGCCGTTACTGGATTATATTTTTATGATAATCAAGTAGTAAAGATAGCAAAATCTTTAAAGCCATCAAAAAGAGGAGAATTAGAAATTACAGATGTTAATAAAGAATATTTAAAAAAAAAACAACTAAATGTTGAAACATTAGGAAGAGGGTTTGCTTGGTTGGATACTGGAACCCCAGATTCTTTACTAAATGCAAATAATTTTATTGCAACTGTTGAGAATAGACAAGGATTAAAAATTGCTTGTTTAGAAGAGATTGCTTTTAATAATAAATGGATCTCTAAAGAAGAATTAAAAAAACTAAAAGATTTAATTTCTTCTGGCCCTTACAAGGATTATCTAATTAAGATTCTGAAAAAATAAAATGTGTGGAATCTCAGGAATTTGGGATCTCGATAAGAACAGATCGAGTGATTTGCCAAAAATCATAAGGAAAATGTCAGGAACTCTTGAAAGTAGAGGGCCTGACGATCAAGGTATTTGGATTAATAATGTTAATAAAATCTGTTTTGGACACAAAAGACTGTCTATTCTTGATTTATCTCAATTAGGAAGACAACCTATGGTTAAAGATCGTTTTGTAATTACTTATAATGGGGAAATTTATAATTTTAAAGAAATAAGGAAAGAATTAAAATCAGTAAAATTAAAAATAAGATTTAATAGTAATTCAGATACAGAAGTCATTTTAAATGCATGCATAGCCTGGGGTATAGAAAAAACACTTTCAAAGATTTCAGGAATGTTCGCTTTTGCATTATGGGACAAAAAATACAAACAATTGTATTTAGTAAGAGATAAATTTGGAATGAAACCATTATATTTAACTTTCAAAAATAATTTATTTTTATTTTCATCACAATCAAAAAGTTTTGAAAAACATCCTGATTGGAGTGAAAAAATTAATTTTAATGCTTTAGCATCTTTTTTTAATTTAGGATACATACCATCAAATAAGAGTATTTATGAAAACACAATGCAAGTTCCACCAGGTTATTATTTTATAATTAATTCAAAAGGTAAAATTAAAAAAAAATGTTATTGGGATATAGAAAGAGTGATTAAGAAAAGTAAGAATGATTTTAATGGTAAAAATATAAATTTTGAATCGAATCTAGAAGAATTAATTAATAATTCTGTAAAAAATCATATGGTATCAGATGTCCCTTTAGGATCTTTTTTATCCGGAGGTATAGATAGTTCCTTAATAAGTTTGTTTATGCAAAAAAATTCAGTTAAACCAATAAAAACATTTAATGTCGGATTTCATGAAAAATCTTTAGATGAATCTAAACATGCAGAAAAAGTAGCAAAATATTTAAAAACAGATCATCATAATATAGTATTTGGAAACCAAGATATAATTGATCTTATACCAAAATTAAATGATATTTATGATGAACCTTTTGCCGATTCATCACAACTTCCAACAATTTTATTATCAAAGATAACCAAAAAGAAAGTTAAAGTTGCATTGTCCGGTGATGCAGGTGATGAACTTTTTGGTGGTTATAACAGATATTTGTGGTCGAAAAAGATAAAATTATTCTATTCTTTACCAAAATACTTTAGAGACTTAATAACTAAATCATTTAAAAAAGTTTCACCAGAAAAATGGAATAAACTTCTACATTCATTGCCTTATTTTCAAAATATTCCATTTGCTGGAGATAAAGTGCATAAATTAATGACTTCTTTGAGTTTTAAAAAATTTTCTGATGTTTACCCATTCTTTATTTCTCAATGGCAAAAATTAGACGTGCCATTGAAGAAAAATTTTCATGTGAAAAACAAAGATATTTTTAAAAAGAATTTTTCTTTCTTAAATGAAACTGAAAATATGCAAATTATCGATTTAATAACTTATTTACCCGATGATATATTAGTAAAGGTAGATAGAGCCAGTATGGCGTTTGGTTTAGAAACCAGAATACCATTTCTAGATGAAAAAATTGTAGAATTTGCATTTTCATTACCAAGTAATGAAAAATTATCTAAAAAAATTCTGAAAAAAATACTTTATAAATCAATTCCTAAAAAAATTGTTTCAAGACCAAAAATGGGTTTTTCTATCCCATTAGATAAGTGGTTGAAGAAACAATTAAGAGATTGGGCAGAAAATTTACTTCAAGAAAAAAAATTAAAAGAATCCGAATTAGATTCAAAGAAAATTAGATTAAAATGGAGTGAACATTTATCAGGTAAAAGAAATTGGCAGTACCCACTTTGGACAGTACTAGTTTACCAATCCTGGAGAGAACAAAATAAGATTATATGAAATTAATTAAAAATTCACTTATTACTATAAAACAAAAAGGGCTAATTGTTTTTTTAATAGCAGTCATAAACTTTCTTCTCATTCTTTTTTATCAAAAATTTTTACCAACTAATTTAATAAAGAAAAGAATTTTTGATTTTAGAATGTTTTTAAATCCTATCGATAGAGGAATTTCAAGAACATTAATATTATTTGGTGTCAGGGAATTAGATCATAAAAAAATTTTAGAATTAGTTTTAAAAAAAAATATGAAAGTTTTCGATCTAGGCGCAAATATAGGTTATTACGTTTTAATGGAATCTTCAATTGTAGGAAAAAATGGAAAGATTATCGCAATAGAACCTGTGCCTGAGAATATGAAATTATTAAAAAAAAACTTAGAGTTAAATAAAAACAACATTACTACCACAATGCAAGTCGGTATATCTAATTTAATAGAAGAAAAAAATTTTTTATTGTCAGAACATTCAAATCTTGGACATATTATTGATGATAAACATTCTAAAAATTATAAAAATAAAAAAAAAATTAAGATTCAAACAATAAGCTTAAATAAATTAATAAAAAAAACATTATTTCCTGATTTTATCCGAATGGATGTGGAAGGTTATGAAGAATATATTTTAAAAGATTTAATAAATTTAAAATTAAAAAAATATCCTATTATTTGTTTTGAAACTCATTTATCAAAGTATAAAAAAATGAAGGATATTTTAAAAAAATTATTTAATAAAGGATACAGAATTAAATATGCCTCATCTTCCTCAGAAAGTGGTTCGTTAAAATTAAAAAATTTAGGTTATAAACCTATTTTTAAAAATATTAAAACAGATGATGTTACAAGAGAGATATTTAAAAATATAAAAAAAAATCATTCAATAAAATTAATTTGTGAATTAGGCGGATTAAGAACCGTTTTAATGGTCTGTGATAACAGATGAAAAGAGTTATATTTATAATTTCTGAACTTAATAGTGGTGGTACACAAAAGACAGTTAAACACTTAATAGATAAGTTTTATAATGATAATTTTATTGTAAAAATAATTACTTTTGAAAAAAAAAAAAATTACTTTTGAAAAAAAAAAAAATTATAATTTAAAAAAAAAAATTGAATATTTTAATTTAAATGCAAGTTTTGAGTCTAAAAATAAACTTCTTGGAATAATCAATAATATTTACAGGATAATCTTAATAAGAAGAATTTTAAAAAAAAATAATAACAGTTATTTGATTAGCTTTTTAACATCAACAAATATTCTTTCAATATTTGCAAACTTTTTTTTGAATAATAAATTAATTTTATCTGAAAGAAATGATCCTTTACGTCAACCGATTAATTTTTTTTGGAGAACATTAAGATTTTTCTTTTATAGATTTGCTGATGAAATTATTTGTAATAGTAAACAAGCAATAGTTTACTTTAATAAATTTATTTCATTAAAAAAATTAAAATATATTCCTAATTATATTAATTTAAATAAATCTTATAAATCTTCTCAGTCAAAAATTATTTTATCTATTGGTAGAATGCATATGCAAAAAGGTTTTGATACTTTAATTAAAGGTTTTAAAAAAAGTAAAGCAATTAAGTTAAAATGGAAATTAATTTTAATTGGAAACGGACCAGAAAAAAGAAAACTACAAAACTTATCTAAATTATTAAATTTAGGTAATAATATCAAATTTATTAATTATACTAATCCTTATAAATGGTACAAAAAAGCTGGTATATTTGCACTATTTTCAAGATATGAAGGCATGCCAAACGTTGTATTAGAAGCAGCCTCTTTCAAATTGCCAATAATTATATCTAAGGATACAGGAGGAGCGCTGGATATTGTTAAAAATAATAAATCCGGAGTTGTTGTTAAAAATAATTCAACGAATGAAGTTGGGAAATGTATTAATAAATTTATAAATAATTCAAAATTAAGAAAAAGAATGGGTTACGAAGTGTATAAAAAAATAAAAAATTTTTCTAATATTGACACAATATATATGTATTGGAAAAAAATAATTATTAGATGAAAACTATAGTAGTAATACCTGCTAGATGGGGCTCTACAAGATTTGAAGGCAAACCTTTAGCTAAAATAAATGGAAAAGAAGTTATAAAATATGTTTGGGAAAAAGCAAATTTGTCAAAGTTGGCTCAAGAAGTAATTGTAGCAACAGACGATAAGAGAATTAAAAACTTTTGTAAGAACGAAGGAATTAAAGTTTTAATGACATCAAAAAGTAATAAAACTGGTACGGATAGAATTTATGAAGTATCAAAAAAAATTAATTCCGATATTTATTGTAATGTTCAAGGAGATGAACCGCTTATAAATCCAAAAAATATTGATAAGGTTATTTTATGTTTAAAAAAGAATATTTCAAAAAAATTTGAAGTTGCTACTGGCTACTCTAAAATTGAAGTACCTTCATTGAATAAGTATTCTAAAACTGTGCATTCCTCAACTGTTTTTCTCACGAAAGCGGGTAAAATGAATTTGATTACGAACCAGGCTCTTTATTTTTGGAGAGGACTATCATATGAAACACTAGAAAATCTTCTTGGTAGGGATCCATTAAAACATATAGGGTTGTATGCATATACAAAGGCTGCTCTTAAAAGATTTCATAACTATAAAAGGAGTCCGTCAGAAATTTCTCAAGGTTTAGAGCAAATGAGATTTATTGAAAATAAAGAAAAAATTATTTGCACAGAAGTAACCGATAATGTTTTTACAGTTGATTATCCAAGTGATATAAAAAAAATAGTAAATTTTTTAAAAAAAAAATAATTTTGATTTTTTTTTAGAATTGAAAATATAGATAAGGAGAAGGATCAATATTTGTTAATGATATCAAGCAATAAAAAAACATTATATATACAAAATAAACCCCAAGGAAATTTACTTTAAATTTTTCTAGTTGAGGGAATACTAATTTATCATCTTTAATTTGAGCAAAACTGATACTGTTTTTAAATGACCATATTATAAAAAAAGATATAGTTACAAATACAAAACTATTTTGTAGATTTTCGAAACTCAAAATATATTTTTCTGTAAAATTAAAATTAAAATATGGAATAATATTTAAATATTTTTCTATTAATAATTGCCAATAACCAATTAATTCATTTGGTAAAGAAATATCTTTAGTTGGAATTAATGAGTGGTAAAAGGAAACAGATGACTCTATATTTTTTGCCCTAAAAGGAACAAACGATAAAGTAACAGATATAAACGTTAACAATATAGAAAATAGTCTATATATACTATTCTTTGAAAATTCAATTTTAATATTTTTACAAAGTTATGCCACAAAATATGATTTATTTAAATAATAATAATGAAAAATAAAGTTTTAGTAATTTTCAAATATCCACGACCGTGGAATATAGACGTGATCAACAGATTTTCAAATTATTATGATACTGAATATTTGTATATTAGTGATTATAAAAATAAAAATTTTACAGAGATAATAAACGAAACGAACAATTTGATTAAATCTAAAAGCATTGATATTATAGTTTTTGACGTTGATTATTTTAAGTTTATAAATTTCTTTTTTATTGACAAGATTCATGGGAGGAAAAAAATTCTTGTTACAGGAGATGACACCGATCAACATGAAATGAATTCAATAACCGCTAGTGCTTGCGATTTAGTTTTAAGTCATTGTCCACTGTCGGTTTTAAAATTTAAGGAAAAAGGACATGAAGCTCACATGATTAATTTTGAAATAAGCAATTTAAAAAAAAGTAAAAATCAAAAAGATATTGACGTACTTTTTTTTGGTGTCCTAACTCCCGATCGTAAGGAGTTTTTAGATTATATAGTGAATGAGGGTATATCTTTAAAAAATGTTGGCCATAACGAACATATAACTGGTTTACCGCAGAATGAGTTAACAAAACTGATTTCAAAATCTAAAATTGTTTTTTTATCATGTTTGTATAAAATAATTGCATTTGGCATGGAATTATGATAAAATTCTATTGCCTCTTGTGTCGCTTTGATGAGTAATTGATGTGATATATTATAATCGTATGCTCTATGTAGTTTTGTGAACCAATAACTCCATTCTTTTAATTTTGATATGATGAACATTATTTATTCTCTACATTTGTGCTGAAATGTCTGCATCTTAAATCTGTATCTCTGTAACATAATGAGTTAATCGTCATACAATCAGATGCTAAAATAAATCACTGCTGAAATAATGATAATGCCTACCACGATTGAAAGTGAATAATAATTACATTGGGATTTTTTCAAAAATTTTAACAGAAAATTGTAAATTTTTCATGCGAGTGCTTATTAGCTAATATAAACAGGTAAGCTTAATGTTCATAATTAACTGTAAAAATTACAATGAAATCTCTGGTGAAAAAATTAACAAGCTTGCAAACATTGCAGAAAAAATTTCAAAAAAATACAAGATTCCGATTGCTGTAGC
>ENA-ORDI01001988-ORDI01001988.1-marine-metagenome-genome-assembly--contig:-NODE-1988-length-10472-cov-2.742569_pt1 | contig 10472 bp, 17 predicted proteins | sample MGYA00248628_ERZ508525 | MGnify/ENA primary metagenome ERZ508525 (study PRJEB26195, sample SAMN05422138) | marine metagenome | isolation source: East of Porto Seguro, South Atlantic Ocean | place...
ATCGCGTCGACGGGATCATCAGCTGGGACTGGCGCTATGTCCTCGCCTCTCTCGCAATCGCCATGGTCTGCGCTGGCTCCGCCATCCATCTGCTGCGCGATCAGGACAACGGACATCGCGTATGGCAGGCCGGAATGTTGCTCGCCTTGGCTATAATCGGCCTGCATTTCAGCGGCATGGCAGCATTTTCGGTGACCGCCATGGCTGGCTATTCGCAAAACGGCGACAGCGATGCCTTCGCTGCCCTGGCTGCCGCCATCGGCATCCCCGATCCACTTAGGACCGAGAAGATCAAAGCGTTTATCCAGTTACGCCCAGGCTTTCAGGCCAGCGAAGACCTTGAGCGCGAGATCAGGGAATTCGTCAACAGACGGTTATCACCGCACGAGAAGCCCCGTATTATTGATTTCGTCGATACCCTGCCAATGACGGCGACCGGAAAGATCAAGCGCAAGGAACTGCGCGATGATGAGATCGCTAAATCCCCAGGTGGGACGGAAAAAGGTTCTATTAAATAGCGCTTTGAACGACGTCCTCGATGATAAAACCGTCATCAGGGGGAAAGCGCTCTGCAATCAGTAGACGGGCATGATCCTCATCCAACGCCACCACATCGTGAATGTGTTTATCGGCCCATTGATCATCAAAGAAAAGATGGCTCTGGTTCTGCTTAACCAGTGAGCGCACTTCCCGGTTATAGATGGAAACTTCGTAAACGTGTTGTCCTTGTGTCGGTGCCTGAAGCATGGCGAGCTCCTTTTCCGGTCGTCAGTTAATTCCGGTCTCCCCAGAGCCTTTCCCTCTTTTTGGTCATCCGCTCGGAAATCAAAACGCTGTTGACTGAGGGTATGTAAATTTTACGGGCAAATTAATTAACAGACCCTTTATAGAGAACCCGGAAAAAAAATTTCAAAATCAAACGTTTAGATTCAACACGTCGTTGCAGGAAAAGTCCGGCTTACCGTCTGTGACAAGAATCACGACAGCATTTCAATTTTTCCGAAGGTTATTATGCTAATATTGACCGACGTGAAAAAGACGGGCCTGGGCGTTAACGTCTCATTAAGCCCCAACATGGATGATAAGGGCGGTTGAGAATAAAGACGGATTGATGGCAGACAAAGACCAAGCCCCAGAATCTACAGAGTCGGAAAAACCGACAACGGATATGGAAGCCCTGATGGATGTCGAGGTCGAGATAACGGCCGTCTTGGGGATGTCCCTTATGCCCATTTCTCAAATCCTGAAACTTGGCCGTGGCGCCGTCGTTGAATTAAACCGTAATGTTGGAGAAGACATCGATGTCCATGCCAACAACCGATTGGTCGCCAAGGGCGAGGTCATCGTCGTTGACGACCGCTTGGGCGTGACCATGACTGAAATCATCAAAACAATAATCTGAGAGTTTTCCCATGGGTACAGAAACCGACATTTACCGAACCGCAAACCTACTGATCAAGGAATATGGAGAAATGGCACCGCCGGCGGCTTTTATCCGCGCCGATCAGTTGTTTGACAAAGGCGACATCTCCGGCCGCCGGGTTTGGCTCCGCATAGCCCGGGTCGCCGAAGACCTGTTGTCGGAAAAGCGCCCGGCGAACGTTTCCATTCACTAGGCCCCGAAAACGCCCCCCCCCCGGCGGCGTGACTGGTTTCCGGGCTCGACCGCCCGTGGGCCGGTTGAGGCGTATCAACTTCGGCCAAATCACGATAGTTTAGGATTGGGCGGTTCGTCGCCCGGACCCCACCCGTCGAAACGTCGGACGGCTTGGTATTCGCGTCCAGGAGGAGACCCCCATGGCTTCTCATCCGCGCCTTCTCGGTCTCGGTACCGCCGTGCCCGCCCACGTCTTCGTCCAGGACGAGGTGAAGGCGTGGGCGGCCAGGCTTTTCAACGGCCGCACCGCCGATATCAAGCGCCTGATGCCGGCCTTCGACAACGCCGGTATCGAAACCCGGTATTCCTGCGTGTCGCTGTCGTGGCATGAAACCGGCCACGGCTGGGTTGAAAAAAACCGGCTTTACCTGAAAAACGCCGTCGATTTGATGAGCCGCGCCGCGTTGGGCTGCCTCGAAAGCGCTGGCCTTGGCGTCGACGCGGTCGATGCGGTGGTGGCGGTCTCGTCGTCCGGTTTCGCCACCCCCAGCCTCGACGCCATGGTCATCGAGCGTCTCGGGCTCGGCCGGGACACGGCCCGTCTGCCGGTGTTCGGGCTCGGGTGCGCGGGCGGCGTCATCGGCCTGGCGCGGGCGGCCGAACTGGCCCGGGCGGAGCCGGGCCGGCGGGTCCTGTTCCTGGTGGCGGAACTGTGCGGGCTCACCTTCCGCCCCAAGGACGCTTCCAAAAGCAACGTCATCGCGACGGTGCTATTCGGCGACGGCGCCGCCGCGGCACTGATATCGACGTCGGGCGAAGGGCCGGAAATCCTCCATCCCGGCGAACACACCTGGGCCGGGACTCTCGACGTGATGGGGTGGAACATCGAGGACGACGGATTCGGGGTGCTGTTTTCCCAGGACATCCCGTCCCTGGTGACGCGGGAACTGCCGCCCGTCCTCGATGCCTACCTCGGCCGTCACGGTATGGTCCTCGACGACTTCGACGGCTTTATCTGCCATCCCGGCGGGGCCAAGGTGATAGCCGCCCTGGAACGGGTTTTCCAGGTCTCCGACGGCAGCCTGGGCCATGCCCGGGGCGTACTCAGGGATTACGGCAATATGTCGGCGGCGACGGTGATGTTCGTCCTCGACCGGGTTATGGCCGAGGGTAAAAGCGGACGTTACCTGATGTCGGCCCTGGGGCCGGGGTTCAGCGTCGGTTTCCTGACCCTGAAAATCCCGTGAGCGCCCCGGGACCCTGGGTTTGGCTGATCGTCGGATTGGTCGCCGTGCAGCGGCTGGCGGAAATGTTCCATGCCCGGCGCAACACCCTGTGCCTGCTGGCCGAAGGCGGCGTCGAATCCGGGGCCGGCCATTATCCGCTGATCGTCGGCCTGCACGTGGCGTGGCTGGCATCGATGCTGATCCACGTGGCGTCGGATACGCCCGTCCATTGGCCGTTTCTTTTCGCCTATTTAATTCTGCAAGGGTTCCGCGCCTGGGTGTTGGTGAGCCTGGGGCGTTTCTGGACCACTCGCATCATCACCGTGGCCGGCCTGCCTTTGGTGCGGCGCGGGCCCTACCGGTTCTTCCGCCATCCCAATTACATGGTCGTCGCGGCCGAGATCGCGGTCCTGCCGCTGGTGTTTGGCGCCTGGGAGATCGCGCTGGTCTATTCGGTCCTCAATGGGGCGATGATGGTCCATCGCATCCGGGTTGAAAACCAGGCGTTGTCGGCCAGGCCCGGATATTCAGAAATCCCATGACTTGGTAATTCAGTCTTCCGGGTCACCGCCCTGGGGATCCAGGTATTTCTGGTAAAAGATCAACCAGACCTTCGCGGCCGCCCATAGAAGGACCATGATCGCCACCCCGAGCCCGTATATCTTCAGATAGGCCAGGGCCTGACCGGCCATGAAACTCATTTCTTCCCCTTTGCCGCGCTCCCGCGGCCCTGCCCTTCGGCGTCTTTTTCGACGCATTCGAAGGTGCTGATTTTCTTCCTCAACCCGAGGATCGGACCGGCCCGTTCGATGCTCATTTGAACCCGCCGGACGAACTTGGCGTATTTGGCGCTGTGGCTGTCGGCCATCGCCTACGCCACACCCGGTTGGGTGGCAAGGTGTTCGATGGAAATCTCGTTTTTATCGGCCTTGAGGGTGCATCCGCCGACAACGGCGGCGGTCAAAAGGATTGCGGTTCGGACAAGGGTCATAACCCCCTGACGGTACACCATTGACGGCCGCCGGGGCAAAAACGCCTGCCTCTCAAGCCCGGCGGGGAAATCACGGCTTGGGGAATTATTTTCGTGGGGATTGATTCGACAACTTAAAGGAATCATAGGCGATCTTGCCGCCGGCGTGGAAAAACCTCTCGATGTCGGACGACGAACAGCCAATCGCCGCTTGCGCCATCAGCGCCACAGTGAAAACAACTCCGAAGGAGCGAAGGGTTTTCATTCTTCCTTCTTGATGTAGAGCCGGAGGAATTTTTGCCGCTCTTCTGCGTATTCGAATATGACCCTGAAATCTTTTTTAACCAGGTCGTCGTCCGTGTCCTCGATAATGATCTTCCATTCGCCTTCGCAGTTGTCATCCAGCCAGTCCTCGATGACGCCGATGGAGCCGGAGGTCTTGCAGGTAACGTCGTAGGATATGCCCCGGCGCTCTTCTTCTGACCGGCGCTCGGGTTCCTGGCGTTTTTCCTCGCCCTCGAAGGGTTCCTCGCTTTGGCGACGTGCTTCGTCGGTACGACGCGTCGAATCGACCGCCGAGCGTTGTTCGCTGGGAAGGGACCCTTCGCGTTCGCTCGCTTCTTCCGGGCTTCCTTCGGTTTCAGGTAGTTCTTCTTCACCGTCTTCGGGCAAATTCCAAACGCCGTTCATGATTCCTCTCTGGGCATACGATCTTATGGCAGATTATATCATCTCCCGAACCAGGACAAAATAATGGCTTGGAGAGGGGCTCGTTCAAAACCATGATGAATATTCTTTCCACCGAACGGGCGCCTGCTATGGTTGACCCCTTGCGGTCGGCAACCGAGGAGGATGCTTCATGCCACAGGATCTTGAAATCCGCAGCCAACATTTCCTGAAAGAGATGGAACAGGCGATCCAGCTCGCCAATCGGGAGATTCTCTCTCAGCGGCTTCCGCCGATCACCAAGGAGAATCTTCTTCCGCTGGCGGTTTCGGTGGCCAGGCTGCGCAGCCAATATCTTGCCGAAGCGTTCAGGATCGCCGAAGCCGATGCCGGCGGGGCGCCCAAGGAAGAGGAAATCAAGGCCCTGAGATTTCACCGCGAGATGTATGAGGAGGCCCGGTTGGCCTTCGATTCTCTTATCCATGTCATCGATCGGGGATATGTGGAAATGGGAGAATAGCCGGGGTCGACGACGCCACCATCGAAATTAGCGACGCGCCGTGAATCGGATGGGTGTTTACCATCGCCTTTCCCCGCCAACGGGCGCAAATGGGTTATTGACGGGACCGGCCTTGATGGCGGAAAAGAAAACATCGGTTAATGAAAACCGCCTTGCGCCCATGAAAAAATCAGCCCCCCGCGGGAAAGCCCTGTTGATTTCCCTGATCCCGGCCGTTATCGGCCTGTTTTTTCTCGCCTCTCCCGCCGGCGCCACCGGCAGCGCCGAAAAAGGCCGAGCCATTGCCGAAAAGCATTGTTCCCGGTGCCATGTGGTCGGCGCCCATAACCCGATGGGCGGGATCGGGTCCACGGCGTCCTTCCAGATGATCGCCAAGATGCCGGATTACCTGGAACGCTTTCAAACCTTCTATGCCCGCCGGCCGCACCCGGCGTTCCTGCGCATTCCCGGGGTGCCGAGATGGAGCAACCTGCCGGCCTATGCCGCCGAGATCTCCATCACCCTCGACCAGGTGGACGACATCGTCGCCTTCGTCAAGACTCTGGAAAAAATGCCGATCCGGCGCAAAAAACGCAGGCCCCAAAACCAACGCCGATGAACGACCTCGACGAAACCGATATCGACGCCGCCCTCGAAGACGCCCGGGACCACCATCAGGCCGGGCGTCTGTCCGAGGCCGAGACGCTTTACCGCCAGGTCCTTGACGCCCAACCGCGGGCGGCTGAGGTGCTGAGCAAGCTGGCGGCGGCCCTGGCCGGCCAGGGCAAGCTTGATGATGCCGGCGAAACGCTCGGCCGGGCCCTCGATATCGACCCCGATCTCGTCGAAGCCCACAACAACTTGGGCACCGTCCAGCAAATCCGGGGCGACCTGGAAGACGCCGCCCGATCCTACGGCCGGGCGCTGGCCATCGATCCAAGCCATGCGTCGGCCCATGTCAACCTGGGCCACGTTCTCAAACGCCAGGGCAAGCTGGAAGACGCGATCGTTTCCTACCGCCGGGCGCTGGTCATCGACCCCGGCTTCGCCGAGGCCCATAACGGCCTGGGAGTGTCGTTGCTGGTTCAGGGAAAGCCGGAAGAGGCGGCCGTTTCCTTCGCAAACGCATTGAAGATCAGTCCCCAACACGCCGAGGCCCACAACAACCTCGGCAACGTGTTGAGGAACCAGGGCCGGCTGGATGAAGCCGTGGCGTCGATTCAACGCGCCCTGGCGTTGGCGCCTGACCTGGTCGAGGCCCATATCAACCTCGGCAACACGAGGAAGAGCCAGCGGAGAGTCGATGACGCCGCCGAGGCCTATAGGCGGGCGCTTTCCCTCGACCCGGCAAACCCGGAGGCGCATTGGAATTTCGCCCAGGTGCTCCTGTTGGTGGGCCGGCTCAGAGAAGGCTGGGCCGAATACGCCTGGCGCACCAAATGCGAGGAGTTCAGGGCCGTAAACTGGAACTTCAAGCAGCCCCTGTGGGACGGCTCGGACCTGGGAGGCAGGACGGTGCTGCTTTACGCCGAACAAGGCTTCGGCGACACCATCCAGTTCCTCCGCTACCTGCCGATGGTCGCCGCCCCGGGGACGGACAAGGGCGGCGACGTGATCCTGCAATGCCCGCCCCCGTTGACGCGGCTGTTCGAGGCGGCGCCGGCGGCCGACGGCATCCAGTTAGTGACCAAAATCGGCGATACCCCTTTCGACCTCCAGGCGCCGCTGCACGGCCTGCCCGGCCTCTTCGCCACCACGCTGGACACTATCCCCGCCGATGTCCCCTACCTGCGCCCGCCCGGGAACACCCCGCCGGCCCTGGAAACATCGGGCGGCTTCAAGGTCGGCCTCGTCTGGGCCGGCAACTCCAAACACAAGAACGACGCCAACCGTTCCGTTGGCTTTGAGCGATTTCAGCCGCTGCTGGATATCAAGGGCGTCGATTTTTACAGCCTGCAGGTGGGCGAGCGAAGCCGCGACATCGGCGCCCCGGGACTGAGTGGACTCGACGGCAAAATTTCCGATCTAGGCAAGGACCTGGGCGACTTCGCCGATACCGCGGCGGCGGTCGGGCAACTGGACCTAGTCATCACCGTCGACACCTCGGTGGCGCACCTGGCGGGCGCCCTTGGGACGCCGGTGTGGACGCTTCTGCCGTGGGTGCCGGACTGGCGCTGGCTGCTGGACAGGGACGACAGCCCCTGGTATCCGACCATGCGGCTGTTCCGCCAGCCGGCGGCCGGCGACTGGGACGCCGTTATCGGTGAAGTCGGGGCAGCGCTTCGCGATCAGGTCGAAGGCGGCTCATAGGCCCCCATGGCCCCCTGGGCCTACTTTTTCCTACCCCGGTACCGGCGATCATACTAAAAGGGTACCGGCTTCAGGCAACTGCAAACAGAGACCGGTGGGAAATTCGTGGCCGAGACTCCGTTTAAGTATCACTTCTTGCGTTACAACCAATACGGGGTGCTGAGGGCCAATTGGCCGCTCAAGTTCTGCCTCATCTTCCTGTGCCGGCACATACTGCTGCTGATCGCCCTCGGGGCCATGCAGTTCAAGGGCTCCAGCGGGCAGATAATGACCCACCTGACGCCGCTGCTCGACAACGCCTTCATTATTACCGACCTATCGGCCCTGGCGGTGTTCTACGTGATCGGCGCCCGGATTCGAAAGACGTCTACCGGTGGATCTGGCGCAACGGGCGTTATTTGATATTCTCCTCGGTGGCTTTGTATCTGGGCATCGTCACGCTGCGCAACGGCCTGGTCCTTTCAAACTATGCCGCCATCAAATGGGCGAGGATGGCCGGCAATGCCGTCGTTGCCTTCTATGTCTGGCGTTCGCAATTCATCCGCGACCTTTTCGAGGAGTTCCCGCCGCCGGAGAAGGAAGAGGAGGCGGAGCCTGAATCCTGAAACGGACATCCAAGGACGGCCGGGGAATGATCCACATGGCAATTTTCTTCTCGCCCCCAGACTTCCCCAAGCCCGGCCTCAAGACCTGCCCCGGGCAGCCCGGCAACGCCGTATAATCGCCAAAACCCTTCCCGAAGGCCGTTAATTTACTTTTTTCTTATATATCGGAAACGCCGGGCTTGCCCCGATAAATTTATTTTTCTTTTTCATTTTCAATAAATTCCGGTGGTTTTGGATAGATGGCAGGAATTTCTGGAGGATTAATTTTACAAATTTCTAATGTATTTAAGGATGGAAATTACATTCATATTCCGCTATATTCGCCCCCAACTAGGAGCCTATCGTCGGCAAGAGGGAATTTATGGTCATTAAAAACATTCATGACAGCGCCAAGCGGGCCAGCGTTTTCCTAAAATCACTGGCAAACGAAAACCGGCTGGTGATCCTTTGCGCGCTTGTCGACGGCGAGAAAAACGTCAGCCAGTTGGAGGAAATTCTCGGCATCCACCAACCCACCCTATCGCAGCAGTTGGCCCGGCTGCGGGCCGACAACATGGTTTCCACCCGGCGCCAGTCGAAGCAGATTTTCTACAACCTGTCGAGCGATAAGGCCGAGCGGGTGATGGGCCTGCTGTTCGAGCTGTTCTGCGCCGGCGGCGACGCCGAAATGGACCGGCCGCCGAAGCGGTCCTCGGACGACGCGGCGGACGGCGCCGAAGCCGCCTGAGCGCGCCATAAACTCTTTTGAAAATGGTCAAACGCCCCGCCAGGGGCGTTTTTCCTTGCTTGGTGGATGGAATCCCCTAGCCGCTGTCGCGGGGCTTGAACCACGACAGCTTGTCACGGAGCGTCACCACGGTGCCGATGATGATGGTGGCGGGACCGCCAAGCTCGGCCTCCGCCACCAGGACCGCGAGCCCGTCCAAGGTCCCGGTGATGACCTGCTGCTGGTCGCGGGTGCCCTTGTCGATGATGGCCGCGGGGGTTGTCGGGTCGGCGCCGTGGGCGATGAGTTTTTCGGTGAATTCCGGCAACGACCGGAGCCCCATGTAGACGACCAGGGTCTGTCTCGGCTGGACCATCGCCTGCCAGTTCAAATCCAGCCGCTCGTCCTTCATGTGCCCGGTCAGGAACATGCAGCTTTGGGCGTGGTCGCGGTGAGTCAACGGGATGCCGGCATAGGACGCGCAGCCGTTGGCCGCCGTGATCCCGGGGACGACCTGGAAAGGGATGCCTTCGGAAGACAGGGCCTCGATTTCCTCGCCGCCGCGCCCGAACACGAACGGATCGCCGCTTTTCAGCCTCAGCACCCGTTTCCCCTGCCGCGCCAGGTCGATCATCAGGCGGCTGATTTGCTCCTGGCGCAGGGCTTGGTCGCCGGGTTTCTTGCCGACGAAGACCCTTTCCGCGTCGCGGCGCACCAGGTCGAGAATGCCGGCCGGCACCAGGCGGTCGTGCAGCACCACGTCGGCCCGTTGCATCAATCTGAGCGCCCGGAACGTCAGCAGGTCGGGGTCGCCGGGGCCGCTGCCGACCAGGTAGACCTCGCCTTCCGGGTTAGAGGGCTGGCCGGACTTCCGGTCCTCGACCGCCTCGTTTAGGGTTTCGTCGAGCAGGTTGCGGGCCGCGTCTTCCTGCCCGGCGAGGATATATTCGGCGATCGGCCCGTCGATGAAATCCTCCCAGAAGCGCCGTCGCCCGGTTCCGGCGGGGACGGCGTCCTGAACCCGGTCGCGGATGGCGCCGGCGAAGCGGGCCAGCCGCCCGAGGCCGGCGGGGACGAAGGTTTCCAGCCGCGCCCTCAACACCCGGGACAGGATCGGCGCCTCGCCGCCGCTCGACACGGCGACCAGGATCGGCGAGCGGTCGATGACAGCCGGCATGATGAAGGTACACAGCGACAGCCGGTCGGCGACGTTGACCGGGATGCCGGCGTCTTGGGCTAGCGCCGAAACGCGCCCGTTCAGGTCCTCGTCCTCGGTGGCGACGAAAACCAGGACGCGGCCCTCGAGATCGGCGGGCCGGAATTCCCGTTCCTGCAGATCGACGCCGTCCTGCTTGGCGATGTTCTTGAGCGCCGGGCCGGCCTCGATGGCCACGGCGGTGACGCGGCCGCCGGCCTTAAGCGCCGTCTCGACTCGGCGCGCCGCCGCCTCGCCGCCGCCGACGACCAGCACCGGGCGATCCTTGATTTCCAGAAACAACGGCAGGTGGTTCATGATTGGGAGTTATATAGGTCTTGGTCCGCAAACGAAAACCCCCGCTAACCTTTTGAGTTAACGGGGGTTTTTGGTAGGCGCTACAAGAATCGAACCCGCGACCTGCTGATTAAAACATAAGGGCGGGAATATATAGATACTTGAGAGACGCTTATTACTGGGACCCAAAAAAGAAAGAAGACGTACCTTTCAATCCGAACACTCCGAAGGTTAGTCAGGTTCTGGATGCTCTCAAAGCCTTATGTCGTCACCCGCAAACCTCAACAACGCCCAGTTGGCTTGATCCAAACTGGAATACACTAGAGACGGATTATGTGGCGATGCAAAACGGGCGGCTAGAGTTCGCCATCCGACCACACACAGCCTCGCGCCGGTGTGTT